>Ga0182745_1002730_pt1 | contig 15531 bp, 7 predicted proteins | sample eDN3rd30CKraftBY_FD_128523 | JGI IMG/M metagenome (GOLD analysis project Ga0182745, IMG submission 128523) | Enriched backyard soil microbial communities from Emeryville, California, USA - eDNA 3rd pass 30_C Kraft BY (version 2) (version 2) | ecosystem: Environmental > Terrestrial > Soil >...
CCAGACCTTGGCGTCGGGAACTGTTGGTTGCAGTCCCATGCTGGTCGCAATCACCACCAGATCGTCAATCAGACCGTCGGGAGTTTCGTATCGCTCTTCCGGATTGGCCGCCATCATTTTCTGAACAACACGGGCCAACTGAGGAGTCACCAGCCGATTTCTTTCCGCCGGATTGGGGGGAGTCGGGCGGTGATGATTCATGACCTTTTCAAACATCGTCCCCGTTGGATACGGGGGAGAACCGGTTAACATGTGATACAGCGTACAACCCAGCGAATAGATGTCGCTTCGAATGTCGACATTTCTCGCATCCAGTGCCTGCTCGGGAGCAATATAGTCAAACGTTCCCAGTGCGGTTCCCACCGTGGTCAGTTCTCGAGACAAGTCTGGATTGATGTGTCGCGCCAGACCCAGATCCACCAGTTTTGCCCGACCAGATGGAGAAATAATGATGTTTGACGGCTTGATATCCCGGTGCACCACATTGGCCGCACTGGTATGCCGGAGTGCTTCAGCAATCTGCAGCGTGTAATTGATGGCCTCTGCCGGAGAGAGGGCTCCGCGCTGCAGAATCACATTGCGAACATTCGCCCCCATCACGAATTCAAACGCGATAAAGTGCAGCCCATATTCTTCACCAATATAATGCACGCGGGCGATGTTTTCATGATCCAGTCGAGCAGCAGCCCGGGCTTCATTCTGGAATCGCATGATCGCTTCAGGGTCGGAAGAATGCTCGGCGGTCAGCACTTTGACCGCCACGACTCGTCCGAGACGCTTATCGACCGCACGAAACACGGCCCCCATGCCCCCTCGGCCGATACGCTCTTCCATTACAAAATGGCCCAGCTCCACTCCAGCCACAGGGGGCGCGATTCCTGCCTCTTCCAAGGCACGGGGTGGGAAAAGGCGATCGGAAAGAGTCGGTGAAATTCCCCGGACAGATGATCCTTCCAACTCCGTGGTTGTTTGCGTACCTCCCCCTTGTGGCAACGGCCTGATGAACGTCAGGCCGAGGTTGCTGGAGCCGGTCGAGTGCTGAAAGCCCAACTCTGACATATCGTTACACCAAGACTGTAATGCCGCGCTCGCACCCAGCCATGTCCTCATCCTTGAGTCTGAAATTCAGTCGTTGCCAGCCTGTATTGCCAGCCCGAAATTGTATTGCCAGCCTGAAATTGAAATCGATTCCGAAAAGAAATTCAATCGTCGGTCGTGCCCTGTCAAGGCTTGGATTTGAGGTCCGTAATCGCGAAACGTCCTCCGTTGTCGGACTTTGCGTGATGACCTACCCTCATGTGAAAGTTGACAAAGCAGTAGTTTGCAGGGAACCCTGATTTTCACTACCGGTAATATGGACGTGACTCGAAAGTATTCTATCTCATCCTATTCTCTGATCCGCCCGAAAAACAGGAAACTTTATGGGTCAGAACAAGTTCTTCCCATCGTTTGGTCAGATTTCAAGCTGACAGTCTTCTGAGGCCCCCACAAAGAACTCAGTGCTGACGGGGCACTGGAAGAACTTTGATTGTTTTCAGTATAGTAAGACAGGCTGCATTGTAACGCTTGTGCAGGCTCAATCGTCAAATGCTTTTCAGAAAAACCTATGCGAATTCTGGTCGTTGCGGATATTCATTCGAACTGGGCCGCCTTACAGGCGATTCAGGAAGATTACGATCGTTGTGTCGTGATTGGCGATCTTGTCGACTATGGCACGAATCCGCTCCCTTGTATTGACTGGGTCCGCAAACATGCGGATGCGTCCATTCGAGGCAATCACGATCACGCTGTGGCACAACGTGTGGCGCCGGTTGAAGGGCGTGGTTATCGACGATTGGCGGCCGCCACCCGGCCACTGCACTGGAAATTACTGGATTCCCAGCGTATGAAGTTTCTGGCCCGCCTGCCGGTCTCCGCTTTTTTTCGAGTGGAAAACCTGAATTTGTTCCTGATCCACGCCACTCCCCGCGATGCCATGGACGAATATCTTGCCGCCGATCACGACGCCTGGACCCAGCGACTGGAAGGGATTGAAGCAGATTTTGTTTGCGTGGGGCATTCCCATTTGCCGTTTCATCTTGACCTGGGGCGCCTGCAGGTTGTCAACCCCGGCAGCGTCGGTCAGCCGCGAGACGGAGATTGGCGGGCCAGCTATGCCATCATTGACAATGGCCAGGTGCAGCTCAAGCGGGTGGAATACGATCTGGACGAATGTCTGCATCAGATTGCCAGTTCAGACGTCCCCGCTTGGACGCTGCCGCTTTCGGAAGCAGTCCTGCGCAGCGGTGGAAATCTGAGTCGCGAAGAAATGGACGCTTACCAGTAATCAGCCGGCCCATCAAGTCGCAAGCCGGCCGGCTCACCCCCCCTGTGTCTGGGAATGGTCAAACGAACCTCGGGTTGTTTCTCTTGCACCGTTGGTGCTGGGCTTCGCTTTTTCATTTTGGCATTGGGAGGGCGAGGTTCCGGCCGAGCCGCAACTCGGGAAAATGCGCAATCTTGCTCGCGGCTCAGCAGGAGTTTCGACCTTCCGGGATCTCACCAGGTTTATCAATGTCGAAAACCTTGGGGCCGGGCCGATTCATCTCATCTTGCCTTGGTTACCGGAAAAGCATACGGTGCGGGCCGGAAAGCGATCTGCACAAGATCTGCACAACATGGGAAGTTCCGCACATCTTGTCTGTGGGATTCTGCTGTGGGATTCTGCTGACAAAATTGATGTCGAAAACAGCCTGTTGCAGGCAGATCTTTGATCATGTGCCTGTCCGGCGTGGCTGGTTTGCTCCGGCCACAGTCAAAGTCGTTCATCAGGGTCGTTCATACGTCAGGGCGATGCCATTCATACGTCAGAGATTCTTCTCAACCGGGGCATATCCCGTCAGGGCTTGGATTTCGTGGACGTGATCGCGAAACATCCTCTATGGTCGGATCTTGTGTAATGTCATAGACCGGTTTGGTCTATGATGTACCCGCGTCGAAAAGGTTTCACTTGATGAAAGGCTGAATGCCGCAAGGCAGGTCCGCGATGAGATTGACGAATACGCTCTCTCCTCGATTTTAATGTTGACGAAGCAGTAGGGAATCGAGGACGCTTGCGGCATGGAGGCTGTCATGAACTCACAACGGGGATTATTTCTCTCTGGTCTCATTCTGGGGCTGGGTGTCGGCCTGTTGCTGAGTCATTTTCTGCACCCGGCGCATCATGAGATGACTTCTGCAGGTCTGCAGATTCCCACACCTGCAATTGCTTTACCACCTGTCTTCCCCGCGAATCTGCCTGTTTCCATGCCGTCGGTTGGAGACGCCTACTTCCCGGAACTGGAGCATGATGCCCCCTTGCAGGAGCCGCCCCCCTTGCAAAATGCTCTGGCTGTGGAGACGTCACATGGTCCTTTCAAGCAGGCCGCCGATCAATTGATTCGAGACCAGCCTCATCAGCCGATGCTCCCCAAGAGTGAACCGGAACAACTTCAGGTGGGTGATGCTGTCCCTTTGAGCCAGAATACGGAACGTGATCAGCAGATCGTTCACGGGATCATTGAGATTGAGTTGGCCCATCTTCCGGAAGATAAGCGGCAGGTCTGGTTTGATGCCCTGAAGGATGTGAACAAAGAAGATGTTGCGGGCATTTTAAAGATGTGGAAACTGCTGGGAGGCCCCATTCCGGAAGCCCCCATGGGAATGCTTCCAGAAACCGTCATCATGGAAAATGCCGAGAATCCGTTTTCCGCGGTCACTCAAATTCCTGCCAAAAACGAACCGCAACCTCACTCCCCAAAGGACTGGGACGCATTAATCACACAGGCGGAAGAGATCTTGCGACGCAACCAGTTCATGCAGGAAACAGCTGGATACATCCCGCAGATTCCCGTGTTCACGGAATTACCCATGGGAGAACTCTCGCTGGTCGCGAGGGAGGATTTTGCTGCTGTGCGGCACGTCCCCACCAACTTTCCACTGGATCTGGCCATTCTCGGCCCCGGTTTTTTTGTCGTGAGCAATGCTGAAGGAAATCGTTTCTTCACGCGCCGTGGCGCCCTGACCGTGAGTCCGGATCGAAAACTGGCCATAAAACCCGGAAGCCAGTGTTTGACGTTGCTTCCAGAAATCACGATTCCCGTCCTGGAATCCGGGAATGCGCTGCAGATTGATGAACTGGGAGTTGTCTGGAGCATCAACACAAAAGAAGACACGACAACGCAATCAAAAGATCGCCGACAACTGGGACAGATCGAACTGGCTCTTCCCTGGCAAAGTGACGAATTGACCTCGGCGGGCAATGGCCTGTATCAACTCAACAATACTCGCGAACAACACTTCAACAGGTTACCCCTGACCCCCGAAGGAACCAGCTTGAAGCCCGGCTTTCTGGAGTATCCCGCATTTGCGGAGACCCAGATGACAAATCAGTTGAAGCGGCTGAAGCAGCTGAAAGATTTCACTCAATCAAAGTAGTGTCCTGTCAGGGCTTGGGCTTGGGGTTCGATGCAAATGGCGATGGGCGTAAAAGGAAGAGATGAAATCGATACGGAGTTCCCACATGCAAAATGCAAATTGGATTTTCCTGCTGACAGCTCTTCTGCTTGGTCCAGGGATGATCTCGACGGGTCGGCTTCAGGCCCAGACAGCGCCGGGGAACAGCAGCAATGCCTCCGGCGCCTCGAATTCCACGAAAGCTTCTCCCGGTCATCCCAGTGATTCCGCTGAGCAACCCCGGATTCGCATTACTCTTCAGACACGCGAACTCTCAGCGGTTCAGCAGAACGAAAAAACTGCCGATCCGGCTGCCCGGAAAGCTGCCGATGGAACATCCGGAATCCTGATCATCGACTGCAACGACCTGTCTGCCAAAGTCACTGCAGATGACAAGGGAAATATCAGCTATTCCTTTACAACAACCGGTCAATCCGTCGTCACTTCACAGAATTCACGAATCGTGGGGAAAGAGGTGACATTGCAGAACAACCAGTTGCTTTTTAAAGAAGTCGTTCTAACAACAGGCACATCCACCTTTCGGGCTGCTGAGTTGACCCGGGACGTTTATGTGACACAAATGACGGTCTCACCGTGGACTCCCGAAGGGGCTTCCCAACCCGTTCCTCATTCCGCAGGCGCTCCCACGCCCGATCGCTATTTCCCAGAGATCCCCAATTCCATCCCCGCACCCAGCTCTAAACCGCCCCGGTAAGATTTCTTCTGCAGGAAGAATCCGGGCAGGATGAATCTGGACTGTGGGATGAAAAAAGTCGCGAACACGACAATGGCCATGCTCGCGACTTGAGAATCAGTCAGGAGAGAGCATTTTAGTCAATCTTGCTGCGAACTTGCCTCGCGGCAGAACCCGGATAATGCGGGGTGAATGCGCTCTCAACCTGGAAGTTCGGCGAGATCGCTATTCACCCAGACTCATGGTAATGGTCTTGTGCTCGGTGTAGTTGGCCAGGGCTGCTTCGCCCAGCTCACGCCCCATGCCGGAATATTTAAATCCGCCAAAGGGAGCCGCCACGTCAAACACGTCGTAGCAGTTCACCCAGACAGTTCCTGCCCGCAAAGCAGCGGCCACGCGGTGAGCTTTCTGCACATCCTTGGTCCAGACCGCAGCGGCCAGCCCATAAAGCGTCTTGTTGCCACGTTCGACAACCTCATCGAGGTCTTTGAACGGCAATACGCTGATGACCGGACCAAAGATTTCATCTACGGCAATATCCATGTCATCGCTGACATTGTCGAAGATGGTCGGCTCGATGAAAAATCCCTGCTCGCCATGGCGTTTGCCACCGGTCACGCAATCGGCCCCCTGCTTCTTGCCGCGATCAATGTAATCCATAATCTTATTGAATTGATCGGCGTCAATCTGCGGGCCTTGCGTGGTCGAGAGATCAAAGGGATTCCCCAGTTTCCGCTGGCTGACCAGATTTTTCAGCTCCTGAACGAACTCCTGATGAATCGCCTGTTCCACAAACAGCCGACTCCCGGCACAACAGCACTGTCCCTGATTGAGGAACAAACCCAGCTCCGCCCCGGCCACAGCAGACGCAATATCGGAATCCGCAAACACAATATTGGGACTCTTGCCCCCCAGTTCGAACGTGAGACGCTTAAGAGTTGTGGAAGCGTCCCGCATGATCATCTGGCCGGTTTCCGTGGAACCGGTGAAGGCGATTTTATCGACGTCCGGGTGCTTCACTAAAGCGGCCCCCGCATCTCCAAAACCGGGCACCACATTGATGACTCCTTTGGGAAATCCTGCTTCCATGGCGAGTTCCGCCATGCGCAGGCAACTGAGTGGGGTCTGTTCGGCCGGCTTCATGACGATGGTGCAACCGGCGGCCAGCGCAGGAGCCCATTTCCAGGAGACCATCAACGCAGGGAAATTCCAGGGAATGATCTGCCCCACAACACCGACCGGCTCACGCCGGGAATAGCAAAAATAATTGCCGCGAACTGGAATGGTCTGCCCGCACAGTTTATCCGCCCAGCCGGCATAGTAGCGGAAACAGTCAATCACCATCGGCAGGTCTGCATTCCGGGCTTCGGTGAATGGCTTGCCGTTATCGAGAGTCTCCAAAGCCGCCAGCTCATCAATATGTTTCTCGATCAGATCTGCCAGCCGATGCAGCAACTGACCACGATCACGGGCATCCATTTTGGGCCAGGGGCCTTCTTCAAATGCTTTCCGGGCTGCCTTCACCGCCAGGTCGACATCCTGAGCATTTCCCCGCGCGACGTCAGTAATTTTCTCTTCCGTGGCCGGATGAAACGTCCCGAAGGTTTCTCCGCTGACAGAATCCTGCCATTTCCCATCAATCAGCAATTGGGTATGCCGAATCTTGGGCGGAGTGATTGAACTTTTTTGGGGGGCAGCCGCAGTGGACATCGAAGCAGTGGACATCAAACATTCCTTTTTGAAGGAGTTAGAGAAAAGAGGTTTGAGAGAGGTGTGCTCTCTTCACTTTTCGTCACTTTTCGAGAGTTCCTGATAATAGCTTTTCACGAATTCAGAATATTGTTCCGGAACGGGATCACGATCGATCGGAACGAGTTTACGGTTTGGATCTCGTCTGGCAAGTTCTTCAGCAATTTGACCTTCCAGTTCAAGTAACGGTCCATAGATGGAAGTTCGCACCAGCTGCCAGTCCGGCTGTTGGGAATGCCGCTTGATGTTGATGCGCTCTTGACGGGCACGATCGCGAATTGCAGCTGCCTGTGACCGAAGTTGTGGAGTGGGCAGCATCTCTTCGACATTCTGCAGCCGATTAGACCAATCCGTATAGGAATCTCCCGAAAGCGGCCCTTCCGAAGGACCTGTTCCGCCACGATTCATTCCTCCGCCCAGACCCAGCATCTGCTGCAAACGCTGGTCTAATGAATCTTCCATTGACAGATTCTGAATCTCACCAGATTGCCCCGCGCCAATCGGGTTTCCTCCTGACGTTTCCTGACCCTGTTGATTCTGTCCCTGTTGACTCTGTCCCGGTTGACTCTGTCCCGGTTGACTCTGATCCGGTTGACTCTGTCCCTGTTGACTCTGCCCCTGTTGATTCTGTCCCTGTTGACTCTGTCCCTGTTGACTCTGTCCCTGTTGACTCTGTCCCTGTTGACTCTGTCCCTGTTGACTCTGACCCTGTTGATTCTGTCCCTGTTGACTCTGTCCCGGTTGACTCTGACCCGGTTCTCCGGTGTCGCGGGTGGGGATTTCCTCAGGCGAAGAGTGCGATTGAGAAGACGGCATCTGATCAGAGCCCGTGGTGCTTTGCTCACTGGTTCTATGTTCACCGGCTGCCTGTTCACCGGCAGGGTTCTGTTCTTTGGAGGGCTGCCCCGGTTGCAGGAGATCGTTTGAATTTGATGAGGACGAAGCCTTCGGCCCGGATCGACCAGCTTCGGCCTGCTGGTTCTCGGATTGATTATTCCCGGATTGATTATTCTCGGGCCGCTGAGCGGAAGTTGGAGCTTGACTGACTTCGATGTCGTTGGATGCCAGTTCCTGCCGAAGCGCCTGCGACAACTCGGAGAGTTGCGATTGAGCCCGACGCAGATCCTCGGTCTCGTTACCCAGGATGCTGTCCGCGGCATCCTCGATTCCGTCATTCAAATTCTGAATTCCGGCTCGGACCTGTTGTTCCAATTCTTCTAACTGGTTTCGAAATCCACGTTGCGAAAGCTGGACAATCGTTTCCAGTGCTTCTTCGGGGGCCTGTTGACGAAGTTTTCGGACGGTGTCATACAGTTTTTTGGACAGCAATGGTTCACTGGTTTCCGCATCTTCAATCAGGTTCTTTGTGCGATCCAGAATGTTTCGCAGCTGGTCTTGTTGTTTTTGAAAATCGTCTGCGAGTGCGTCCGTCGGAAGTGCTGGTGTGTCTCGCAATGAACGTTGCGGCGGTGTTTTCTGGTTTGTTGTCTCCTTCAATCTTTCAGCGAGCTCATTTTCTCTTTCTGAGAGTTCACGAACATCGTTCCGCAACTCTCGAAGAGCTTGATCGAACTGGCCCGCAGTTTTTTGCCGCAGGTGATCTTCGAGTTGATGCAGCTGGCGTTCGGCTCGTGTTCCTTCAGTAAAGGCCCGCGATGTCTGGCCTGCCTTTAATGCTTCGGAAGACCGCATAACTCGTTCGCGGGCCTCGTCTGCCTGCTGGCGGGCTTCGTTCATCTGTTGTCGGTTCTCCCCTTGATTCATCTGTTCGCGAACCTCGTCCAGGTTTCGCAGCAGGTCTTCCTGTTCGGACTGCAAGCGTTGCAATTGCCGCTGCAACTCCTGTTTTTCGGCTTCCGAAGAAGCATCGCGCAGGGCGCTTTCCAGCTCGCGAATCCGCTGATTCAAATCTTCCTGCCGGCGTGCAAGTTCCTTGAGTTTCTCCAGGACCTGCAAGGCGGCCTGCGCAGCGGCGGCCTGTTGGGTCTGGGCCTGGCGCTCGGTCTCATACCGGTCCTGATCGTTTTTGAGTTTGAGCGATTGCAATTGCTGTTGCAGGCGACTGGAAGACTGTCCGGACTGACCCCGGGATGCAGATGCCTGCTGAATCATCATCTCACGAGCCTGTAGTTTTAACAGCGATCGATATGCGGATTGAGCCGAGTTTCGACCGGTGCCAATCGCCGGAGTCTCGTTCTGCGTGGCTGCTGTGTGGAAAGCTTCGCTGGCGGCCTGCATGTGTTGAAGTGCTTCTTCGGCATGCTGTTTCAAAAGGGCATCCTGCAACTCCGACTTCATCTGGTTGGCCACCAGTTGAATTTGTCTTTGAGACTGTTCCAGCGTACTGGCTTCATCAGCAAACTTTTCAGAAGGCTGTTCGGAATGTTCGCGTCGCATCACGTTCCAGGCTGCTGTGACGATTTGTTTTTGAAGTTCGAGAAGTTTGCCTGCTCCCGATTCATTGGCAGAATTCTCGCCGCCGCTGCCGGAAGAGGGCTGTTGACGGAAGATTTCTTCGAAGGGGCGTACTTCCGCAAAGAAGATATCACTGAACGAGCGACGGGACTGACCATCCGGCCCGATATCATCCGCATAGAAATAGTAGGAGATCAGGTCATCCGGTTTGGCCTGCATTTCCTCCATCATCAGCAGATGCTCGGCATGGATGGCTTCTGTTGCGGCTGCGGACTTGGCAAAATCGACTGTTTCTTCCGTACCGGCAGGGGTCTGGTAGATCAGTCCGAGTCCTGTCAGGCCGAAATCATCCGAAGCCTGTGCCTGCACTTGAAGTTCCTGCAAGACAGAGACTCGCAAGTCCCTGGACGGGAAAGAGACCTTCAGATCCGGAGCACGGTTCGGAACGACGGTCACGTGGAATTCTGTCGGATCCCGATTCATCCTTCCGGAGGCATCTCGCAATTGCAGTTTGAACCGCTGTTCGCCGGGCGTCGTCAGGTCGAAATCAATCGTCTTTAACAGAGCATTGGTCGGATCGGAGACCAATGGAATGGACGTCGCGTCCTCCCCGATCAGTTCTGCAGTCTCGAGTGGCTTGTTGAACTGGCAGACCAGTTCCAGGCGAGAACCTTCTACAAGCGTCACGCGGCGGATGTCTTCAATCTTGTCCGGAGGCAACTTCGTATATTCTGGATAAGCGACATTGGCATCGGCCTTCAGCAATTCCGGATAGACAAATGTTGTCACCTGAAATTCTTCCGAACGTTCCCCGGCAAACTCCACATGATAGGTCAGGTCGTGCTGAACATGGGCGATGCGTCCTCCGAAAAGTGGATCATCCAGGCTTTTCTGTAGCGGCAAGCGAATTTCCTGGTGTTCCTGATCCACAGCGACCAACTCCACATTTCCGGGAATGCGACCGGGGAATCGAGCCAGAACAAGTAGACCAGTATTTCGTTCCAGTTCGACATTTCCCGGTTCCACCAGAATCTGCCAGTCCGTGGTGGCGACGTTGTTGGCGGACGGGGCTTCCTCTTCCTCTGCAGAGTATCCAAAATGCTTGAGGTGGTGCAGCATGGGGACCAGAAGTATCAGGCAGGTGAGCAGTGCTGCAGCATGTGCTCCCTGGGCAATCCACAAACGTGAGGCGGCCACAGCCCGATGCCATCTTTGACTTCGTAACTGAGAAAAGACTTCGGACAGCAGTTCCGATTGCAAGAATGAAAAGTCCCAGTCGTGCCCCTGTGGTTGTTGCTGAACCGCGGTGATCAGTCGGGAATCGAGTTCCGGGAATGTCTTTTCAATCAAGACTGCCGCGGTATGTCGATCTGATTTGCGACGACCGGCAGCCAGCATCACGCCCAGAAGTAAAATCGGAACGCCAAAGAGGACCACGCTCCATGCCAGTGACATCATCTTCATTGACGTCAGGGTGAAGATGGCCGCTGCCAGAACCGCCCAGCCAAGAGCGCCCGTCCACAACCCTCGCAACAGACGCAGGCGATTTGCCACCTGATCCAGCCGGCGTATTAAACGAAGATCCGCCATGTTCATTCCTTCGATCAATGGAGATCAGAATGTCACAATCAGCGTAGAGAGATTCTTCCACCGGAAGTTCCAGCCAGAGCTAAAGCATCCCGCACCTGGTCATCGTGAATACCGAGGAACACCATGGCGCATACATCCTCGCTGTGGACTCGACGATTTGGCATCTCTCAGTTTTAAGCTGACAAGATTAACAAGATTAAGTTGACAAGGCACTGGTTCCGGAGCAATAAAATCAATTCCGTATCATATCAGAGTTATGGAGCAGTTGGAAAATCGTGCCGGCGAATTTCGGCAATGGGAACCTTTTTTGTAAAAGCCTCTGGACAACGCTTGCCGCGAAGATGGCTTTGGTTGTCGCTGAAATAAACCGTTGTGCCGGGAAAGGTGCTGATTCATGAATTCATCCGCTGTGCCGATCAGGGTCATTGATTCTCATACAGCGGGCGAGCCGACCCGGGTGATTGTTTCTGGTGGCCCTGATCTTGGTACAGGGACGGTTCGGGAACGTGCTGATCGATTTCGACAATGTGCCGATACATTTCGGTGCCTGACCATTCATGAGCCGCGAGGCTCGGACGCATTGGTGGGAGCGCTTTTGTGTGAGCCGGCAGATCGGTCGTGCGTCGCGGGAGTCATCTTTTTCAACAACTCCGGATTTCTGGGAATGTGTGGTCATGGCGCCATCGGCGTTGTGGTCACACTGGCTTATCTGCACCGAATCGATCTGGGAAAGCATCGCCTCGAAACGCCTGTTGGAATTGTTGAAGTGGAATTACTGGAACCGAACAGAGTGGCGATTCAAAATGTTCCCAGCTATCGCCATCGTCATCAGGTCCAGTTGCAGGTAGACGGGCTTGGCACGGTGACTGGCGATGTCGCCTGGGGGGGAAACTGGTTCTTCCTGGTGCAGGGAGCCCCGGTTCCACTTCAACTCCAGAACGTGCGCCAGCTTTCCGATGCGGCCCGACGAATTCGAGCCGCACTTCAGCAACAGCAGATCACCGGAGAGCAGGGAGCGGAAATTGATCACATCGAGTTCTTCGGTCCCCCGCAATCCGCCGACGCCCACAGCCGAAATTTTGTGTTCTGTCCGGGGGAAGCGTACGACCGTTCCCCCTGCGGAACCGGAACCAGTGCGAAGCTGGCCTGTCTGGCTGCGGATGGCAAACTTCAACCGGGCGAACGCTGGATTCAGGAAAGCCTGATCGGAAGTTGCTTCACCGGCACATATCATCACGATGAATCGGGACGAATCATTCCCCGTATTGCCGGCAGCGCATATGTCTGCGGTGAAGGAATACTGGTCCAGCACCCGGAGGACCCCTATCGTCACGGTATTCCATCCGCAATGACGAAATTTGTAGAAGTGTAGAACTTACCGACTGGCAGGAATGATTGTGGGCCACAGTGATGTGTCTGCAGTGCTGGCAGGAGTGACCGGAGACTGGCGCGAGACGGAGTCGGGGCTGCCGGCTGATCGGTAATCGGATGGAATCACAATGTTCTCAGAATTCCGATAGACGGCATGACCGGAAGTTTGACGCACACTCTGGGTGCCTGAGGTATAGGGAACCGAACCGGATGGGTCAGCCCTTTGATCATGATTGGAGTACTGACCGGAGGGATGATTGAACTGCGGATTCTGTACCGGTCCATTGCCGTGCCTTTCGGGGGCGCTATCCACTCCTGCAGACTGGACCGAAGGTTGATGGCCATATGACTGTTCCTCATACTGCTGCCCTCCACGTGACTGCAGACTCGGCTCTGCCTGCCTGGCAACCGGAGGATAGGGCCATTGCTCAGGAATCTGCCCTGGGCCATCAGCTGTGGGAAGATTCGGTGTATACATCATTCCCTGTGAATTGGGATGTGTGTATAGCGATCCCGCAGAGGGAGAGACGGGCGAATTCACAGGACCCTGGTTCCAGATCTGATTGACGGCCATGTTGGCTTCACGTCCGGCAATCCAGCGTTGCGTTTCGTAATCCTGCATAGAACTGTTGTAGTCCCGGGGAACGCTGCTGCTTTGCATGGTTCGGGTGTCATACCGCGAAGCGGTGCCAAACTGCTCTTGCGAATAGCTGGGATAGGTGACTGGAGGGGCCTGTCCCTGCGACGTGGCGGGAGACCGAACCGGATGAGGGTAAGGCTGATAAGCATCGTTGAGGTTTTGCGGCGGGACCGCATCCGGCATCCACCGCTGTGGAGGTGGAGTGTTGGTCGTGTCGTAGTTCATCGAACCTGGTGGTTGAATCGCCTGAGGATCACTCATCACCGGGAAGATCGATCCCGAACCGACTCCCATTCCCATTCTTGCAGCTGTTTTACTGGCGGCCCGATAAGCATCTGCTGGCGATTGCCCTGGTGCACCCGCGAATTGCGGATTTCCGGGCTGACCCTGTAAATTCTGACCCTGTAAATTCTGACCCTGTAAATTCTGAGGTGCATAGGCCCCGGCGGGAACCATTGGACTGGTGTTTCCGGTAAACTGCTGATTCGGATTTCCATTCATATTCGGCATGGAAGGCTGCTGCAGCGGTGCACGGGCAGAACCATTTCCGGCGGTCGGGAGAAATGCTGCGGAGAATTCCGCACCCTGCTGATAAGCCTGGCTGACTCTCGTTCGCTCCGTGTTTTCTGTTGAAGCACTTGCCTGCTGGATTCCGCTCCAAGGTTGAATGCGGCCTGCATTCGCTCGGAGATCCTGCGAAGGAATCGGATCAGCAGAAGGGACTTGATACCGGGGATCATTCGGAACAGTGCTCTGGAGCGGCTGCAGGGAGCCGCCCTGTCCAGACTGGTCATGAGCGCCGATGATCTGACCAGATCCTGTTTGTTGGTACTGGCCTGATTGCTGCTGCTGCTGCTGCTGCTGCTGCTGCTGCTGTGAAGAAGGAGGCAGACCGAATTGCCGATTTGGATTGTTTCCCGCAAAATTGTTTCCCGCAAATGAGTCGGGTCCATAACCAGCAGGCCCATAACCAGCAGGCCCATAACCAGCAGGCCCATTACTGGGATGCTGCATTCTCAGGGCGGGATCTCCCGGAAGCCCGGAAGCCCGAGAAGAATCTGCAAAGTACGGAGAGTTCTGGAATTGATGGGCTCCGGGAGTGGGGGCCTGCAGATTCGGCGACCCCAAATTGGCGGTCGGAGCACCATACGAATTCATCAACTGGGAATTCTCTGCTCCGGGCAATCGTGTCAGTTGTCCAGTCTGATCATCAACCAGAATGGGCCCTTCCTGATACCCTGCCATTCCTTGACGGTCAATTTCCTGCAAGCGCTGCTTTAAAAGACTTTCCTCAGCCAGTCGCTCCTGTGAAGAAGGAGACATATTCGCCGTTCGTGAGGAAGCTCGGCGTTTGACCTGTTCTTCATATTCCTGCTGGCGCCGCTGAATATCCGAGACCAGTTTCTGTCCGGGAGACATTCCCGGCACCAGGCGATCAAAAATTGAAGAGCCAGATTTGGCGGCCGATTCGCGCTCCGGGGAGGGAGCATTCTGCGCAAGTGCCTTCTGAGCCTCTTCCGGGTCATAGACCTTGGCATAGGCTTCCTGCGCCTTTTCCACCTTACCCTGTCGGGCATAGGCGTCACCCAGATGTTTGACAGCATTCACGTTGGCAGGATTGGCCTGCACTGCCCGCAGGGAATACTGTTCGCTTTCGGAGAGGCGATTCTGCAACAGGTACGAATAACCCATGTCGCCTAGAATGTCGGAATCATTTGGCTTCTGGATGAGTGCCTGCTGATAGTGTCGCTCTGCTTCAGCATAATTCTTTTCCAGATCTGCCACGATGGCCAGTCCATGATGTGCACTGGAACTCTGCGGTGCCATCGTCAATGCCGTCTCGAAATGCGTGCGTGCAGTCTTCAGGCGTGATGCGGACTTGTCATGATACCATTCGGCCACTTCCGATTGCCCCAGTCGAAGATGTTCTTCCAGGCTACGGGAGGACTGCCCCTGTGCGGCCCGGGACGCCAGTCCGGGAGAATTCTTTTCAATTTCGGCAGCGAGTTGTTCCGTGGCGGCGGAATTCTGCAGGACATCCTGGCGGGACCAGTTGCCAAGTCGATCGGGGGCCTGACACCCAGCACTCAGCAGCACGCAGCAGGCCGTAATTTTCATGAATCCATTCATGGGCGACCTTTGCGGTCCAATCGACGAATCACAGGCCGCCGGAAAGCGAACAACTCTTGTGTCGCTTCCGTGAACTGCGGTGAAAATTTCAGAAGAAATCGGGTGAGTGGACGAACCACATTGAAGGATAGTGCATTTTTGTAAATCTTGTGGCGGACTTGCCTCGCGGCATTCAGTCTTTCATCAAGTGAACCTCTTCAACGCGGGCACATGATAGACCAAACTGGTCTAGTGCTTGATGGGCTTCAAAAACCGGGACGGGAGTGACGTCAATTTGTATGCCCAAAAGGAGGGCCTTTTACAATCAGGAGAACGCAGACACGGCCAATAGACCACCGGGCAGCTTTGTCAACGACTGCGCGAAAAAACACTTTGAGGAGCCAGGGTTCTAAGCAAAAGTGGTTCACCTGTCGAGATGAACTCTCGTGTCGCGACCACTCGACTTGCCACTTCTGCAAAAATTGCCAAA
>Ga0182745_1002732_pt1 | contig 15509 bp, 17 predicted proteins | sample eDN3rd30CKraftBY_FD_128523 | JGI IMG/M metagenome (GOLD analysis project Ga0182745, IMG submission 128523) | Enriched backyard soil microbial communities from Emeryville, California, USA - eDNA 3rd pass 30_C Kraft BY (version 2) (version 2) | ecosystem: Environmental > Terrestrial > Soil >...
CGATTTCACCGCTATTGGTGGGATGGTCAAAAGAATTGGTTATCTCCTGGACACTTATATCGTTATGTATGATTGTAATTGTTTCTGATTTAAAATATATGATAATCCCTGATAAAGTAAATGTATTTTTTCTATTTTTATTTTTAGGAGAACGGCTTATTATTCCAACAGATCCTTGGTGGGATCCTTTTGCAGGTTTAGTATTTGGAACCTTTGTGCCGCTTGTCGTTATTTTAGTTAGTCGCGGCGGCATGGGTGGTGGCGATATGAAGCTATTGGCTGTTTTTGGGCTTGCTTTAGGGTGGAAACTTGTTTTATTAAGTTTTTTTCTAGCTATATTAATCGGCACAGTTATTGGGATTATCGGAATGATGATGGGCTTTATTAAAACGGGAAAACCTTTTCCTTTTGGTCCATTCCTCGTGCTTGGTGCTTTAATATCTTATTTCTATGGTCAGTATCTAATCCAGTTATATGTAGCTATTTTCTTTCCTTACTTTTTTAAAAAGAGTTTAGTAGTTTTGAGCCATAAATTGCTTATGATTCTTTAAAAAATTGTCTTCGGAGGGGATTGGATAGATTGTCGAATAAAAAATCTTGAAAAATCCAGATGTTATAGGGGGTTACAAAATTAGTAGTTGAAGAATGAGTAGCAAACTGTCAGAAAATGGCGGAAAATATTATGGACAAGACGACAAATGTCTTGTTCTTTTTTTGCGTGCTTTTGTTAGCATAAGATCAATATGAATGCTCGTGCAATAAGAAGGGTGGTAGGCATATGGACAAGCAGACCTCAGATACTGTGAAAATTAAAATAAATGGAAAGGACCGTCCCTTATCAGAAACAAAGGAAACGAATGAACAATACCAAATATCCTCATGGGAAGAAAAACGTAAAGCCGAAAAAGAAATGGCTTCTGCCAAAAAAGAAGAAGATGATTTTCCATGGCTCTTACCAGAGGATGATCCTGTTTTTGAAGAGGATCCAAAAGTAGTTATACCCTCTAAGAAGAAGTTATTATCAAATCAAAATGTGACGCCATTTCAATATTCTCCTAAAAAGAAAACCACCCGTAATCTTGGTTTTCCGATGAAGCAGATGACGACGATTGTATTGTTAGCTGTGGGACTTGGGGTCGGATTTGGATATATTGCTTTAAATTTCTTGTCAAATGATGATATGCCAGCTGCAACTACTCCAACAGACGTCATTGTGACAGATGATTCAGAGGCTACTAATCCTTCTGATCAAAAAGATGACGATCAGCCGACAAGCACCGCCACTTCAACTGCATCCTTGCAGCTTTATGCGGTACAAGGTGGAATTTTCTCATCAAAAGAAGGAGCGGAAACTGTAGCCGCGGAAATTAAAGAAAAGGGGTTGGCCTCATCCGTTATTGAAACAGATGGTTCCTTTACGGTGTTAGCAGGATTAGGGAAAGAAAAAACAGAAACTAGTACCATGAATGAGCAATATAAACAACAGCAATTTCCGGATTTTTGGGGAGGAAAGCAGCTATCTCTATCCATTTCAACTACAAAAACACCTGAAGATTGGGTAAGCACCATTACAACGTTAGCTGCATTGTCAGCAGCTGTAACGAATAATCAGAGTGTTAATGCTGATGAACTGACAAAAATAGAACAACAATTGAAAGCAATTGAAACAGGAAATGATAATGAAAAAGATTTAATTGAAAAGTTATCTCAAGCTTCAGCAAATATTAAGGAAAATAAAGGCTGGGAAGCACAACAATCCATCCTTGACGTTGTTCAAACCTTACAGGGTAGTTAATACAACTCCAAAGCTCCTTTATTTACATATAGAGGGGATTTGGGGTTGTTTTTTATCCACAAAATTCAAAAATGAAAAATTGTCCAAAAAAACCTCCTTTGGTAAGATATAGAAGTATCTTCTAATCTGAAACGAAGAAAGGATGTTTTACACATGAATTCGAACCTCATTTTAGCTTCAGCTTCTCCCCGTAGAAAAGAACTTCTAGAGCTTTTGCAACTTCCTTTTGAAGTGATAAGTAGTGAGGTTGAGGAGGTTGTAGACGAGAATCTTCATCCGGCAGACATGGTTCAGTCATTGGCCCAACAAAAAGCGGAAAGTGTTGCAAAAACAAAACCGAATTTCTATGTCATAGGTTCTGATACCCTTGTTGTGTATCAAGGGAAAATGCTTGGAAAGCCAAAAAATGAACAAGAAGCACGGGAAATGCTGACAATGCTTTCAGGACAAACACATGAGGTGTATACAGGTGTTTCAATTATTCACAATGGAAATCACCATTCCTTTTGTGAACAAACAAGTGTCACATTTTATTCATTATCTCAAAGAGAAATAGAAGATTATATTCATACAGGAGAACCGATGGATAAGGCAGGGGCCTACGGTATACAAGGATTTGGTGCTCTTTTAGTGAAAGAGATAAAAGGTGATTATTATGCTGTAATGGGTTTGCCGATTGCTAGAACAAAAAGAGAACTTCTGCATGCAGGTTTTAAGTGGTAGCACCTCACTTTTTTAAGTCACCTATGGCATAAAACTATAGTGTAGGAACATGATAGTACACATAGAGAAAAAGTTTATGAGCAGAAAGGGAAACGAAGGAGGATAAATGGAACCGTCAACCTTTAAAATCCGGGATTTCCCACAAGATGAACGACCAAGAGAGCGTCTTTTAAATGAAGGAGCTGATAAGCTGTCAAACCAGGAGTTATTAGCTATACTGCTCCGAACTGGTACGAAAAAGGAATCCGTCTTGGAATTGTCACAGAAATTGTTAAAGCATTTTGAAGGATTGAGAATGTTAAAGGATGCATCAGTTGAGGAAATTACAACGATCTCAGGCATTGGAACAGCAAAAGCTGTGCAAATATTATCTGCTTTAGAGTTGGGCAGACGTATGAACCGATTAACATATGATGATCGGTTTGTCATTCGCTCCCCACAAGACGGGGCCAATTATGTCATGGAGGAGATGCGTTTTTTAAGTCAAGAACACTTTGTCTGCTTGTATTTAAACACCAAAAACCAAGTTCTTCATAAACAAACAGTGTTCATCGGCAGTCTTAACGCATCGATCGTTCACCCGCGGGAAGTATTCAAAGAAGCTTTGAAGCGGTCTGCTGCTTCTTTAATTTGTATACATAATCACCCTTCCGGAGATCCGTCACCAAGCCGGGAGGATATCGAAGTGACGAAGCGTCTAACTGAGTGTGGAAAGATGTTAGGGATAGAACTTTTGGACCATCTTATTATCGGTGAACAAAAATATGTAAGTTTGAAAGAAAAAGGCTATATCTAATACTTTTTTTTTTGAGTAATTACGATATAATAAGATTTATGAGTTTTTTTAGGAAAGAACCAAAAGACTCTTTGTTTTGGGGAAGAGTGAGGAAACATGTCAAAACGTGAAATCTATATTGGGTTGTTTTGACACGCACGTTAATCTAACAAAGAAGAAAGTTGTATTCTGTCAATTTTCCTGAAAATAATAAGTAAAAAGTACATTCGTTTCAGAAAGGAAGATACACCCTATGTTCGGAATTGGGACAAGAGACCTTGGGATAGATTTAGGGACTGCAAATACGCTAGTATTTGTAAAAGGAAAAGGAATTGTTGTTCGTGAGCCATCAGTTGTGGCCCTGCAAACAGACACAAAACAAATTGTAGCTGTAGGTAATGATGCGAAAAATATGATCGGTCGTACGCCTGGAAATGTTGTGGCCCTTCGACCTATGAAAGACGGAGTTATTGCAGATTATGAAACAACTGCTACGATGATGAAGTACTATATTAAGCAAGCAACGACAAAAGGTGTTTTCGCAAGAAAGCCTTATGTCATGGTATGTGTACCATCGGGAATTACCGCTGTTGAAGAAAGAGCCGTTATTGATGCAACAAGACAAGCCGGAGCCAGAGATGCCTATACAATTGAGGAGCCGTTTGCTGCCGCTATTGGGGCTAATTTACCTGTTTGGGAGCCAACAGGAAGCATGGTTGTTGATATCGGTGGAGGTACAACAGAAGTAGCCATCATATCACTTGGCGGTATCGTAACAAGTCAATCTATTCGTGTCGCAGGAGATGAAATGGATGAGGCGATTACTACATACATTCGGAAAACATATAACTTAATGATTGGTGATCGTACATCTGAAGCTATAAAGGTTGAAATAGGATCAGCAGGTTCACCAGATGGTGTAGAAAACATGGACATCAGAGGACGCGATCTTTTAACCGGATTACCTAAAACCATTGAAATTACAGCAGCAGAAATTGCAGAAGCTTTAAAAGATACAGTATATACAATTGTAGACACTGTAAAAAATACATTGGAAAAAACTCCTCCAGAACTTGCTGCAGATATTATGGATAGAGGAATTGTGTTAACTGGTGGTGGAGCATTGCTCCGAAATCTTGATAAAGTCATCGGGGAAGAAACCAATATGCCGGTATTGATTGCCGAAGATCCGTTGGATTGTGTTGCAATTGGAACTGGTAAAGCGTTAGAACACATTCATCTATTTAAAAATAAAGCAAGAGACAGCCGTTAAGTAAATCGTGAAATAATTTTTGAAACACCGGTAATTGGATGTAAGGATATACTGCTTACACGTACACGTGCCGGTGTGTTTTTAAATTGTAAATAAGAAGGTGTTCATCATGCCACAGTTTTTTCTGAACAAACGCCTAATCTTGTTACTCGTTAGTGTTATTGTGTTAGTGTCATTAATTGGTTTTTCGTTAAAGGACGACCGACAGCTGTCATGGCCAGAGCAATTCTTACAAGATACGGTAAGTGTTTTTCAGTCTATTTTTCATAAACCTGCTACTTATGTATCAAATGTTTTTGGTAATATAAAAGACCTTAAAAATACATACGAAGAAAATGAGCTGTTAAAAAGCAGGCTCGATGAGTATATGCAGCTCGAGGCAGATCTTCAAGATTATAAAGTTGAAAATGAAAAATTGAAAATTGAGCTGGGAGAAGTCTCAGATTTACGAAAATACAATCCTATTTATTCAGCTGTTATAGGGCGGAATCCTGATAAATGGTATGACTATATCTCAATTGATAAAGGTGAACAAGACGGCGTCGAGCCAAATATGGCTGTTGTAACAGCACAAGGTTTGATTGGGAAAGTGAAATCAACTTCTCAATTTTCGTCAACAGTCCAGTTATTAAGTGCAACAGATTTAAAAAATAGAATTTCAGCTGAGGTACAGCCGGCAGAAGTGAAAGAGAATGAAGAAGAAAATAAAGATGAAAACAAAGAGACAACCAAAAGCAATGAAACCGTAACAGGCTTAATAGAGGGGTATGACAAAGAAAAAGGCGCCCTTTTACTACGGAAAATTGAGTCTGACGTAAAGCTTGTTGAAGGTCAAAAAGTCATAACATCCGGTAAGGGTGGAGTTTTTCCACGAGGAATTTTAATTGGAGAAATAATGGAAGTAGAGCCTGATTCATACGGATTAGAGCAAATGGCTTATATTAAACCAACAGCAGATTTTTATGATGTTGATCGGGTATGGGTTGCAGATCGTGTTGCCTCATCTGAGGATCCTGTTGACGCGCTAGCCGAGGAAGAGGAGGAATAATTTTGAGACGATTTATTCTTCCTTTTCTAGTTCTTTTTGTCTTTATATGTGAAAGTACCTTCGCTCAACTTGTGAATATTTCCTTTTTTGGTGAAGATTATTTATATATACCTAGATTTTTGCTGGTCTTTGTTATCTTTATTACAGTGTATTTAAATCGGACACAAGGTATGTTATTCGGGTTAATATTTGGCTTTTTACATGACGTGGTCTATATTGAAGTAATAGGGATCTATCTTTTTTCCTATGCTTTTCTTGCTTATCTAGTTTCAAAGGCGATGAAGGTGCTTCATAAACATGTTTTGATTGTCATCTTTTTGTCGACTCTTGCCATCGCTATTCTGGAATTTTACGTATATGGCATTAATTACGCAATTGGTGCCACCGAAATGCCGTTATACGATTTTACAACCAAAAGGTTACTTACAACCCTTGGGCTGAACTTCATTTTTGCGTTACTCTTTATTTTTCCGCTCAAGTCGTTTTTAACGAAATTAAAAAAAGCAGAATCAGAAGATTAATAATAGGTGTGGATGATTGTTATAAGAAACAAGATAAAAGAGCAACTATAAGAAAAAATGATTACTAATTATCTCGTAAAAAAAGGAATTCGGGCAGTTCTGTCGAATAGTAAAATCGTTGAGGTGAACGTCATGAAGGTCCAAAAACAACAATATGTTACGATTAAAGGCACGAAAGATGGCTTAACGTTGCATCTCGATGATTCATGTTCTTTTGACCAATTGCTCCAAGAATTAGAGGAAATGCTATCTTTAAAACAGTATGTTCAACAAACTGGCCCTGTTATTGGAGTAAATGTTAAGGTTGGAAACCGTTTAATTAATGCGAATCAGCGAGAAAAACTAGAAACAGTTATAAAACAAAAGCGAAATCTTTTAGTTGAATCAATAGAAAGCAATGTCATTACAAAAGATGAGGCATTGAGATTAAAAAAAGAAACAGAAATTGTGCCGGTAACCAAAATCGTTCGTTCCGGGCAAATATTAAAAGTAAAGGGAGATTTACTGCTCATTGGGGATGTTAATCCTGGCGGAGAAGTAAATGCTTCTGGAAATATTTTTGTTTTAGGTGCTTTAAAAGGGATTGCTCATGCTGGCAATGATGGGAATAACCAAGCGGTGATTGCTGCTTCTCTTATGAAGCCGTCACAACTGCGAATCGGTGAGATCATTAATCGGGCACCAGATCATACCCCTCATGAGGGTTCTGAGATGGAATGTGCTTATTTAAATGAAGATGAAGAAATGGTAATTGAGAGATTACAACAACTAACTCATCTACGACCAAATTTAACAAGGTTTGAAGGAGGAATCTAACAATGGGTGAAGCAATTGTCATAACCTCAGGGAAAGGTGGCGTTGGGAAAACAACGACATCGGCAAATATTGGGACAGCTTTAGCTATATTAGGCAAACGGGTTTGTCTAGTAGATACAGACATCGGTCTTCGAAACCTTGATGTCGTAATGGGACTTGAAAATCGTATTATCTATGATTTGGTTGATGTAGTGGAAGGGCGTTGTAAAATGCATCAAGCTCTCGTCAAAGATAAACGTTTTGAAGATCTGTTATATTTACTTCCAGCTGCACAAACAAGTGATAAAACAGCTGTTAAGCCAGAACAAATGAAAAAACTGGTGAATGAATTAAAACAGGATTACGATTATATCGTGATCGATTGTCCTGCCGGTATTGAACAGGGGTACAAAAATGCAGTTGCCGGGGCAGATAAAGCAATTGTTGTAACAACACCTGAAATATCGGCTGTTCGTGATGCAGACCGTATTATCGGTTTATTAGAGCAGGAGGATATTGAACCGCCAAAGTTAGTAATCAATCGTATCCGAAATCATCTTGTGAAAAATGGGGACATGCTTGATGTAGACGAAATTGTTACTCATTTATCAATTGACCTTATTGGAATCGTAGCAGATGACGACGATGTCATTAAAGCATCTAATAATGGTGAACCAATTGCTATGGACCCAAACAACCGTGCAGCGATTGCTTACAGAAATATTGCACGACGTATTTTAGGGGAATCTGTTCCATTACAATCTTTAGATGAACCAAACAAAGGGATGCTTGTTAAGTTAAAAAGATTTTTTGGTGTTCGTGTGTAAAACATACATTCATAGATACATAGATTCTAGACTAGATTTCTCAAATGAATTCTAGTCTTTTTTCTTTTCCTTCTTAATCCTCACTTTAAAGCAAACAACTTTTATCTAGATCCTATAAAAACATTCATATTCCATAAGGACAAGGCATACACTTGTACAAACTTGCTAAAAGGATGGATGGGGATGAGTCATCGAGCGGACGAAATAAGAAAAAGAATTGCAAAAAGAAAACGAGATCGAGGAATAGTAGGTAGTCAAACCAACGAGACATCACAAAGAACATCACTTTTTATGAGTGAGGAAGAGCGATATGGCGGTGTATATTCACCCCCTACCTATGAAGGTGGCCCAGGAAATCAAAGAGGAGCCCACCCACTTTTCCGTACCGAAGTTTTTATCTTCAAAATTTTATTTTCAGCGGTATTGGTATTAATAACAGCTATCGTCTTTAAAAATGGATCTCCGCTGTTTGATAAGGCGAAAGAAGTTGTACACTACTCGCTTGAAGAAGAATTTCAATTTGCGACTGTATCTAAATGGTATCGAGATCAGTTCGGTGAACCATTAGCTTTGTTTAACAATGGCACGAATGACAATGAAAAAGCAGAAAATGAAACAGAGGTGGCCCAGCTTGCTGTTCCTGCATCAGGGAAGGTGTTGGAATCGTTCAAAGATAATGGTCAAGGAATTATGGTGGAAACGAATCGACCTTCTGTTGAAGCAATGAATGAAGGAATTATTATTGAGGCTGGTGAAAAAGAAGATACAGGCCTTACAATTGTCCTGCAGCATGCAGATGGTACGAAATCCTGGTATGGAAATCTAGACAAAATAGATGTGCCGCTTTATGATTTTGTTGAAAAGGGAAAAGAATTAGGCAGAATTAAGCTTTCAGAAAATCAAAAGGGAACTTATTACTTCGCGATCAAAAAGGGTGATTCCTTTATTGACCCAATACAGGTGATACAATTTGAATAGATACTTATCACTTCTCCAAAAAATACATATACATCCTTTGTTATGGGTCATGATTGCAATTAGTGTCATTACAGCTAACTTTAAACCATTATTTCTCTTAATGATCATTATTTTTGTACATGAAATGGGCCATGCAATCAGTGCTCATTTTTTTTCTTGGAGGATAAAGTCCATAATGCTTCTCCCCTTTGGAGGAGTTGCTGAGGTTGATGAGCATGGAAATCGTTCATTAAGGGAAGAATGTATGGTTGTACTTGCAGGACCATTTCAGCATCTATGGCTTCAGGGAGCAGCTTTTCTCCTTTATATCTCTCAGGTTATTCATATAAGTGACTATCAATTGTTCACATTTTATAACTTATCCGTTTTATTGTTTAATTTATTGCCTGTTTGGCCATTAGATGGCGGTAAGCTATTATTTATTATATTTTCAAAACATTGGTCATACCAAAAAGCTCATTCCTATATGATGATCACATCTATTATCTTTTTAGTTTTTTACGTAACAGCTATTCTCTTATTTTCTCCTACCCATTTAAATATGTGGATTATTACAACCTTTCTCGTTTATAGTCTCTATCATGAACATAAAAATAAAATGTACAGCTGTTTACGTTTTTTAATGGAGAGATATTACGGAAAACAAACCCAAATAAATCGAATTAAACCGATTGTGGTGGAAGAATCTGAATTAGTGTACCATGTCCTCCTGCAATTCCAACGAGGCTGCAAACACTTAATCATAGTTGAACGAAATGGAACAAAGGTGTCAGAAATGGATGAAAATGAACTTTTACATGCATACTTTGCAAATAAACTAACAGACTCTAAAATAGGAGACCTTGTGTATGACTATTAAAATGGATGTTCTTAAGAGTTCAATGAATAAACTGTATAGGTTGAACGAAACGAGCATCCTGGCAACTTCAATTAATCAAAAGAACAGTTTGCAAAACCACCTATTACTTAGATAAGATGCTAGAAGAAGCAACCTGTAGTAAAATAGTGACAAAGCCAAAGAAAGAGAGAGTTTAACATAACGTGCGTAAAATAATTATAAATGAAAAAGGCAGAGAAACCCGCTGCGCCATTTTCGAACATGAACAATTAGCAGAAATTCACCAATCTTATTCCTCAGAAGACGATATTGTTGGAAACATATATATTGGTCGAGTAAAAAAGGTATTACCAGGCATGCAGGCAGCCTTTGTAGATATCGGGCTATCACAAAATGGATACCTTCATCGAAACGACATTATACGCTATCAGCAAGCAAATCAATCTGAATCAAATCCATCAATTTCTCATTATATTAAAGAAGGAGAAAAGATTTTCGTTCAGGTTGTTAAAGTCGGGACAGAACAAAAGGGACCAAAGTTGACCATGAACCTTGAATTTGGTGGACATTTACTTGTCTACATGCCGTATGGTAACTATTTGGCGGTTTCGAAAAAACTACAAGATGAACAGGAAAGACAACGGCTTTTAAACATAGCTCAAACGTTTATACAGGATCAAGAAGGGATTCTTTTTCGTACAGCTTCTAAGGAACAATCAAAGGTGGAGCTGGAAAAAGAGTATGATCATTTAAAACAGAAATTTAAAGAGGTAAAGAAAAAACAAACACATGATAAGCCTATATGTGTATTCGAATCTAGACATTTTATTGACAGGATTTTATCTGAGATCGTTATAAAAGATGAGGATTTGTTAATTTGTGATCAAATTGAACGGGTCCAGCAGCTAAAGCTGCTTTTTCCTAAAACATCTGTTCACTATCATGAACATAAAGAGGCAATCTTCTCTACATATAAAATAGAACAAGAAATCGAAAAATTACTCAAGCCTTTAGTATGGTTGAAAAACGGTGCTTACATCTTTATTGAGCAAACCGAGGCTATGACAATTATTGACGTTAATACCGGAAAATTTTCCGGGAAATTATCGATGCGTGACACAGTTTTGAAAACGAACGAACTTGCTGCTATCGAAATAGCGAAACAAATTAGGTTAAGAAATCTTAGTGGAATCATCTTGATTGATTTTATTGATATGAAGCATAAACAAGATCAAAACAAGATACTTGAGACGATGAAACGGGAAATGAATAAGGATCGTGTTCAGCACAAAGTCATCGGCTTTACAGAATTAAATATATTACAGCTAACAAGAAAGAAAATGCGCAAGTCGTTAGAAAGTAATGTGACAGATTTTTGTAAAACATGTCGTGGCTCAGGACGTATTGCCTCCGCTGAGTCTGTTGCATATAAATTAGAGAGAGAACTATGGGAATATCAATTTATGGATGAAGAAGCCATGTGGATTGAAGCAACAGGGGATGTCATAGACTTATTAAAAGGAACAAATGAAGAACACTTAAAAAGGCTTCAAGATATGTTGAAATTTAAAATTCTATTCTCAGAGATATTATCACATGTCCCTACGTATCGGATTAAGCAAATGGGTGATGAACGATTACTAATGGAAAAGCTGTCATCAACCCCTTATTAAATCAATTAAAAATTAGTTGCATAATTTAATAGGATTTGTTATTATGTAACATGTTATGACTTGTAGCGCACCCGTGCTACAACCGCTCAAATCATGGTTTTTAAAGCAATGCCAGGCATTCACCTGATTTTGGCGAGTCTTAGTTTATAGGAGGTGCAGAGAATGTACGCAATTATCGAAACTGGTGGAAAACAAATCAAGGTTGAAGAAGGTCAAGTAATCTACGTTGAAAAGCTAGGTGCTGACCAAGGTGAATCGGTAACGTTTGACAAAGTTTTATTTGTAGGTGGTGACAACGTTCAAGTTGGTAGCCCAACTGTGAGCGGTGCGACTGTTACAGCGAAAGTTGAAAAACAAGGTCGTCAAAAGAAAATCACTGTTTTCAAATATAAAGCAAAGAAAAACTACCGCAAAAAACAAGGTCACCGTCAGCCATACACAAAAGTTGTGATTGAAAAAATCAACGCGTAAGGCGATTTGATATGATAAATGCTAGAATTTATCGTTCAAATAAGGGACTTATCACATCGTTCACACTCTCTGGACATGCTGCATTCGATGAATACGGCAAAGATATTGTTTGTGCTGGAGCTTCTGCTGTTACCTTTGGTGCTGTGAATGCAGTACTTTCACTAACAAATATTGAACCACAAATTGATCAAGGTGGAGAAGGAGGATTTTTACAAGTTAAACTTCCTTCAAATCTCGACGGATCTACAAGTGAAAGAGTTCAATTATTGTTAGAGGGTATGCTTGTCTCTCTCCAAACAATTGAAAGAGATTATGGACAATATATCTCGGTATCAGATGAATAAAGCAGGAGGTGAAACTTCATGTTAAGATTAGATCTTCAGTTCTTCGCATCTAAGAAAGGGGTAGGTTCGACAAAAAACGGTCGTGACTCTATCTCGAAACGTCTTGGTGCTAAGCGTGCAGATGGTCAATTTGTTTCTGGTGGTTCAATTCTTTACCGTCAACGCGGTACAAAAATTTACCCAGGTGAAAACGTTGGCCGTGGCGGTGATGATACGCTATTTGCTAAAGTTGATGGTGTTGTTAAGTTCGAACGTTTCGGACGTGACCGCAAAAAAGTTAGCGTATATCCAGTAGCTCAAGAAGCATAAGCTTATGAAAAACTCTAGCCTAACACCAGGTTAGAGTTTTTTTAAAGACTTCTTTTCATTTATTCATGAGGCTAACTCCTAAATGGATTTTAGTTAATGAAGGCAAACAAATTTCTACATAATGCTTCTATATCTAATCTTCTATTAACTCCGGTTTTAAGCAAAAGATACGTAATAAATTTCCATGATATTTTATAGAAAGTTTTTATTAAAAGCTCTTTTCCAAAACAATGTTTGTTATAATTTTTAATACAGCCTAAATACGGTAATTAACTCCTTGATGAAAATAACCTAGTAGGAGAAAATGTATGGAAAATAAACAAAATGAAATAGATATAGTTAATATTTTAAGTCATTCACGTCATGATTGGATGAACAAATTGCAATTAATTAAGGGAAATCTTTCTTTGCAAAAATACGATCGTGTCCAAGAAATTCTTGAAGAGATTGTCATTGAAGCGCAACAGGAATCAAAACTGTGCAATTTGCAACTACCACTTTTTGCTAGTTACCTGATGACCTTTAATTGGAGCAACCATCATTTTCTATTGGAATATGAGGTACTGGGAGAGACAAGAAATATTGCTCAATATGATAAACCAATCACCCAATGGAGTAAAAAGTTTTTGGAAATACTGGATCATGTAGTTGATTATTCTGGTGAAAATCGCGTCTGTATTACATTACATACTGGACATACATCAAGAGAAACTGTGCGTTTCTTTTTTGATTTTGAAGGAATAATAAAAGAGAAAGAACAAGTTACATCATGGTTTCAAAATAATGACCATAGTCCAATTTGTATAGAGGAAATTGCTATTGGTACATATCAAATAACAGTAACAGTATCACTAAATGATACGAAAATCTAAGCTAAAGAAGGATACTTCTTTATGAGGGTTATATAGAACGGAGGAAGACAAATGTTTGTCGATCAGGTCAAGGTTTATGTAAAAGGTGGCGACGGTGGAAACGGTATGGTTGCATTCCGTCGTGAAAAATATGTTCCAAAGGGTGGACCAGCAGGAGGTGACGGTGGAAACGGAGCGGACGTAGTCTTTGAAGTAGAAGAAGGATTACGTACGTTAATGGACTTCCGTTACAAGCGTCATTTTAAAGCTCCGCGTGGGGAACATGGAATGTCAAAAAATCAACACGGTAAAAATTCACAGCCAATGATCGTAAAAGTTCCGCCAGGGACAGTTGTGACAGATGAAGAAACAGGACAGATTATCGCTGACTTAACAGAGCATGGGCAGCAGGCTGTTATTGCAAAAGGTGGACGTGGTGGACGTGGAAACTCACGTTTTGCTACACCCGCAAACCCTGCTCCCGAGCTTTCAGAAAATGGTGAGCCCGGTATAGAACGCAATGTTATTTTAGAATTAAAAGTTCTTGCAGATGTTGGGTTGGTTGGCTTTCCGAGTGTAGGGAAATCTACGTTGTTATCGGTTGTATCTTCTGCAAAACCGAAAATTGCAGAGTATCACTTTACAACTCTTGTTCCCAACCTCGGAATGGTAGAAACAGAAGATGGTCGAAGCTTTGTTATGGCTGATTTACCAGGATTAATTGAAGGTGCGCATCAAGGTGTTGGATTAGGTCATCAATTTTTAAGGCATATCGAACGTACGCGTGTCATTGTACATGTTATTGATATGTCCGGTTTAGAGGGAAGAGATCCCTATGAAGACTATTTAACAATTAATGCAGAGCTTAAAGAATATAATTTACGATTAACAGAGCGACCTCAGATTATTGTTGCCAATAAAATGGACATGCCTGATTCAGAAGAAAATCTTGCTGAATTTAAGAAAAAGCTTGATGAAGAACTTCAAATTTTCCCGATTTCGGCAATCACAAGAGATGGTGTTCGAGAGCTTTTATATGCGGTAGCAGATGCAATCGAACAGACACCGGAGTTCCCGCTTTATGAAGAAGAGGAAACAGAAAACCGTGTGGTATACGAATTCAAGAAAGAAGAACCGAATTTCGCTATTACTCGTGATAGTGAAGGTGCCTATGTGTTAACAGGTGAGAAGATTGAGAAATTATTTAAAATGACAGATTTCTCACGCGAGGAGTCAGTTAGACGGTTTGCCAGACAGCTTCGTGGCTTAGGGGTTGATGAAGCACTGAGAGCACGTGGTGCAGAAGACGGGGATATCGTAAAATTATTGGATTATGAATTTGAATTTGTTGAATAACATAGAAGACTAAGAAGAGGGCTGAATACGGCTCTCTTTTTATGTATGAACCACATTATGTTGATTTTTGGACAAATCTTCTGTTTTTCTTAGAAAAACAGAAGAAATTTAGCCAATATTGTGATAAATTATCTACATTGAGAAAATTGTGGGAGGGAAAACATGAAGGATGATACCTTTTATTTAGTGAGAGAAGATATACTTCCGGAAGCAATGAAAAAAACGCTTGAAGTAAAGAAATTAATTGAACGAGGCAAGGTTGACTCAGTTGCAGAAGCGGTTCAACGGGTAGATATGAGTCGCAGTGCTTTTTATAAATATCGTGATGCTGTCTTCCCTTTTCATACAATGGTAAAGGAAAAATTAATCACCCTTTTTTTCCATTTAGAAGATCGGAGCGGAACACTCTCACAATTGTTGTCAGTCGTTGCAAATGCAGGCTGTAATGTCCTGACGATTCATCAGACAATCCCGATACAGGGGAGAGCCAATGTGACATTATCTCTCAATACGAATGGAATGAATGAAGATATCAATCACTTAATGGCGAAATTAAAGCGTTTAGAGTTTGTAGAGAAAGTAGAGATTTTAGGTCAGGGAGCATAAGGAGTTGAAGATAGTTGTCAATTAGAGTAGGATTTTTAGGTCCAAGAGCAACATTTACCCACTTAGCTGTGCAATCATATTTCGGGGACGAAATTGAGCAGATTGCCTATTCAACCATTCCTCAATGTATTGATGCTGTGGCGGAGGGTGTAATTGATTTAGCTGTTGTACCGACTGAAAATGCACTTGAGGGCTCTGTTAATTTAACAATTGATTATTTAGTCCATGAACAGCCATTATATATTGTTGGTGAAATTGTATCACCAATTGAGCAGCATTTTATGGTTCATCCGGATAATAAAGAGGCATGGAGAAATATCAATCGA
>Ga0182745_1002733_pt1 | contig 15506 bp, 12 predicted proteins | sample eDN3rd30CKraftBY_FD_128523 | JGI IMG/M metagenome (GOLD analysis project Ga0182745, IMG submission 128523) | Enriched backyard soil microbial communities from Emeryville, California, USA - eDNA 3rd pass 30_C Kraft BY (version 2) (version 2) | ecosystem: Environmental > Terrestrial > Soil >...
CAAGGGCGTCCGCAGCACCGAAGTGACGCGGTTGCCCCGGTTCGCCTCCATGAAGGCATTGATACCAGCGATGTAGGTCGACTGAGCCTGGGGGAAGTCAGCCGCGGGATTCCGCGAGACGCTCGTCGCGACGCAGAGGCCCGCCCCCGTCGTCTCGGGAAGGGGCGCCACGGGAGGTCCACTCACCATGACGCCCTGAGCGCTGGCGGTGCGAGGAATGGACAATCCACACAACAAGACCATGAGGACGCGGAGCAATCGCATCCGCGCGTCTTACGCCTCGCCGCTGGACTCCGACAAGTGCGGCCGGATGCCTCCGTCACGCGCAAGCCCACCGGGCGCCTGGCTCATCCAAACGCGCGCAATGCCTTTCCGAGCGCATCGAAACGCTCCCTCAAGCGGGGGGCGAAGCCCGGGCTGCTGGCGGGCGAGTCGCCGTGACGTGGGCGGTCTCCCCTGTGCCGGGCGGGGCGCGGCGACTACGATGCCCCGCCGTGCTCCGTTCCCGCTCGCAGTCCCTGGTGGCCCTGCTCACGCTGGTGTTCGCGTCGTTGGCGCTCGCCGCTCCGGGGCCGCGGTTGCAGGCCTTCTTCCAGCCCGAGTTCACGAGCGCCGCCTACCAGCAGCGCGTCTATTCGCAGGTCGCCGGCAAGTGGCAGCAGCCTTCCCGCAAGGGGCTGCCCGCGGTGGGGCGCAAGACGGTGGTCCAGGCGGTGATTGGCCGCGACGGCAAGCTCGTCTCGGCGGTGGTGTCCATGCAGTCCGGCTCCAATGCCTGGGACGCCGCCGCGCTGTCGGCCGTACGGAAGGCTGCGCCTTTCGCGCCGCTGCCCAAGGACCATGGACCCGCGATGTTGGATGCCCACTTCCACGTCAAGTGGGCTGCGTCACCTTGAATCCCAAACCCCGTCGCATCGTCTCGCCGCCACCGATGACCTCCTGGCTCCCGCGCTCCCCACTCCTGGTCGTCCTCTCCCTCTTCCTCGTGGTGGCGGCGCCCGCCGAGGCCGCCCGGGGGCCCCGGCGCGTCACGAGCGCGACGAGCATCGTCGGTATCTGGAAGGAGTCGCAGCACCTCTACGTGAAGGGCGAGGTCGGCGTCTCCGACGAGCAACTCGACGAGCTGGAGGACTGGCTCACCCGGACCGCGCCGCACTGGACGGTGGTGCTGATGGAGAGCGCGGAAGGAGAGCGCTACATCGACGCCGAGGGCTCGCGCTTCCATGACATCGAGGCCGCGCTGCATGCGCTGGGCAAGGGCCTGTCGAACCGCACGCGCTTCGGCGCGCTGAATCATCCCCGGACGGGCGAGCCGGACGGTACCATCCTGTTGATTTCCCTGGCGGAGCGCCGCCTGTCGTACTTCGCCTCGGATGCGCAGGACCGGCGCCGGCTGGGCGAGGACCACTGGGAGGGCACGCTCGACTCCCGCGCCATCCAGGCCATGCGCAACGGGGGCCGCGTCGTCGACGCGGTGAGGAACACCATCGAATTCATCGACGCCCGGCTGCTCGCCGCCATCGACGCGGAGGAGCTGGAGCGCACGCGCCGCATCGACGCCTTGCGGGGCGAGCTGCTGGCGCTCCAGAAGGAGCTTCCCGAGCTCGAGGCGCGGCGCCTCGCGGCCTTCGGGCCGGTGCTTCCCTCCGGGCTGTCAGGGACCACCGTGGACTTCCAGGCCGCGGGAGCGACGGTCCTCCAGTCCCTCGCGCTGCTGACGCCTGCGGCGAAGGCGAACCTCGCGAAGGCGGCGACCCTGCGGGACGGGCTGCGCGCGGACCTCGACAAGCTGCGCGAGGCGATGGAGGTCCACCGGCGCGCGACCGACCGGCTGAAGGCGCTGGAGGCCTCGCTGCGGACGCAGCCATCGCACCGCTTCGCGGCCTTCGCGGACCTGCCGCTCGGCGCGCTGGGCACGGCGATGGAGACGGCCAGGAGCGCGGTCCGGGACATGACGCCCACGCACGACGCCGCGCTCGCCGCCGCCGAGTCCGCTCGCGTGCAGGTGGCCGATGCACTGGCCTCGGCCGAGAAGGATGAGAAGCGGCTCCTGGCGCTGGACGAGGCGTTGGAGGCCCTCGAGGCCGAGCCAGTCTCGGACGGCCTCCAGGCCGCGCTGGTCGAGGCCCGGGCGGCGCAGCGCAAGGCGCGGGAGGCCTTCGACACCCGCTCGCCGCTGCGGCGCCACGCGGTGGCCGAGAGCGAGGAGTCCTTCCGGAGGGCCGAGGTGGTGGCGAAGCAGGCGGCGGACTCCCGGAGGATGCGCGACACGGGCGCGAAGGCAGGCGGCGCGGGCGTGTTGCTCGTGGGCGTGCTCGTCCGTCGCCGGCGCAACGCGAGCCGGCGCAAGGCCATCGAACAGCATGACAGGTGGCGCGCCATCGTCGACGAGAAGACCCAGGCGCTCTTCGAGCTGCTGGAGCGCACCCACCTGGTGGCGGGCAAGTCCCGGGACGACATCGCGCGGCGCTTCGACGGGCTCACGCGCGAGCGGGCACAGCTGCTCGCCTCGGACGTGGACGAGCTCTTCCTGCTGGTGACCGCCGCCGCGCGGGTGCTGCATCGCGCCGAGGCCCTGCTCGAGGGCTCCGGCCTCCTGAATGACCTGGGCGCGCACCTGGGCACCTCGCGCTACGAGCGGGTCACCCGGCTGCTGCGCGACGAGCCCATCGTGTTCCACCCGGACGAGGGCGTGGAGGGCGTGCTGCGCGGGCCCCGCTCACATGCACAGCGGCTCATCGGAGACGTGAAGAGCTATCAGCCGTTCTCGCTCTCGTTCCTGGACCTGCTGGAGGCGTTCAACACCCGCGCCGAGCGAGCCCTGCTGCTGGTGGACGGCCTGGAGCAGGTCCCCGACGTCGCGCTGCGCACCATGCGCGCGATGGAGTCCTTCGCCGCGCGCCTGCGGGCGCACGCCCCCGGGCCGCAGGTGCTTCGCATGAAACAGCTCGTCGCCCTGGTGGCGCCGTCGCTGGACTCGCTCGTGGCGGCCGCGCGCCCCCTGCTGGCGAAGGACCCCATGGCCGCGGCGGAAGGGCCGCTCACGGAGGGCGGGCGACGCCTGGGCGACGCCGAGGCGCTGCTGGCGGTGATGGAGACGGGCCTCGGCCAGGTGGCCCCCGCCGTGGAGCGGACGGTGAAGGCGTTGACCCAGGCGGGCCTGGCGCATCGGTGGCTGGATGACGCGCTCGAGGCCCGGGGCGCGGCGGTGGAGGCGACGGCCGCGGCGCTGCCGGCGGCGCCGGTGGAGGCGCAGGTCGAGTCGCTGCGCCAGTCCTTCGCGGCCCTGGGCACGTTGGCGGCGGAGGCGTCCGAGCTGGTGGCGCTCGCCGAGCGCTCACGCGAGGAGCTCGCGCGCGTGGAGAGGGAGACGCGCTCGGCGCGCGAGGAGCTGGCGGGCTCGCTGGACAAGCCCGCCTCCGCGCTGCTGAACGAGAAGGAGGCGAATCCGTCGGAGCGACATGCTTCCGGCGCGAGCATGCTGACCACGGCCCGCGAGGCGCTCTCCGGGGGCCGGCTGGAGGTCGCGCGCGCGTCGCTGGAGGCCGTGCAGGCCCGCGTGGACGAGGTGCGCGACCTCATCCAGCGCAGCCGCGAGGCGCGGAAGACCTTCGCCTCCCGGCGCGAGGCGTGTCGGGCGGAGGCCCTGCGGCTGGAGCCCCGGGTGGCGGAGGGCACCGTGCTGTTCGAGTCCCTGCTGGGCCGCTATCGCCCCTCGGCGCTGAGCCTGCGTCCGGAGGACCCCGTGCAGCCGGAGGCCAACGGCACCGTCCAGGGCAACCTGGCCGAGGTCACCCGGCATCGCGCGGACGCCGCGCGCGCGCTCAAGGAGGCGGAGCTGGGGTTCGCCGAGGCGCGGCTGCTCGCCTCCGCGGACCTGCTGGCCCAGGTGGAGCGCTGCCACCGGCTCATCAACGCCCGGCTCGACGAGGTCGAGGAGAAGTCGCGACGGCTCCAGGCCGCCGAGCAGCACAACGCGGACGTCCTGCGGGCCGCCCAGGGGTTGCTCGCGGCCTGCGCCGCTGACATCGCCGATGCCCGGGTGATGCGGCCCACCATCGCTGCCCAGGAGGTGGCGCAGCGGTTGTTCCACTCGGCCGTGCAGGCGTCGGAGTCGCGCCCCGCGGACCCGTTCGCGGCGGGGGAGCAGCTGGCCTCCGCGTGTCTGTCGTTCGAGCAGGTGCGCCAGTTCGTCGCCCGGGACAAGGCCCAGCACGCCCAGGCCGAGGACAGCCTGGCCTCCGCGGCGCGCGCGGTGTCGGCGGCGGATGTCTGGATTCGCCAGGCCGCCAACGACGGCATCGCCGACAGCCGGGCGACGACGGGGGCCATCAACGCCCTGGTGTCGCTGGGCAAGGACCTGGACAAGGCGCGCAAGGAGTTCGCCCAGCCTCACGGCGACTGGGAGGCGATGGACGCGCTGGCCGGGCGCATCGCCTCCGACGCGGCCCGCAGGACGGCGGACCTGCGCGGAGAGCTGCTCGCCGCGGAGCAGGCCTCCGAGGCCATCGCCAACGCCGCCCGCCTGGTGCGCAAGGCGGGCTCGTGGCGTGGCCGGCCGGGGAGCACCTACCTCGACGAGGCGCGGCGCTCGCTGGACCGGGGGCAGTACGTGGCGGCCGAGCAGGCCGCGGACAAGGCGGCCCGGGCCGCCTCGGACGCCATCGAGAAGGCCGAGGCCGAGCGGCGCCGGGACGAGGCTCGCGCCCGCGCGTCGTCCTTCGGCTCCTCGTCGTCCTCCGGCTCGTTGTTCTCCAGCAGCTCGTCCTCGTCCTCGTCCTCCTCCTCGTCGAGCAGCGGCTCCGGCTTCTCCAGCTCTTCCTACGGGGGCGGCACTTCGGGGAGCGGCTCGGGCTTCGGCAGCTCGAGTTGGTAATACCGGGGCGGCACACACACGGATGGTCATGGTGCGCCTCCATGGCAACTCCTCGTATTCGGCTTCACCGGCACCTACCAGGGGCGCCGCCCGTCGGTGATGAGGCTCCCTCAAGCGGGGGCGGAGCCGGGGCTGGAGGAGGAGAGCCCGGCCCAGGCTGCGACCTTTGAGCGTCAGCCCCTGGCCTTGCGGACGTCGTGGCACTTCCCATATGAATCGCGCGACCATGCTCCGGCCTCTGGCAATCATTGCCCTCCTGACGACGACGCCAACGTTCGCAAACGAGCAGGTGCAGGGTTCCGAGCCCATCACCGAGCCAGGTCCACTCCTCAGTCGGGAGGAGGCCCTGGAGCAATATGAGCTCCGGCACATCGGGTTCGATGACTACATCACCCTGACGCTGACGTACTCGCCCTTGTCCGTGCTGAACCGGCCGAACCGATGGACTGTCCCCTATGAGGGGAAATACAAGAAGCCGCTGGAAGGCGAAGCCTTCTACCGGAAGATCGGCCGGGACGATCTGGTGGCGAAGTATGCGTCGCGAAGCGCCACGAAGCTCACCTTCAAGATCGTCGGTGGGGTCGCCGCGGTGGGCGGGCTCACCTTTGCCATCGCGTCGCTCGCCGCCGAGCAGGAAGACTGCCCTCTGGGCCCTGAGTTCTCGGCCTGCTGGGGCCGTAGAAACGCGGCGGAGGCTCGGACGGCCACGAAGTTCTGGGTGGGAACGGGGGTGAGTATGGTCGGCGTCGGCCTGTTGATGTGGGGGGCCTTTCTCAATCCCCACCCCATCGAAGCCAGTGAGGCGCGTGAACTGGCGGATGGCCACAACAAACGTCTGCGCCAGGAACTGGGCCTGACGGATGTCCCTGCGCCAGCCCCCCGAAAGCGCTCCACTGTCATCCAGGCCCGCCTGACGCCAGTCGTCGGACCGCACACCGGCGGGCTGCTGGTGAATGGGACCTTCTGAGCCCCACCGCGACTTCGCCGCCCCGCAGGAATCGCTGACGCCGAGTCAGAAGGGGGGCCTTGGGCGGTTCGGGGCGCCCTACCCGCGCCCCCCACCGCCCATGGCCTGAAGCTCCAACCCGATACCCTGTCGGTCAACGAGGCCGGGCTCGATGATCGCATCGCGATGGCGCGCGACGTCGAAGACGCCCTGTGGGTCCTCCGCATCTCCGGCGTGAATCGGCACCAGGCCGTGAGCGCGGAGGAGGCGCAGGGCTTCATATAGGCCATCGGCATGCCAGCGCCCTATGCCCGCTTCCTTTCCCAGCTCGAGGAGATGATTCGGGATGGCGCGGAGGACCGGGTGACCTCGACGGTGTTGCGCGTCACGGGGCGCGCCCCCCGCTCCTTCGAATCCTTCGCCAGGGCCCACGCCGCGCGCTGGCGTTGAGCCAGGAGCTTCAGCGCGTGAGGAGCACGGCCCTGCTTGTCTGGACGGCCCATGATGCCACCCACGCCACCCACTCGCAGGCCGTCCACATCCACCACGTCGCCATCCAGCAACTGCAGCTCCGGGCGCGGCGAAAGAACTGCGCCTGCTCACGCGGGGCGCCGAAAGTGTCGTGGTTGCCGGCGACGCCCACCACCCAGCGGAACTGCTGTCCGAAGGCTTCCCACTCGGACCGCACATCGCCGGAAGCACCTCGCGCCAGCGCGGCATCGTCGGAGTACAGGTCCCCTGCCAACACCACGCCCGTGTGCGCAAGCGGAGGCAGCACGCCCTCCGCGCTCAAGGACGCAAGGCCATCCGCCAGGACTTCTCCCAGAAGGGCCACTGCGCCTCCCAGCACAGCGCAAGGCGCCACCCCCTGCAGGTCCGACGTCACCACCAGGGCATCCAGCCCCGCTGGCAGCGTGTCGACCTTCCCCTGCAAGAGGGGCAGGTGCTGGGTTTCAGTCCCACCTCTGGGGGCCGCGGAGAGGTAGGGCCACAGATACAACGGCTCCATTTCAAGCTTCAGGATTCGCATGGCGCCCAGGTCGCCCCGGGCACCACCATCCTGACAGTCACAGGGAGCCACGCTCGCTCAGGCCGGGAACCCTGTTCCAGTTCCCAGCCTGCGGACCGCGGCTCAGAACAGCCGCAGCAGGGACAGCGAGATGTTCGCGTTGGCGGAGCGCACACCGCTGAGCAGGCACTGCGTCGCACCAGGAACGGACGACACGTCCATCGTCTTGATGGCGAGCGCGCCCTCGAAGCAGCCGCTGGAGACCCGGCCCAGCACGGTCATCGTCGTCATGCCCAGCGGGCGCACGTCCACGCCACCCATGAAATCGATGGTGCTCTGCGTGTCGTCATTCCAGGTCACGCTGTTCTGGGTCGACAGGCTCGCGAGCAGACAGCTCGCAGTGCCGGCGCCGGTGATGGCGAACGAGCTGGCCTGGGAGGATGGGTCCGCCTTGGACTGCGAGGAGCGTCCCCTGTCCACACCCCTGCTCGTCACCAGCGACTGAACGGCTCCGCGCTCGGCCACGCGGAGCCCGCCGACTCACGCCTCGGTTCGTCCCCTCCTCGGCCGAGCTCGCCTGTTACTCGCGGCTGGGCTCGCGCGTGGAGTGGATGCTCTGGAAGCCCGCGATGCACAGCTCGGCGCGCAGGGGCGGGGAGTTGTAGTACGGGCCACCGTCATACGGCCAGTCGTTGCCGTCGCGGCGGTCCGGGTGCGTGAAGCCAGCGATGTGCATCATCTCGTGGATGAGCGTCTGGGCAATCTCCGTGTCCCCCTGCGGGAAGAGCACGCCGAAGTTGATCCAGACGTCGTCTCCACTCACCTCCGCCCGCGCATTGATGCCGGGTTCGGTCGTCCCCGAGTGGTGGATGGCCTTGCGGTAGGCACCGCGCAACAGGGACTTCTCCAGGTCGGTCAGGTGGGTGCAGGTCTGGATGGAGTCCTGCGCGGCCTCGTGGCGCCGCAACGTCCGGGTCCAGTTGGTGTCCGAGACGGTGGCCGTGTCGCGGGTGAAGCGGTCCTGCATGGCCAGCACGTCCGCGAGCACGTCGCGCGAATCGGCGTAGCCGGCCCGGATGAGGTTCATGCCGTACACCCGCGTGCCGTTGTACGTGGCGGAGTGGAAGGTGGGCAGGCCCGCGGCGAAGCCGTTCGCGACGGCGTAGTCGTTGGCGGCGCGCATCATCGCCCCGGCGTCGTTCACGTCCGGGTAGCCAATGGCCCAGCCCGGAACATCGCGGAACTCGGCGACGCTGGAGTGGAGGAAGTTGATGCCGTACACCACGCCCGAGCCGTTGTTGCCCTGCTCGAAGGTGGGCAGCGCGACGCCCAGCCCGTACGTGTTGCCGTAGTCCTGAGCGCGGCGGAACAGCTCCGGGATGTTGCTCAGCGCCGTGTTGCCCAGGGAGGAGCGGTACACCTCGCGGTAGTGGGCCACGGTGCCCGACTTGAGCAGCATGGTGCCGCGCACCACGCCCGCGCCGTAGTTTGCTTCATGGAAGTTGCCGAAGCCCGCCGCGTAGCCATGAATCCCCGCGTAGCGGTTGGCGGTCCGGATGCGGAAATCGCTGGCCGTCTCCAACGAGGACGCGGTGGTGCCCACGGCCTCCTCGGGCAGGGCCATGTCCGGCGTGACGCCGGCGTCCATCATCTCGCCTCCGCAGCCCAGCAACATCATCGACGTCGAAATGCACACACCCAGGGAGAGACGCTTCACCATCGAGCGCACGGTTGAGACCTTTCTGTGGATTGTCGAGCGAGGCGGAACGGGACGCTGGTCCGTTCATCCGTCCGTCGCTCTCGAAATCAGATACGAAAGGTTCGGGATTTCCGGGTCGTCCGCCCACGACGATTTCGCCGGGCGGTGCGGCGGCGCCCCGCGCGCCGCGTGGCTCAATCGTTGACGTCGTTCACGGCATTCGTGGGAGTGCCCGGAGGAACGGCGTCGCCGTCCTCCCCCTTGAGCGTTCCCGTTGAGATGAGCCAGACATCCAACGTGTCATCGATGTCGATGTCTCCCGCGCACGCCATCGTGACGTCACAGTCCGGGCACGTGCCGAACACGCCCACCTGCTTGGACACCCACGCGGGCAGGTCCTTCAGGGTGATGGCCCGGCGGCTCATGTCCCGCGAGCGGTCCACACCGATGCCACCGGCGTCCTCCGGAACCTCCACCAATTCCTCCACCGCGTCGCGCGTCACCAGCGGCCCCGCGCCCGTGAAGTACGCGTAGCGGTTGCCACGCTCGGGGTTGAAGCCCAACGTCATGATGCGCGCATCGAAGGAGCCGTGCTCCGCATGGTGGTTGCGCTGGGCGGTGAAGAGGGCTCGGAGGTTCGTCTTGCACTCCGCCTGCTTCGCGCGCACCGGAAACCTGTTGTAGTTGGGAATGGAGACGGCGGTCAGGACGCCCAGGCAGGGGCAGACGAAGAGCAGGCCCAGGACCAGCGCCACGCCGCGGGGACTCCCCCAGTACGAGCGTTTCGGCACGGCGGCCAGGTTCCCGCACGCGCACTGGATGATGGCGCCTGGGCTCCGTCCCGTCACGTCGAGCGAATCACCGCACTTCGGGCACTCCAGGTTCGTCGCCATGGCCGGCGCCCCTTGGCACGCGAGTGAGGCTCACACGAGGGCAGGCAGCGTACCATGGGCCCGCGCTCGGGCCTCCGAGCAGGCTCGGCGGAGATGCCGATGGACGCGCCACCCGGCCGGACCGCTAGACCGCATGCGTGCCGAAACCACTGCTCGACCTCGACGCCACGCCCGAACGCCTGCGCGCGCAAGCGGACGCCGGCGTCCTGACTCCCTCAAGCGGGGGCGGAGCCAGGGCTGAAGGAGGAGAGCCCGGCCCGTGTCACCCTCCTGCGGCCCTTCTTCGCGACTCTTCACCAGCCCGACGCACTCAACTGGGCTCCTATCCGGCCTATACTTGCCAATGAGGCCAGAGAGGGAATCGTCGAGGCCACCCGAAGGGCTCCACTTCGGCGCCCTTCAGCGAGACGACTACTTGGTAAGGGCGAGCGGCCGTACCAGTCCTAGAAGTTCGTCGAGCGTTGCGTTGCGAACTCGGCCGGCATCCACAGTCCCTACATCCTCAAGGTACTCGATCAAAACCTCACGCAGGCGTCCCGTGCCGGACGTGGCCCCCGGCTGTTCGGTAGGGAGGCCTCGGTCGACCTCGATGAAATGGAGCGTCTGTCCGTCCTATGCCAGGACCTGCACGCTCCCACTCCATTCACCGGGGGAATGCTGCTGGGTGATGGATACATCCACGGCTTCGATCTTCCCGAGCCCATGCGGGAGGTGAGAACGCACACCGCCCACACCGCCATCTGCTGGCACGAGGTCCACGAGCTGCGCTTCCAGGAAGGTTGCCTGACGGAAGCACGGGATGTGTCCGAGGCCGCCGCCCGCCTGCGCGAGGAACTGGCCGTGGCCACGAACGAGCCCGGAACCCCGGCTTGGAGCGAAGACCTCCAGCGCCGGCTCAGGTGCCTCTTCCACCTGGACTACGGTGGGCTGATGCAGCCTCGTGTCCTCCGGTGAGCAAGGCCCCCGTCACGGACCCTCTGCTCACCGCGCGGACCGGGCCCCGGGCAATGCGCCTACCTTCGAAGTGGATGATGTGTCGGCGGAGGCTCATCTGCGACGGGTCAGTCTGACTCCAAGGAGGGTTGAGCTCACCCCACACGGTCAGGTAGACGACAGCTCCCCCTTTGATTCGGAGGAACCTTGTTCAAGTCGATGATCCTGGCGGTTGCGGTGTTGGGACTGACGGCATGTGGCAGCGATGACTCGGAGCAGAGCGCCGAGTGCAAGAAGTACCTGGCCTGCATCAAGGCCACGACCCCCGAGATTCAGGCCACCGCCGAAGTGACCTACGGCGCCGACGGTTCCTGCTGGAAGAGCGACGAGACGGCCAGGGTCTGCACTGCCGCGTGCACCGACGGCCTGACGCAGCTCCGGGGCCACCACCCCGACGAGTCCGCCTGCAAGTAGGACGGAGCCCTGTAAGGGCACACCTGCCGCGCACACGTTGCGCGGCCAGGTGCAGAACTTCAGCCCAGCAGCTTGAACGTCTCGCAGGCAATCACCATCCGCTGCACCTCGCTGGTGCCCTGGTAGAACGCATCAGAGGGATGGGGGCGCTGTTAAGGGGAGGGTGCAGGGGGGCCGAGGAGGGCCGCTGACGGGGCCGCCCGAGTGATGCTCCCGTCCGGTGGGCAGGCCGCTTGAGCCCCCTTGGGGTACACGCCTGCCTAGACCGCGCTCCCTTCAGGTGCGTAGCAGGGGCCTGGGCCTGTGTGGAGGCCGCAGCAGGCGGCTGGCCGGGCTGAAAGTGACAGGCGGAATCCAATCCTCCGCCACGCCTGCTGCTCCTGGCTGGCGATGGCGGGCACCAGAACCTCTCCACCACCCAGCGCTACATGCACCTGAGCCCAGCGGCCAAGTCGGCGGTCATCCGGATGCTGGAGGGGATGAAGCAGGAGGCCCAAAATGAAACGGGCTGGAGACCTTTCGATCTCCAGCCCGCTTCATGACGTGGTCGGGGAGACAGGATTTGAACCTGCGACCCCTTGGTCCCGAACCAAGTGCTCTACCAGGCTGAGCCACTCCCCGATATGTCGCCTCGCCGGCGGGTCCTACTCGGGACCGGCGAAGTGCGGGCGGTAGTACCCGAGCCGCCCAGCCGAGTCAACGTCCTCGGATCACCTTTTCTTCCGCCCCCCTCGCCACGCCCCCCCACCTGCGCGGCCCGGCGGGCCGGCGCTCCCCGGGTGGCCTCCGACTCCGCTTCCCAAGACCAAGAAATTCCTGTACTCCCTGACAGTTTCCCGCTTCGCCTCATTTCACGAGGTAGACACAGCATTGTTGCGCCTCGAAGCCATGACGCCGCCCCCCGTCGTCCTCATCTCCGATGACGAGCCCCTCATCGTCTCCGCCCTCGCCCGCGAGGGGAAGCGGTCCGGGCTGAACTGCATCTCGGACACCACCTCCGAGCGCGTCCTGGAGCTCGCCCGCGAGCACCAGCCGGCCGTCATCATCCTCGACATCAACCAGCACCAGGACGGGCGCGACCTGCTCGCCCAGCTCAAGCAGGACCCCAGCACCCGCGACTGCAAGGTCATCATCCTCAGCGCCGTCGAGGACCAGTTCACCCGCCACGTCTGCTTCGAGCTCGGCGCCGACGACTACGAGGTGAAGCCCTTCGACCCCACCTTCATGACCCGCGTCGCCCGGCTCGCCACCTCCGTGGCGCGGCCCCGCACCTGAGCCCGCGGCCTCAGGGCCGCAGCGAGCGGATGGCCTCCGCGTAGTCCTTCGCGCCGAAGACGTAGCTGCCCGCCACCAGCACCGTGGCCCCGGCCTCCACCACCTGCTTCGCCGTGACGGCGTTGATGCCGCCATCCACCTCGATGTCCACGTCCTTCCGCCCGCGCGCATCCAGCATCCCGCGCAGCCGGCGCACCTTGTCCACCGTGGACGCGATGAAGCTCTGGCCCCCGAAGCCCGGGTTCACGCTCATCAGCAGGACCATGTCCACGTCGCCCAGCACCTCCTCGATGGCCGACAGCGGCGTGCCCGGGTTCAACACCACCGCCGGCTTCGCCCCCGCGCTCCGAATCTGCTGAAGCGTCCGGTGCAGGTGCGGACTGGCCTCCACGTGCACCGTCAGCACGTCCGCCCCCGCCTTCACGAAGGCGTCCACGTAGCGCTCCGGCTCCACAATCATCAGGTGCACGTCCAGCGGCTTCGTCGCCACCCGCTTGATGGCCTCCACCACCACGGGGCCAATCGTGATGTTCGGAACAAAGCGGCCATCCATGACATCCACGTGAATCCAATCCGCGCCAGCGGCTTCGACGGCGCGGACCTCCTCGGCCAAGCGGCCGAAGTCACAGGACAAGAGCGAGGGAGAGATGCGAACGGGGCGGCGGCTCATGCGGCGCTTCATAACCGCATCCCGCGCTCCGGCTAAGGCCGAACGCAGCCCGCAGACGTCCAGCAGACACGCCAGGGCCCGCAAAGTGGGGCTCCGGGGGCGGGGCCCTGTCTACCCGTGCTAGAACTTTGTAGCCCTTCGCGGCCCCTGGCCGCTTCTCCTGGAGCCGCCGAGTGCTCGCTCAACCCGCCCCACTGCCAGAGCTCAACCGCCGCCTGGCGAAGCTCACGTCCATCCTGGATGTCGCGAAGGCGATGAGCGCCGAGCGCGACCTCGACCTGCTCCTGCCGCTCATCCTCTTCGAGGCCACCAAGGTGGTGGAGGCGGACCGCTGCTCGCTGTTCATCCTGGACCGCGAGCGCAACGAGCTGTGGAGCAAGGTGGCGCAGGGCTCGAAGAGTGAAATCCGCCTCCCGGTGGGTAGCGGCGTCGCCGGCCAGGTGGCCCAGACGGGCGCCGTCATCAACATCCCCGACGCCTACGCCGACGCCCGCTTCAACCGCTCGTTCGACAGCTCCAGCGGTTACCAGACGAAGACCATCCTCTGCGTCCCCATGCGCGACGCCGGCGGCGAGGTGACGGGCGTCATCCAGGCCCTCAACAAGCTGGACGGCGGCAGCTTCAACGCCGAGGACGAGGAGCTGCTGCTCGCCCTGGGCGCCCAGGCCGCCGGCGCCATCGAGAACGCCCTCCTCCACGAGGACATCAACCGCCTCTTCGAGGGCTTCGTCTCCGCCTCCGTCGTCGCCATCGAGTCCAGGGACCCGACCACCGCCGGCCACTCCGGCCGCGTGGCCGACCTCACCGTGGCGCTGGCCCAGACGCTCGAGCACCTGTCCACCGGCCCCTACGCCCACACGCGCTTCTCCCCGGGCGAAATCCAGGAGCTGCGCTACGCCTCGCTGCTGCACGACTTCGGCAAGGTGGGCGTGCGCGAGCCGGTGCTCGTGAAGGCGGAGAAGCTCTACCCCCATGAGCTGGAGGGCCTGCGCGCCCGCTTCCAGCTCGCGCGCAAGGACCTGCAGCTCCAGAGCTACCGCCGCCGCCTGGAGGCCGTGAAGGTGCGCGGCCACGCGAACCTGCCGGAAATCGAGGCCGAGGAAGAGGAGCGCCTCGCCCGCGAGTCGGGGCAGCTCGACGAGGTGCTGGCGTTCGTCCTCTCCTGCAACCGCCCCACGGTGCTCGCGCAGGGCAACTTCGAGCGCCTCCACGAGCTGGGGGCGCTGCGCTTCGTGGACGCCCACGGCCAGGCCCAGCCGCTGCTGCTGCCCGCGGAAATCCAGTCGCTCTCCATCGCCCGCGGCACCCTCTCCCCCGAGGAGCGGCGCGAAATCGAGAGCCACGTCGAGCACACCTACCGCTTCCTGTCCCAGATTCCGTGGACGCGCACGCTGCGCCGCGTGCCGGAGATTGCCTACGCCCACCACGAGAAGCTGGACGGCACCGGCTACCCCCGCGCCGAGAAGGACATCCCCGTGCAGTCCCGGATGATGTCCATCTGCGACATCTACGACGCCCTCACGGCGAGCGACCGGCCCTACAAGAAGGCCGTGCCCCACGCGCTCGCGCTCGACATCCTCAAGCGCGAGTCCGACGCCGGGCAGCTGGACCCGGCGCTCTATGCCGTCTTCGTCGAGGCCGACATCCCCCGGCGGGTGCTCCAGGGCATCAAGTAGCCCCGGGCCCGCTCAGCCCTGGATGGTGTGCAGGCGGAGGCTGTTGATCTTCCCCGGCTGCCCCACCGGCGCGCCGAAGACGATGACGATGCGGTCGCCCTTGCGGCCCAGGCCCCGCGCCAGGAGCTCCTCCTCCACGCGCTTCACCATGGCCTCCGTGTCCTGGATGGGCTCCAGCACGCGCGGCACCACGCCCCACAGCAGCGACAGCCGGCGGCGCACCTCCTGGTTGGGGCTGAAGGCGACGATGGGCACCGTGGGCCGGTAGTGCGCCAGCAGCCGCGCCGTCACGCCCGACAGGGTGAAGGCGGCGATGAGCGAGGCGTTGCTCGCCTTGGCCGCCTCGCACGCCACGCGCGCAATCACGTCCGGGAAGTGGCTGGGCAGGCCCAGCGGCGTGTCCAGCGGGCGCATCAGCGAGTGCGTGGTGCGCGCGGAGGACTCGGCCGCCAGGATGATGCGCTCCATCATCTGCACGGACTCGATGGGGAACTTGCCGCTCGCCGTCTCGCCCGAGAGCATCACCGCGTCCGCGCCGTCGAACACGGCGTTGGCCACGTCGCTGGCCTCGGCGCGCGTGGGGCGCGGGTTGTCGATCATCGAGTTGAGCATCTGCGTGGCCACGATGACGGGCAGGCCGCGCAGGTTGCTGCGCCGGATGATGTCCTTCTGGACGGCCGGCACCTCCTCGGGGGGAATCTCCACGCCCAGGTCGCCGCGCGCCACCATGACGCCGTCCGTCTTGTCGAGGATGGCGTCCAGCCGGGCGATGGCCTCCGGCTTCTCCAGCTTGGCGATGATGGGCACCGTGCGGCCGACCTCCGCCATCGCCTGTCGCGCGGTGTCCAGGTCCGACGGCTGGCGCACGAAGGACAGCGCGATGTAGTCCACGCCGGCCTTGATGCCGAACACCAGGTCCTCGCGGTCCTTCGGCGTCAGCGCCTCCGCGCGCACCGCCACGCCGGGCAGGTTGATGCCCTTGTTGTTCTTCAGCGGGCCGCCGTGGATGACCTGGGTGCGGATGAGCTTCTGCTTGTCCGTCTCCAGGACCTTCA
>Ga0182745_1002735_pt1 | contig 15502 bp, 12 predicted proteins | sample eDN3rd30CKraftBY_FD_128523 | JGI IMG/M metagenome (GOLD analysis project Ga0182745, IMG submission 128523) | Enriched backyard soil microbial communities from Emeryville, California, USA - eDNA 3rd pass 30_C Kraft BY (version 2) (version 2) | ecosystem: Environmental > Terrestrial > Soil >...
CGACCTCCTCGCGATGCTGAAGGCCGCGCAGGCGATGACCTCCGAGACCGATCCGGACCGCCTGCTCGACAACGTCGGTACCGTCGTCAGCGCGCTGAGCGGCGCAACGTCCGTGCGTCTCGCGCTGTGGAGCGAGGAGGCGCGCACCTGGTTCGTCGACGACAAGGGCGAGGGCGGCGAGCGGCGCCAGGTGCCGTTCGAGAAGGCGGTGGAGGAGCGGCTGCTGCCGTCGACCGCGTTCCGCTACGCGCAGCGCACGCGCGAACCGCTGGTGGTGGACGACGCGCTCACCGACGAGCGCTTCCGCCGCGATCCGTACCTCGTGGGCCTGCAGCGCTGCTCGCTGCTGGTCGTGCCCGTGCTGAGCCGCGGCACGCTGAAGGCGATGGTGCTGCTCGAGAACCGCAAGGCGCAGGGCATGTTCGCCGCGCACCGTCTGGACGGCGTGCTGCTCATCGCCGGCCAGTTCGCGACGTCGCTCGAGAACGCGCTGCTCTCCGAGTCCATCGAGCGCCGCGTCGCGCAGCGCGTGCAGCACCTCGACGAGGACAACGAGCGGCTGACGCAGCTGAGCAATACCGATGCGCTCACCGGCATCGCGAACCGGCGGCGTCTCGACACGGTGCTCGCCGGTCTCGTCGCCGATGGCGCACGGCGTCGCGAGCCGCTCGCGATCGCGATGATCGACGTCGATCACTTCAAGCTCTTCAACGATCGCTATGGCCACCAGGCCGGCGACGAGTGCCTCGCGCGCATCGCGCGCTGGCTGCGCGACTGCGCGCGCGACTCGGATCTCGTCGCCCGCTACGGCGGCGAGGAGTTCGTCGTCGTGCTGCCCGGCACCCCGCTCGACGTCGCACACGGCATCGCCGAACGCATGCGCGTCTTCGCGGAGACGCAGGCGGTGCCGCACGAGCTCTCGTCGCACGAGGTCGTCACGCTGAGCATCGGCGTCGCGGTGGTGGTTCCCGCCGGCGCGGGCGACGCGGCGCGGCTGCTGCACGCCGCCGACGACGCGCTCTACGAGGCGAAGCGGAGCGGCCGCAACCGCGCCGTCGCCGCCAGCACGGACTGAAAGATCCACAAGCTGGTGCTGTGAATCCCTGTTAGCGGCGTGGGCGGTTCCGTCCGCGGCATCCGTTGGTAGGATTCCCGCGCATGTTCCGCGCGTCCCTCTCCGCCGTCGTCCTGGCCGCGTCGTTCGTCGCCGCGGCACCCGCCGCGCTCGCCGCAGAGGCCGCGTCTGGCGACACGCACGGGCGCTGGGGCGTCATCGAGCGCTACTGCGTCGAGTGTCATAACGCGACGGACTGGGCGGGCAGCGTCGCCTTCGACACGATGTCCTTCGACACGCTCGCGGACGACGCGAAGGTGTGGGAGGCCGCGGTGCGCAAGGTGCGCGCGGGCTTCATGCCCCCGCCGGGCGCGAAGGAGCGTCCCGACACGCGCACCGTGCGCGATCTCGTGGGCTTCCTCGAATCGAGCCTCGATGCCGCGCAGGTGGCCCCGGAACCGGGACGTGTCCCGCTGCGCCGGTTGAACCAGCGCGAGTATGCGAACGCGGTGCGCGACCTCATCGGGCTCACGCCCGACGTCGCGTCGCTGCTGCCCGCCGATCGTCGCAAGGAAGGCTTCGACACCGACGCGGCGCACCTGCAGGTCTCGCCGTCGTATCTCGACCAGTACCTCTCCGCCGCGCGCAACGTCGCGCAGCAGGCCGTGGGCACGGCGCAGGCCAAGCCGATCACGACGACCTACGGCCAGCGCGGCGACATGGTCATCGCGCTGCAGGCCGAAGGTCTCGACGGCTCGGGCTCGCAGCTGATCCACAAGGACGGCATGCCCTTCGGCACGCGCGGCGGCATCAGCTTCGAGCACGACTTCCCGGCCGCGGGGGAATATTCGCTGACGATCGGCGATCTCGCGTCGGGCCGCCAGATTCCGCGCATGGAATTCACGAACACCGTGGTGGCGCTGCTCGACGGCAAGGAGTTCTACCGCACGCACGTGGGCGGCGAGCGCGACCAGAAGGCCATCGACCAGACGCAGGAGAAGGCGGTCGACGCGATCAACGCGCGGCTGCGCGACATCCGCTTCCACGCGCCGGCCGGCCAGCACCGCATCGCGGTGACCTTCCTCACGCGCAGCAACATCGAGAGCGAGGAGCGCTTCCCGTCCGATCCGCCGGAGGGCGGGGAGGAACGCCTCGCGTTCCTGAGCGCGCTGCAGCTGCGCGGACCGCTGAAGGTCGAGGGGCTCACGCCCTCGGCGTCGCGCCAGGCGATCTTCACGTGCCATCCCTCGCAGGCGGCGGAAGAGGCGCCCTGTGCGCGCCGGATCATCTCGTCCCTCGCGCGCCGCGCGTTCCGCCGGCCCGTGAACGACGCGATGCTCGGGCCGCTCTTCGGTTTCTACGAGGCGGGCGCCCGCGCCGGCGGATTCGAGACCGGCGTGCGCGACGCGCTCGCGGCCATCCTCGCGAGCCCGTACTTCCTCTATCGCGTGGAGGGCGGCGACGCGGGCGCCACCTACACGTTGAACGACGTGGAGCTCGCGTCGCGCCTGTCGTTCTTCCTCTGGAGCAGCATTCCCGACGACGAGCTGCTCGCCGTCGCCGAGCGCGGCGAGCTGTCGCGTCCGGCGGTGCTCGATGCGCAGGTGCGCCGCATGCTCGCCGATCCGAAGGCGCGTTCGCTCGCGCGGGATTTCGGCTTCCAGTGGCTCAACATGGCGAAGCTCGACGAGATCCAGCCGGACGCGCGGCTGTTCCCGAACGCGAGCCGCATGCTGGACCCGCGCGAGGCGATGAAGCAGGAGCTCGAGCTGTTCCTCGACAGCGTGTTCCGCGGCGACGTGCCGGTGACGACGCTGCTGACCGGGGACTACAGCTACCTGAACGAGAGCCTCGCGACGCTGTACGGCATCGATACGGTGAAGGGCGGGCAGTTCCGCCGCGTCACGCTGCCGCAATCGCGCCGCTACGGCCTGCTCGGCAAGGGCGCGGTGCTGATGGTGACGGCCTACCCGAACCGCACGGCGCCGGTGCTGCGCGGCGCGTGGATCCTCGAGCGCCTCCTCGGTACGCCGCCCGCGCAGCCGCCGCCGAACGTCGGGGACCTGAAGGACGAGCCGCGCGCGAAGCCCGCGACGCTGCGCGAGCGCTTCGAGCAGCACAGCCGCAATCCCCAGTGCTTCTCCTGCCACGGCGTGATGGATCCGCTCGGCTTCGCGCTCGAGAACTTCGACACGGTGGGTCAGTACCGTGCACGCGATCCCGACACGGGGGGCGCCGTCGATTCGGCCGGCGTGCTGCCCGACGGCACGAAGATCACCGGCCCCGACGACCTTCGGCAGGCACTGGTCGCCGAGCCCGGCCAGTTCGTGCAGACCGTCACCGAGCAGCTGATGAGCTACGCGATCGGCCGGCCGGTGGACTACCGCGACATGCCGGTCGTGCGCCGCATCGTGCGCGAGGCCGCGCGCGAGGACTACCGTTTCGCTTCCCTGGTCAGCCAGATCGTCGCCACCGATGCGTTCCGGCGCCGCGGTCCCGCCGAAGGCGCGGCCTCGCGCACGAGCACGACGATGGCGGCCACCGCCGGAGGACCGTGATGTTCCTGACCCGCAAGCATCTCTCGCGGCGCACCGTGCTGAAGGGCGCGGGCGCCGCCATCGCGCTGCCGCTGCTCGATGCGATGATCCCGGCCGGCACGGCGCTCGCGAACACCGCGGCCGCGCCGCAGCCGCGCCTCGGATTCGTCTACTTCCCGCATGGCGCCGTGCAGCGCTTCTGGGTGCCGGAGCAGACCGGTCGCGACTTCGCGTTCAGCCGCATCCTGAAGCCGCTCGAGCCGCTGCGCGAGTACGTCACGGTGGTTTCCGGCCTGCGCAACAAGGGAGCGGAGAACAGCCCCGGGCCGCACGGTACGACGGAGCTCTCGTGGCTCTCGTGCGCGGGCCGACCGGGCCGCACGCCCACGGGCGAGTTCGGCGTGTCCGTGGACCAGATCGCCGTGCGGCACATCGGGCAGGGCACGCCGTTGCCGTCGCTCGAGGTGTGCACGGAGGCCGGCGGCTACAGCTCGCTCAGCTATCGCACGCCGATGCAGCAGCTCGAGATGGAGAGCAATCCGCGCAAGGTGTTCTACAACCTCTTCGGGCAGGGCGACACGCGCGAGGAACGCCAGCAGATCGTGCGCACGACGGGCAGCCTGCTCGACTACGTGCAGGACGCGACCGCCTCGCTGCAGAAGCAGATCGACGCGAGCGACCGCGCGATCGTCGGCGACTACCTCGAATCGGTGCGCGAGATCGAACGCCGCGTGCAGAAGGTCGCGGCGGGCGAGGGCAGCGCGGTCGAGCTCCCCGACGCACCGCTCGGCGCGCCCGACGACTTCACCGAGCTGCTCGACGTGCAGTTCGAGCTGATGGCGCTGGCATGGCAGACGAACCAGACGCGCGTCGCGACCTTTCGCATGTGCAACGAAGTGTCGATGCGCGCCTACACGTGGCTCGGCATCAGCGAGGCGTTCCACCCGCTGTCGCACCACGGCGAGGATCCGGAGAAGATCGAGCGCCTGCTCAAGGTGCAGATCTATCACACCGAGCGCATGGCGAAGTTCGCGCAGCGCCTGAAGTCGATTCCCGACGGCGAGAAGAACCTCCTGGAGAATTCGCTGATCCTCTTCGGCAGCAACATGGCGAACAGCGACCTGCACGATGCGGATCCGGTGCCGTCGGCGCTCGTCGGCCGCGCGGCCGGTGCGGTGAAGGGCAACCAGCACCTGCACTATCCGCAGGACACGCCGCACGCGAACCTGCTCGTGACGATGGCCCGGCGCATCGGCGTGCCGCTCGAGAAGCTCGCCGACAGTACCGGCGCGTTCGCCGAGGTGTGAGGCGCGTGGTGCGCTCGTTCCATCGCGCGGCGATCGCCCTGGGGGCCGCCCTGCTCCTCGCCGTGCCAATGCTGCCATCGCCCGCGGTCGCGGGTGCCGGCGATCCCACGTCCGCGCGCGGCCCGGACGACAGCACGCCGCTGCACTGGGCGGTGTACCGCGGCGACGTCGCCACGGTGAAGCAGCTGCTCGACGCCGGCGCCGACGTGCGCGCGACGACTGCCTATGGCGTCACGCCGATGGCGCTCGCCGCGGAGACGGGCAACGCCGGGACGATCCGCCTGCTGCTCGCCGCCGGTGCCGACGTCGAATCGCCGAACGCCGAAGGGCAGACCGCGCTGATGAGCGTCGCGCGCACCGGCAACGTCGAGGCGGCGAAGCTCCTGATCCAGCGGGGCGCGAACGTCGATGCCACCGAGCGGTTCGGCGGCCAGACCGCGCTCATGTGGGCCGCGGCGCGTCGCCATCCGGAGATGGTCGCGCTGCTCGCCGCGAAGGGCGCCGACGTCGACGCTCGCGCCGTCGTGCGCGATTTCCAGCGCCACATCACGGTGGAGCAGCGCTACAAGAACACGCATACCGGCGGCCTGACGCCGCTGCTCTACGCCGTGCGCGAGAATTGCAAGGGCTGCGTCGAGGCGCTGCTCGCGCGCCGCGTGGACATCGCGCTGCCCGATCCCGACGGCATCGCGCCGCTGACGCTCGCGATGATGAACGGCAACTGGGACATCGCGAAGCGGCTGATCGATGCCGGCGCCGACGTCAACCAGTGGGACATCTACGGTCAGTCGCCGCTGCACGTCGCGATCGAGAACGCCTACGTCACGCGCCGCGCGGGTGTCGGCAACAACGGTTCCGACCGCACGCCGAACGAGGTGGACGGCGCGGCGGTGGTGCGATTGCTCGTCGAGCGCGGCGCCGATCCGAACCAGCAGATGTTCTTCCGTCCGCCGCGCGAGCCGGGGCAGGTCTCGACGAGCACGCGCGGCACGACGCCGTTCCACCGCGCGTGCGCGTCGCTGGACGTCGAGCTCATCCGCTATCTCGTCGCGCACGGCGCCGACGTGAAGCTCACGACCGCGCACGGCGAGTCGCCGATGATGGCGGCCATCAACGCGCGCGGGACCGAGGCGCAGGTGCTGGAAGCGCTGCGCGCGCTGCACGAGGTCGGCGCCGACGCCAACGGCGTGGCGAAGGTCATCTGGTACAACCGCAACCGCGGCGGCACGGCGCTGCACTTCGCGACCCGCCGCGGATTCAAGAAGGTGATGGCGGAGCTGGTCGGTTTCGGTGCCGATCCGGATGCCAGGGACGAAGATGGCCTGACCGCGCTCGACTACGCGATGTCCCGCGGCTGGCTCGCGGCGCTGGCGATTCGCCCGGCGCCGCGCATGGATCTCGCCAAGACCCTGAAAGACCTCGGCGCCCGTGTCGAGCTCGCGAAAGTGCCGGACTGGCCGGGCGAGTTCCCGCCCATCGGGCCGCCGCGCAACCACGAGACGGAGATCTGGCCGCTGTGAGGACGACCCGACGCGACGTGCTCGCCGCGGGCCTGCGCCTCACCGTGGCCGCGGCGGCCACCGGCTCGGCAGCGACGTTCGTGGCGCCCGCGATGGCGGCGCGCGCGGCGTCGATCACGACGACGACGCTCGCGCCCGGCTTGCATCTGCTGCAGGGCGCCGGCGCCAACGTCGTTGCGATGGCGGGGGGCGACGGCGCGCTGATGGTCGACGGCGGTACGGCGCAGGCCTCGCGCGCGCTGCTGGCCGCGGTGCGCAAGGCCACCGGACAGCGTCGCATCGCCACCCTGATCGACACACACTGGCATCCCGCCCAAACCGGCTCGAACGAGGCCGTGGGCCGCGAGGGCGGCCTCATCGTCGCGCACGAGGTCACGCGTCTTTACCTCGCGCGCGCCGTGGCGTCGGTGGACTACCCGGGCCTTTACGGACCGCTGCCCGAGAAGGCGCGACCCACGCGCACCACGCGCACCACCGGCACTCTCGAGGCGGCCGGCCAGCGCGTGGACTACGGCTACCTGCCGGCGGCGCACACCAACGGCGACCTCTACGTGCATTTCCCCGAGCGCGACGTGCTCGTGGCGGGGGGGCCGGTCTGCAGCGATCGGTGGCCCGTGCTCGACTGGCGTAACGGCGCCTGGCTCGGCGGGCTCGTGAAGGGCTACGAACGCCTGGTCGCGGTGTCGCGTCCCGGGACGCACATCGTGCCGGCCAGCGGCGCGCCGCTCGACCACGCGGCGCTCGTCGAGCTGCACGAGCTCGTCGCCGATTTCCACGTGCGCATGGTCGGCTTCCAGAACAAGGGCATGGACATCGGCGACATCCTCGCCGCGCGTCCGCTGCGGGCGCACGAGGATCGATTCGGCGATCCCGCCGCGTTCATCGACGGCGCGTTCCGCAGCCTCAACCTCGCGTACTCGCCCGACTGACGCGAAACCCGCAGGGCCCGGTAGGCCCCGGCCGACAGGTCCACTCCGCGGTGCTTATAGGCCGCGCGCCGGGCATCTCCTATGGTGCGTGTATCGCGTTCCGAGAGGAGAGATCCATGTCCGTACTCGACAAGGTGATTGCGGCTGTCACGCCCCCGGAGAGCGAGGACGCGCGCCGCGAGGCCCGGGCCCGCGCGCGGAACGCCGCCACCTCCGGCGACTGGCTGCAGAAAGTGCTCGACCAGCACATGCAGATCGAAGCGGCGTTCGAGTCCGTGCGGCGCGCCATCGACGAGGACGAGCGCATCGCCGCCCATAAGGCGCTGGCGCTGATCCTCACCGGGCATTCGAACGCCGAGGAGTCGGTGCTGTATCCGGCGCTCGCGCGCGTGGACGAGAAGGCGCACGCCACGATGGCGTTCTCCGAGCAGGCGGCCGCCAAGATCCAGATGGGCCTGCTCGAGACGCTGCCGCCCATGAGCCAGGATTATCTCGACAAGCTCGAGCACATCCGCGGCGCGGTGCGGCACCACATGTACGAGGAGGAGGGCAAGTGGTTCCTCGAGCTGAAGTCGAAGCTCTCGTCGGCCGACCAGGCGCTGCTCACGGCGCGCTTCACCGAGGAGTTCGAGCGCTACGTCGGCTCGGTGGACGACATGATCGACGAGGACGAGCTCGCGGCCGGTCTTGCGATGGCGGACGCGAGCCGCGCGGACGGGCAGGGGGTGCCGGCGGCCCGGTGAGGTAGACTCCCCCGTCATCGGAACAACGATGACGGGGAACCCATGAAAGCCTCGCTGGTGCTCGCCGCGGTCGCGACCGCACTCCTCTCGTCCGGCCTCGCCCTCGCGGCAGCGCCCCCGGGCGTCACGCCCGAGATGATCGCCACGGCGCTGCCCGAGGAGGGCGCGCCGAAGGCGGTCGCGGGCAAGTACGCGGTGACGCAGGAACCGGGGTTCAATGCCGCCGGCCTCAAGACGTTCCGGCCGACGGATCTCTCCGCCTTCCCGAAGCGGGATACGCTGCCCGTCGTGGTCTGGGGCAATGGCGGCTGCGCGCTCGACAATCCGAAGTACGACGGCTTCCTGTCGACCATCGCCTCGCACGGGTTCCTGGTCATCGCGACGGCGGCCGGCGAAATCCCCCCGAACACGCGGGTGCCGCAGGCCACCGCCAACGACCTGAAGTTCGGCATCGACTGGGCGGAGCGCGAGAACGGACGCGAAGGCTCGCCGCTGCGCGGGAAGATCGATACGGGCCACGTGGCGGTGATGGGCCAGAGCTGCGGCGGCATGATGTCGATCCAGCTGGGCGCGGATCCGCGCGTCGACACCATCGGTGTGTTCAATGCCGGCGTCTCCGAGGAGAACCTCGGCGACCTCCAGAAGCTGCACGGCCCGGTGCTGCTCATCAACGGCCACGAGCGGGATTTCATGATGGCGCGCTCGAAGGCCACCTTCGATGCGATCGGCACGTTGCCCGCGTTCTACGGGTCCCGCCACGGCGCCGGGCACACCGCGACCGCGTACCACGTCGGCGGCGGCGAGTTCGCGAACGTCGCGACGAACTGGGTGCGCTGGCAGTTCAAGGGCGACAGGAAGGCGAGCGAGATGTTCGTCGGGGCGAAGTGCTCGCTCTGCACCAACAGCAACTGGGACGTCGCCGCGAAGAACCTGAAGCGCTGATCGGGGCGCTCCTGGACGGATTCGGCTCGCGGCGGCGCCAGCCCGGCCGGGATCAGCGCAGGGCGGCGGCGACGATCGCCTGCGCTTCCTGCTGGATCGCCTTCAGGTGCTCCGCGCTCGTCAGGCTCTCGGCGTAGATCTTGTAGACGTCCTCGGTGCCCGACGGGCGCGCGGCGAACCAGCCGTTGCGCGTCGACACCTTGAGGCCGCCGATCGCGGCGCCATTGCCGGGCGCGTGCGTCTGCACGGCAGTGATCGGCTCGCCGGCCATGCGGTCGAGCGTCACCTGCTCCGCCGACAGCGCGCCGAGCTTCTTCTTCTCCGCCGGCGTCGCCGCGGCATCGATGCGCTCGTAGTAGGAGCGACCGTGCTTCGCCTCGAGCTGCGCGTACAGCTCGCCCGGATCGCGTCCCGTCTTCGCCATCATCTCCGCGGCCAGCAGGCCCGGGATCAGTCCGTCCTTGTCGGTGGCCCACGCGCCGCCGTCCCGTCGCAGGAACGTCGCGCCCGCGCTCTCCTCGCCGACGAAGCCGAGCGAGCCGTCCATCAGGCCGTCGACGAACCACTTGAAGCCCACCGGCACCTCGTAGAGCTTGCGCCCGAGGTCCGCGGCGACGCGGTCGATGACGCTGCTGCTGACGATGGTCTTGCCCACGGCCGCGTCGGAGCGCCACTGCGGCCGGTTGCGGTAGAGGTAGTCGATCATCACGGCGAGGTAGTGATTCGGCGGCATCAGGCCGACGCTCGCGGCCACGATGCCGTGGCGGTCGTGATCGGTGTCGCACGCGGCGACGATGGGATAGCGGTCGCGCAGCGCGATCAGTGATCGCATCGCGTGCGGGGAGGAGGGATCCATGCGCACCTGGCCGTCCCAGTCGAGCGACATGAACGAGAACGTCGGGTCCACCGTCGACTGCAGCACGGTGAGGTCGATGCGATAGCGATCGGCGATCGGTTGCCAGAAATGCACGCCCGCGCCGCCCAGCGGATCCACCGCCATGCGCACACCCGCGGCGCGGATCGCGTCGAGGTCGATGACGTTCGGCAGGTCGGCGACGTACGCGCCGACGTAGTCGTGCCGCTGCGTCGTGGACGCCGCCTTCGCGCGCTCGATCGGCATCCGCTGCACGCCCGCGAGCTGGTTCGCGAGATAGTCGTTCGCGCGGTTCTCCACCCACTTCGTCACGTCGGTGTCGGCCGGTCCGCCGTTCGGCGGGTTGTACTTGTAGCCGCCGTTGTCCGGCGGATTGTGCGAGGGGGACATCACGAGACCGTCCGCGAGGCCCGACGTGCGGCCGCGGTTGTACGTGAGGATGGCGTGCGAGAGCACGGGCGTCGGCGTGTAGTCGTCGTTCACCGCGAGCATCGTGGTGACGCCGTTCGCTGCGAGCACCTCGAGCGCCGAGTCGGCCGCGGGGCGTGACAGCGCGTGCGTGTCGATCGCGAGAAAGACCGGCCCGGTGATGCCCTTGCCCCGGCGGTAATCGCAGATGGCCTGTGTGATCGCGAGCACGTGCCATTCGTTGAAGCTGCTGCGGAACGAGGAGCCGCGGTGGCCCGAGGTGCCGAACGCCACCCGCTGCGTCGATACGGACGGATCGGGGCGCTTCGTGACGTAGTCGTCGAGCAGGCGGGAGACGTCGAGCGGCGGGAGGCGCGTGGCGGGCTGGCCGGCGAGATCGGAGACGGGCATCGGGCACCGGGACGTGGAAAAGGATGTGGCATCTTGGCGAGCCGGCGCGTCTTGCGCCAGCCTCGCGCGTCCGGTCAACTGGTCGGATGAAGCTGTCGCTCTGGTTGTTGTCGATGCCCGCGTTCCTCTCGCTGTATGTCGCCGGCGCCGTGGCGTTCCTGCATGCCAGTGCGACCCACGCGGCCGACGACTGGCGGACGGCGAGCCGCGAGCCGGTGGGTCTCGCGCCCGATCCGGCGACGACGCCGGAACCGGTGGTGCAGGTGTACGTCGCGCGGGCGCTGCGCTGGCGCGGCTACTTCGGCGTGCATCCCTGGATCGCGGTGAAGCCGCGCGGCGCGCGACGCTGGACCGTGTACGAGGTGAACGGTTGGCGCCTGCGCGGCACCGGCTCCGCCGTGGTCGCGAGCGACCGCGCACCTGACGGGCGCTGGTTCGGCAATCCGCCCGAGCTGCTCGCGGAGAAGCGTGGCGAGGGCGTCGACGCGCTCATCGAGCGCATCGCCGCCGCGGTCGAGACCTACCCGTGGAAGGATCGCTACCGCGTGTGGCCCGGCCCGAACTCGAACACGTTCATCGCGCACGTGTTGCGTGCCGCGCCCGAGCTGCGCGTGGACCTGCCGCCCACCGCGGTGGGCAAGGACTATCTCGGCTGGTGGCCGGTGGGCAAGCTGCCGAGCGGCACCGGTGCGCAGGTGAATGCGCTGGGCGTGTTCGGCGTCGCGGCGGGACTCGAGGAAGGCGTCGAGGTGAACCTGCTCGGCCTCACGTTCGGCGTCGATCCGAAGAATCTCGCGGTGAAGCTGCCGCTGATCGGCAGCCTCGGACCGAAACGGCTGCGTCGTTCCGCGCAGGCACAGCCACCGCTCGAAGCACCCACGGGTCCCGAACCGCGCGAGTGACGTGTGGGAAGGCGCGCACACCAACGTGCGCCCGACGCCGATGGCTACTGCACAGCAGCTTCCCCACGCTGCAACTCTTCATCGACGCGAGAGGTGCTCCATGGCCAAGGCGAAGAAGAAGGCGAAGCGCAAGACGGCGGCGAAGCGGAAGACGGCCGCGAAGCGAAAGACGTCGAGAGCGTCCACCGGTCGCAAGACCGCTGCCAAGCGCAAGGGATCCACGCGTCGCAAGTCGGTGGCCAAGCGAACGCTCGTCGCGCCCCGCGGCAACAAGCGCTACGTGCGCCGCACGAGCCGCGGTCGTTTCGACGAGGTGGACGACGTGAGCCGCTCGCTCTCGAACGATCGCCGCCGCAAGGCGAAGAAAAAGGCGAAGCGCGGGCAGGGCGACCGGGGAGATCGCTGACGTGCAGTCGAGTCCCGTCCGGTTCGCGCGGGGCTTCGACGTCATCCTCGAGAATCCGCGTGGGCAGGTGGCGCAGATGACCATCGCGCCCGGCGGGTCCGAAGGCGGTCGCACCAACAACCATCGCGGCGCGGACCAGTGGCTCTACGTGCTGGCCGGCCGCGGTGTCGCGATCGGACGCGCGCGCCGCGTGGCGTTGAAGCGCGGGACGCTGCTGCTCGTCGAGAAGGGCAACCTGCACGAGATCCGCAACCTCGGCACGACACCGCTGAAGACGCTGAACTTCTACGCGCCGCCGGCGTACGACCGCGCCGGTGACGCACGTCGCGCCGGCAAGCCGAAGGCGACGCGACGCGGGCGCTCGCGCGCGCGGTAGATGTCGCGGTCCGCGGCCACGCCCGGGTTCGTGGAGGTCCGCGGCGCGCGGGAGCACAACCTCAAGGACGTGGACGTCGACATTCCCCGTGACGCGCTCGTCGTGTTCGCCGGCGTCTCCGGCTCGGGCAAGTCGTCGCTCGCGTTCGGCACGCTCTACGCCGAGGCGCAGCGCCGCTATTTCGAATCCGTCTCACCGTACGCACGGCGCCTGATCGACCAGGTCGGCGTGCCGGACGTGGATTCCATCGAGGGGCTGCCGCCCGCCGTGGCCCTGCAGCAGCAGCGCGGCAGTGGCGGCGCGCGCTCGTCGGTGGGCAGCATCACGACGCTCTCGAGCCTGCTGCGCATGCTGTATTCGCGCGCCGGCGAGTACCCGCGCGGTGCGCCGATGCTCCATGCGGAGGATTTCTCGCCCAACACGCCGCAGGGCGCATGTCCTCGCTGTCATGGGCTCGGCAGCACCTACGACGCCACCGAGGCGTCGATGGTGCCCGATCCTTCGCTCACCATCCGCGAGCGCGCGATCGCCGCGTGGCCGCCGGCCTGGCATGGCCAGAACCTGCGCGACATTCTCGTGACCCTCGGCTACGACGTCGACACGCCGTGGCGTGACCTGCCGAAGAAGGACCGCGACTACATCCTCTTCACCGACGAGCAGCCCACGGTGCCCGTGTACGCCGGGCTCACGCCGCGCGAGACGCGCGCGGCGCTCCGGGCGAAGGAAGAGCCGAGCTACATGGGCACGTTCACGAGCGCGCGGCGCTACGTGCTGCACACGTTCGCGACGACGCAGAGCGAGCTCATGAAGCGCCGCGTCGCGCGGTATCTCGTCGGGGGCGTCTGCCCCGAGTGCGGCGGCAAGCGCCTGAAGCCGGCCGCGTTGAAGGTGCGCTTCGGCGGGCTCGACATCGGCGCGCTCGCGCAGCTGACGCTCGACGACGTGGCGCGGCATCTCGCGGACGCGGCCGCCGGACGCGCGCGAGAACTGCAGGACGAGAAGCGCGTGGTCGCGCAGCGCATCGCGCAGGACGTCATCGGCCGCATCGATTCGCTGCGCGCGCTCGGGCTCGGCTATCTCTCGCTCGATCGCAGCGCCCCGACGCTCTCGCCCGGCGAGCTGCAGCGCCTGCGGCTCGCGACGCAGCTGCGCTCGAAGCTCTTCGGCGTCGTCTACGTGCTCGACGAGCCTTCCGCGGGGCTGCATCCGGCCGACGTCGAGGCGCTGCTCGCGGCGCTGCAGAACCTGCGCGCCGCGTCGAACACCGTGTTCGTCGTCGAGCACGACGTCGAGGTGATGCGGCGTGCGGACTGGATCGTGGACGTCGGTCCCGGCGCCGGCGAGCGCGGCGGACGCATCGTCTACAGCGGCAAGCCCGCGGGCCTCGCCAGGGCGAAGGGGTCGATCACCGCGCGCTACCTCGACGAGACCGTCACGGCGCCGCGCGAGCCCCGTACTCCGCGCGGCTGGCTCGAGCTGCGCGGCATCACGCGCAACAATCTCTCGAACCTCGACGCGCGCTTCCCGCTCGGCGCGCTGACCGCGGTGACCGGCGTCTCCGGCTCGGGAAAGTCGAGCCTCGTCACGCAGGCGCTGGTGCGTCTCGTCGAGGATGCGCTCGGCATCGCGCGCGGGATCGACGAGGAAGAAGACGACGACGACGCGGCCGCGACGGGTCCGCGCGTCGCGGTGGCGACGCCGCTCGAGGGCCGCATCCATTCCGGCATGGAATCGATACGGCGCCTCGTTCACGTCGACCAGAAACCCATCGGCCGCACGCCGCGCTCGAACCTCGCGACCTACACCGGCCTCTTCGACCACGTGCGCCGGCTCTTCGCCGCCACGCCGATGGCGCGCTCGCGTCGCTACGACGCGGGGCGGTTCTCGTTCAACGTCGCACGCGGGCGCTGCCCGCGGTGCGAGGGCGAGGGGTTCGTCTGCGTCGAGCTGCTGTTCATGCCGAGCGTGTACGCGCCCTGTCCCGAATGCCACGGCGCGCGCTACAACCCGGCGACGCTCGAGGTGACGTGGAACGGCCGCTCGATCGCGGACGTGCTGCGGCTGACGGTGGAGGAGGCCTGCGACGTCTTCGCCGAAGAGACGTCGGTGCGCCGCTCCCTGGAGGTTTTGCGCGACATCGGCCTCGATTACCTTCGATTGGGGCAACCCGCGACGGAGCTCTCCGGCGGCGAGGCGCAACGCATCAAGCTCGCGACGGAGCTGCAGCGACTCTCGTCGGGCGCGACGCTCTACGTGCTCGACGAGCCCAGCACGGGCCTGCATCCGGCGGACGTCGAACGGCTGCTCGCGCAGCTGCAGCGCCTCGTGGAAGCCGGCAACACCGTCATCGTCGTGGAGCACGAGCTGCACATGATCGCGGCGAGCGACTGGATCATCGACATGGGACCGGGCGCGGGACGCGCCGGCGGACGCATCGTCGCCACCGGAACGCCGGCACGACTCGCCCGGTTGCCTGCGGGACGCAGCCGTACGGGGCCTTACCTCGCGAAAATAGCCCGATCCCGGTCACCCATCTGAGGTAGACTGCGCCTCGATCGTCTTTCGTCCGAATCGGCCCCGCGTGCTTCATCCCGGCACGCCCGCTCGACCGTAACGCCCGCCGATCAGGTGTCAGGGATTCAGGTTCCGGTCCTCGTCTCTCCTGTCATTACGTTCCATTACTGCAAGTGAGATGAGTTTCATGGCCAAGATCTATGTCGGCAATCTGCCCTTCACCGCCACCGAAGACCAGGTCCGCGCGCTGTTCGCTGCGCACGGCACCGTCGAGTCGGTCGCCCTCCCCAACGATCGCGAGACCGGCCGCCCCCGCGGCTTCGGCTTCGTCGAGATGAGCCAGGCCGATGCGAGCCGCGCCATCCAGGCCGTGAACGGCCAGGACATGGGCGGTCGTGCGCTGCGCGTCAACGAAGCGCAGGACAAGCCGCGCACGGGCGGCGGCGGCGGTGGCCGTTCGGGTGGCGGCGGCGGTGGCCGTGGCGGCTACGGCGGCGGTGGCGGCGGCTACGGCGGTGGCGGCGGCGGTCGCTGGTAATCGCGCTGGCGCGTAACCGCGCGCCGGTCCGCTTCGCGCGC
>Ga0182745_1002736_pt1 | contig 15495 bp, 14 predicted proteins | sample eDN3rd30CKraftBY_FD_128523 | JGI IMG/M metagenome (GOLD analysis project Ga0182745, IMG submission 128523) | Enriched backyard soil microbial communities from Emeryville, California, USA - eDNA 3rd pass 30_C Kraft BY (version 2) (version 2) | ecosystem: Environmental > Terrestrial > Soil >...
CGAGCAGGTCGTCGGCCTCCTCCTCCTCGAGCGTGAGGTCGGCGTTGCGGGTGACCCGGAAGGCGAACGTCTCGGTGACGTCCATCCCCGGGAAGAGGCGGTCGAGGTGGGCGGCGATGACCTGCTCGAGCGGTACGAACCGCTCGCCGTCGGGCATGACCACGAAGCGGGGCAGCAGCGGCGGGACCTTGACCCGGGCGAAGCGGCGCTCGTCGCTCACCGGGTCGCGCAGCACCACCGCCAGGTTCAGCGACAGGCTCGAGATGTACGGGAACGGGTGTCCGGGGTCGACCGCCAGCGGCGTGAGCACCGGGAAGATCCGGGTGTCGAACTCCTCGACCAGGTACTCGCGGTCGTCGTCGTCGAGCTCGGGCCAGCTGGAGAAGACGATCCCCACGCCGGCCAGGCTCGGCACGATGTCCTCGAGGAACAGGTGCTCGAGGCGGTCGACGAGGTCGCCCACGCGGGTGGCGATGGCCTTCAGCTGCTCGCCGGGGCTCTTGCCGTCGGGCGACGTGCGGCCCAGCTTGGCGATGAGCTGGTCGGAGAGGCCAGCCACCCGCACCTGGAAGAACTCATCGAGGTTCTGGCTGAAGATGGCGCAGAACTTGGCCCGTTCGAGCAGCGGCACCCGGGGGTCGGCGGCCGATTCCAGGACGCGCGCGTTGAAGTCCAACCAGGAGAGCTCGCGGTTCAAGAACCGGTCCGCATCGGCGGCGACCGCGTCCGCCTCCGACCTCGACTCTCCCGCAGCGTCCATGGGGCGGATCGTAGCGAGGGTCCTCGTTGCCCAGGTCACCCGGGTGCGGACACCAGGTGAACGGCGCCCGACGCCGCGGTCGCGGTCCGACGGACCCGACCAGCAGCGGCGGACCAGGCGGCGGCGACCGTGGCACGGTCGCCGCCCACGGCGCTACTCGTCTTCGGGGAGGCCGAGGTCCCAGTCCAACAGCAGGTTCTCGCGCTCGGCGTCACGGATGACGCGCTCGCGGTTGCGGCGGAACTGCGGGTCGTGCGGCGGCACCAGCTGGAGGCGTGCCTGCATCCGGACCCGGAAGCCCTCGACCAGCGCCCGGTCGCCGAAGTCGCTCTGGAGGTCCCAGTGCGGGGCGACAGGGCCCAGGTAGACGACGCGCACATGACCTCGCGGCGGTTCCTGGGGCAGCTCGGGTTCGGTCGAGGACATGGCGCCCACCTTAGCGGTGGCGGGTCGGAGCGCTCACCTCGGCACCCGCCTCCGAGCCCGTCAGGGACCGAGGGTGGCCGTGATGGTCTGGCGCTTTCCCTGACGCTCGATCTGCACCGCCACCTCGTCACCGGGATCGTGGCTGCGGACCATGCGGGTCAGCTCCGTGGCGGTGGTCACCGGGGTGCCGTCGAGGGCGGTGACCACGTCGCCGATCTGCAGTCCGGCACTGGCCGCCGCCCCGTCGGGATCGACGCCGATGACCACCGCGCCCTGCTCGGCGGTGATGCCGAACTGGTCCTTCGCCTCCTGGGGGAGCTCGGGCGAGCTGACGTCCATCGCCGAGGCACCAAGCGTGGCGGTGTCCGAGGTGAGGTCTCCGCCACCCGCCTTGAGCTTCTCGATGAGGTCCCGCACGGAGTCGATGGCGATCGAGAAGCCGATGTTCTGGGACCCGGCGATGATCGCCGTGTTGATCCCGACCACCTCGCCGGCGGCGTTGACCAACGGGCCGCCCGAGTTGCCGGGGTTGATCGCCGCATCGGTCTGGATGAGGTTGTCGAGGCTGATCGACCCGTCGCTGATCTGGCGGTTCTTCGCCGACACGATGCCGCTCGTGACGCTGGGGTCGACGCCGAGGTTCAGCGCGTTGCCGATGGCCACCACGGGATCGCCGACCAGCAGGTTGCTGCTCGAGCCGAGCTTCGCCGGCGTGAGGTCGGTGCGGTCGACTTTGATCAGCGCGATGTCGTCGCCCGTGGAGGCACCGATGAGCGTGGCCTCCGCCGTGGTCTCGTCGTTGAACCGGACCGAGATCTCGTTGCCCGCGCCCTCGATGACGTGGGCGTTCGTGAGGATGAGGCCGTCTTCGATGATCACGCCCGTGCCGGCGCCGCCGAACATGCTGTTCGGACCGCCGGTCTGGATGGTGACGACCGAGGGCCGGGCGATGTCGAGGATCTTCTGGATGTCCAAGTCGCCCTCGGCCCGCAGCACGGCCGTGGTGGTGGTGCTGGCCGCTGCCTTCTCGTCTCGATCACCGCCGAGCGCGTACGACCCGAACGCCACCCCCACCATCGCCGCGCCCACCAGAAACGCGGTGAACGCGTACAGCGCGGTGCGGCGGGGGCGCGGGTCCTGCGGGGCGGGGCCGACGGTCGCCAGGCGCGGCTCGGGCCAGGCGGTGGGCGGGACGCGCGGGGCGCCGGGTGGACGGGCATCGTCGGCGACCGGAGCCCGGCCGCCCAGGTGGGCCGACGGCGCGGCCGGTGGCGCGAAGGGGCTCGATCCCGCGGCGCCGGAGGCGCCGGACGACGCCGCGCCGGCTCCGTAGGCGCCGGGACGGGTCGGCGGGGCCGCGGCGGCAGGCCGGGGCCGGGGTGCCGCGGGCGCCTCGCCGCTGCGCGGGGCCCACGGGTTGAACGCAGCCGTGCCCGCTTGCGGCGGCGGGCCTGCCTGGCCTCGGGGTCCCATGCCGCCATGCAAGCACGTTTTGGCGGGATCTCCACCGCGTCTGCACCGAATCTGCACCACGGCCGGGGAACCATGTCGGGGCCCGGACCGTCGAGATGGACACCGTCGTGCCTCCGGGCTGGCGGAGCCGGAACGGACCAGGCGCCAGGTCGATGAACGAGGGCTGCGGCCCGGAGGGAGCCAGCGATGGACGAGGTCGAGCTCGATTGGATGCGCGAAGGGCACTGCCGGTACTACCCGCCCGCGGCGTTCTTCCCGAGCGACGGCGTCGGCGTCGATGCCGCCCGGCAGATCTGCGCCGAGTGCCCCGTCGTGGCCGAGTGCCTCGAGTACGCCCTGGAGCACCGCATCGACCACGGCGTCTGGGGCGGCTGCTCGGAGCGCCAGCGCCGCCGGATCCTGCGTGCCCGCCGCCAGGAGGCGGCCGCGACCGCCTGATCGTCCGGCGTCAGCCGAACGGCGGGATGGCGATCAGGCGGCGGACCGGGGTCAGGCGGGCTTGTCGAGGTCGTTGGGCGACGCCGGCGTCGATGGCGTGGACGTCGTCGTGGCGTTCGTGCTGCCGTCTTCCTGGCCCTTCTTGAACTCCCGCTGCGCCTCACCCAGCGACTTGGCGAGCTTGGGCAGCTTGGCGCCGCCGAACAGAACCAGGACGATGATGAGGATGATGAGGAGTTCTGGCGGACCGAGGCTCATGTGTTCACCGTAACCCTTTCCCTACCGTGCCACCACGTCGGTGCCCGAATTCCCAGCGGCCTCACGGGTCCGAGAGACTGACGCCGTGCTCGAGTGCGTCGTGAACATCAGCGAGGGGCGGGATCCGTCGGTGATCGATGCCATCGCTGCCGCGGCCGGGGCCGACCTGCTCGACGTGCACACCGACGGCGACCACCACCGATCGGTGCTCACGCTCCTCGGCGAGGACGCGCCACGAGCCGTGGCTCGCGAGGCGGTCGGCCGCCTCGACCTCCGGCGCCACGACGGCGTCCACCCTCGCATCGGCGTGGTCGACGTGGTGCCCTTCGTCCCGCTCGACGGCGCCACCGAGGCCGACGCCGTCGCCGCACGCGATGCGTTCTGCGCCTGGGCCGGAGCCGAGCTGGCGCTCCCCTGCTTCCGCTACGGCCCGGAGCGCTCGCTCCCCGACGTGCGGCGGGGCGCGTTCGCCGGGCTCGTGCCCGACTGCGGCCCGCCCGAGCCGCACCCCTCCGCCGGGGCCGTCGCCGTCGGTGCCCGCCCGGTGCTGGTGGCCTACAACGTGTGGCTCGCCGAACCCGACCTCGACCGGGCCAAGGCGATCGCCGCCGGCCTCCGCAGCCCGTCGGTGCGAGCGCTCGGCCTCCGAGTCGGCGACGAGGTGCAGGTGTCGATGAACCTGATCGCCCCCGACGTCACCGGTCCCGGGGCCGTGGTGGATGCAATCGCCGCCCACGCCGCGATCGACCGCTGCGAGCTGGTGGGGCTCGTGCCTCGCCGGATCCTGGAGCTCGAGGATGCCGCTCGCTGGGTCGAGCTGGACCTCGGCCCCGATCGCACGATCGAGGCCCGCCGGGAGCGGTAGCCGCTCAGGCGGTGGCGGTCTTGGTGGTGTCGGCCTCGGCCTCGACCTCCAGCGCGGTGCGCCGGGCGAGGGCCCGCTGCCGGCGGATGCGGCGGCGCTCACGCTCGCTCAGGCCACCCCAGATGCCGAACTTCTCGCCGTTGCCGAGCGCGTACTCGAGGCAGTCCTCACGCACCACGCAGCCCTTGCAGACCTCCTTCGCCTCGCGCGTCGAGGCACCCCGCTCGGGGAAGAAGAGGTCGGGGTCGACGCCGAGGCAGTTGGCGAAGTCCTGCCAACCCTTGGCATCTGCTGGTTCGGTGGTGTCGTTCATGGGCTGACCCCCAGAGTCGTCCCGCTTCGGCCGGCGCCCGTACGATCGGTCGCCGTGGTGGTCGGCACCGGCGACGGTGCATGCCACGCATGGAATTACATCGCTGTGATCTTCGCCGCTGGCGGACGATTGTGCAAGCAGAACCTTTGCTGAGGCCACGAGGGAGCCCCATGACCGAGACCATCGACGCACCGTGGGAGCCCGCGCCCGGGTCCGACGAGGGGTACGCCCTGTTCGCCAAGGAGCGCCGGGTCCTCGCCGATGACGGGACGCCCATCGCGTCCACGTTCCGCAACGCCGAGGGGCCAGGCATCCCGATCGTGTTCGCCAACGGCTGGTCGTGCAGCGACGCCTACTGGGGCAAGCTCCTGCCGCTGCTCGAGGCCGCCGGCCATCCCTGCCTGCTGCCCGACACCCGAGGCCACGGACGCTCCGGGCTCCCTCGCGACCCGGGCCGCGGCGCCCGCAACCTGTCGATCGACGACGTCTCGATGCCGCGCATCGCCCGCGACCTCGTGACGGCGATGGACGACGCCGGTGTGCAGGACGCGCTCATCGTCGGGCACTCGATGGGCGTCCAGACCGCGCTCGAGGTGTACCGGCAGGCGCCCGAGCGGGTCCTGGGCCTGGTGCTCATCGCCGGAACGGCGTCGAACCCGGCCAAGACCTTCTACGGCACGTCGCTCGGCGACCTCACGTTCCCGGTCGGAGCCGCCGTCGTCCGGGCGTTCCCCGAGGTGCTCGCTCCCGTGTGGGCCACCCTCGGCCCCGCCACCGTGGGCCACCTCGGCGCCCGCTTGGTCCGTGCCGCGGGGCCCAAGGCCACCAAGGAGGACCTGGCCCCGTACCTCCGCCACCTGCGCTCGGTCGACCCGTCCGTCGTCGTGTTGATGGCCGCCGCGATGCGCGCCCACGACGCCACCGACCTCCTCCCCGACATCACCACGCCGACGCTCGTCTGCGCCGCGGGCTCCGATGTGTTCACGCCAGCGCGGTGCTCCGAGGCGATCCACCACGCGGTCGTCGGCAGCGAGCTGGTGACGTTCGCCGACGCGGGCCACACCCTCCCGATCGAGGAACCCGAGGCGCTGGCTGCGGTCATCGGGGACTTCGTGGTGCGCCGGATCGCCGTCAAGCCCCGCCCCCGAGCGCGAACGCGGCCGCGCCGCGCGTCGTAGCACCGCACCTCGGGCCGGGCCGGGTGGACCGCGGAGCGGCCAGCCCGGCTCGTCAGCCGGCGCGGCGGCTCCGGCCGGCGCGGCTCATGGCCCGGCGGGACTCGAGGAAGTCGACCAGGACGTAGTCGCCCAGGGTCTCCGGGGTCGTGAAGAAGGCTCGACCGCGGTTCAGCTGGGTGAGCTGCTCGATGAACTGCTGGAGGTGGGCGGTGGCATCGAGCATGAACGTGTTGATGCGGATGCCCTCGCGGGTGGCGCGCATCACCTCGGTCAAGGTGGCGTCGACGGTCTCGCGCGTCGGCGGGTAGTGGAAGACCGGGTGGCCGCTCGCCGTGATGTGGGCGGTGGGCTCCCCGTCGGTGATCATGATGATCTGCTTGGTGCCGTGCTCCCGGGAGAGCATCTTGCGAGCCAGCTGGAAGCCGTGCTGCATGTTGGTGCCGTAGACGTAGTCCCAGCTGACCTCGGGGAGCTCCTGCGGCTCGATGATCCGGGCGACCTCGCTGAAGCCGACCAGCCCGAGGTAGTCCCGCGGGTACCGGCTGGAGATGAGCGAGTGGAGCGCCATCGCCACCTTCTTGGCGGCGAGGAAGTTGTCGCGCATCGGCATCGACAGCGACAGATCGACCATCAGCACGGTGGCGGAGCGGACCGACAGCTCGGTCTGCTCGATCTCGAAGTCGTCCGGTGACAGCGTGACCGGCGTGCCGCCGCCGGTGCGGGAGACGGCGTTGCGGATGGTGCGCTCGATGTGGAGGTTGAACGGGTCGCCGAACTCGTAGGGCTTGGTGTCCATCGACCGCTCGTGACCGAGGCCCGTCCTGGTCAGCTCGTGCTGGCCGAGCTTGTCGCGCGCCAGCTTGGAGAAGAGGTCGTTGAGGGCGTGCTTGCCGACGCGGCGGAGGCCGGCGGGCGTGAGCTCGTAGCGGCCCTCTCGGTTCTCGATGAGGCCGGCATCGGTGAGCATCTTGGCCAGCTCGGCCATCTTCTCGAGGCTCTCGGCCGCCTCGTCGCCGATGAGCTGGCGAGCCCGCTCCAGATCGACCTCAGCCAGCGCTCCGGGGCTGGCGGCGCCCCGCATGAGCTGCTCGAGCTGGTCGAGGTCGCCGAGCTCGTTCATGACCTGGGCGGCATCGGCGAACCCGAGGGGGTCCTGACCCTCGAAGTCGTACCGCCGGTTCCAGCCCATGTCGGGGAAGGCCTGCTGGAGGTTGGCCGACAGCTGGTCCATCTGCCACTGGAGGTCCATGTCCTCGAGCAGCTGCTCGGACAGGCCCTGGAGCTGCGCCCGCTGCTCGGGCGTCATCGAGTTGAGCATCGCCTGCATGGCCGCCATCCGCTGGGCCATCAGCTCCAGCAGCTCGTCGAGGTCTCGGGGCCCCTCGGGGAAGAAGTCGCCGTAGCGCTCCATGAAGCCGTCGAAGTCCGGCTCGCGCCCCGCAGCGCGGTCCTCGAGCATCGTGTTGAGCTCGGCGAGCATGTCCTTGGTGCGCGCCAGCGCCTCGGGCGAGACGTCGCTCATGGCGCCGGCCATCTGGTCGAACCACCGCTGGGCCAGCTGCTCGCGCAGCTGCTGGGTCAGCTCCTCGAAGCGCTCGCGCGCCTCCGAACTGGTGAAGTCGTACTCGCCGAGCTCGCGGACCGTGCCGGCGAGGTCGGGCGGGAGCAGGTCCAGCTCCATGCGCCGCTCGTTCACGGCGTCGTCGGTGACCTCCTTGCGGCGCTGGTCGCCGGAGTCGGCCGACGCCTGCTGGAGCTGGTCGAGCGAGGCCCGCTCCATGTCGACGACCTCGCGCAGCTGCTGGGCGATGTCGTCGTAGACGCCGCCGAGGTCGTACTGCTCGAGCCGCTCGCGCCGGCTCTGGCGCAGCTTCTCCATCAGGTCCTTCATGCCCGCGATGCGCTCGCCGTTGCGGTCCTCGAAGCCCGAGTTCATCAGCCGGCGGAGCGCGGCGTTGAGGTCGCCGTGGTACAGCAGGTCGTCGTTGATCTCGCTCAGCACGGCGTCGGCGTCGAGCTCGAAGCCGACCTGGGTGCCGTCCCAGCGCGAGTACCGGACCTTCGGAGCGTTCGAGCGGCGGCGCAGCACGGGGTCGAGGCTACGCCCGCTTCGCGCAAACCGACCCGGGTGGGCGAGGATGCCTGCATGGCCGATGCCGAGGACCTCCTGTGGGGATCGCGCTGCCCCGTCGCGAGCGGCGCCGGGCCGGCGTCGGACCTCGCCGCCCGGCGCCAGGCCCACGGCGGCGCGCCCGCCGAGGCGCTGGATCTGGCCCGCGACCTCGACGCGCTCGAGGTGCGAGCGGGGCTCGGTCACGACTCGGTGCGCCTCACGTTCGACTGGGCTCGGCTGGAGCCGGAGGCCGGCCGCCGTGACCGCGCCGTGGTCGATCACCTGCGCGAGGTGCTCACGACCGCCCGCCGGCTCGGCCTCCAGGCGTGGGGCTGCCTCCACGAGCGAGCCCTCCCGGGCTGGTTCTCGGTCGACGAGCACGGCCTCGCCGACGACCGGTCGCGCCGCTACTACTGGGCGCGCCACGTCGAGCAGGTCGGCGGTGAGCTGGGCGACCTGGTCGACGGCTGGCTCCCGATGGTCGAGCCGAGCCGGTGGGCCCTCCAGGGCTGGCTCACCGCGGTGGGTCCGCCCGGTCACCTCGACGACGCCGAGGGCTTCGCCGGCGCCCTCGAGGGCGCGCTGCTCGGGTCGGTCGAGGCGGCGCGGCGCCTGCGCGGGTCCGGTCGTCCGGTGGCGACGGGCCAGTGGATCGTGCCCGCCTTCGCCGCCCGGGTCACGCCCGACGTTCCACCGTCGCCCGACGCCGAAGCCATGACCAGCACCGTCGACGAGGCGCTGTTCGGGTGCTGGCGACGACTCCTGGCGGAGGAGACGCTGGTCGTCGGCCACCGCGCCCCGATCTCGGTGCCCGGCGCCCGGACCGCGTTCGACCGCATCGGCTTCACGTACCGCCATGGGATCGCGGTCCGCGGCGACGGCGCCCTGCTCCCCTACCCCCAGCAGCTGCCCATCCGGACGGACGGCCAGGTGACGTGGGCCGAAGGCCTGGCGCTCGCGCTCCACCACGTGGCCGAGACGTTCGGCGACCGGCCGCTGCACCTGGTGGGCTACGGCGTCGCGGCCGACGATCCGGCGTTCGACGAGTTCGAGCACGAGACCGGCGCGATCATCCGAGGTGCCGTCAGCGACGGCATCGACCTCCGGGGCGCCTGGTGGGAGCCCGACCTCGACGTCGACCGGCCGCCCCGGCGCCCCCTTGCGGCCGGCTGACTCCACCCGCGCCGCACCTCCCGCCGCCCGCTGCTGCTCATCCGCGGCGTGCGCGTCGAATCGACGTCGATTCGACGCGCACGGGCCGCGTCGCCGACCGGCCGAGCCCGGCGCGTAGCGTCGTCGCGGTGAGGCTGCCCGACCGCATCTGGGTTCCCGCGGCCGGCGGACTGGCCCTGGCGCTCCTGTTCGCCGGCGCGCTGCTGGTGCGGGCCGAGGGGGATCCGTCGCTGCTCGTCCACGCCGGCGCGCCGTGCACCACCGTCGACGCACTGCCCGCGCTCTCCTCGTGCGACGCGAGCGTGGCCGACATCGACGAGGCGGCCATCGGCGCCCTAGGACAGGGCGGCGCGCGGGGTTCACTGACCGTCCAGGACGCGGACCAGGCGTTCGACGGGCAGTTCTTCTACCGGCTCGGGGTCTCCCCCTGGTCCACCGATGACCGGGTGGCAGGTGTCCAAGACGACCTGCCGTCGCTGCGCAACGCCCGCTGGGGGTACGGCGCCCTCGCCTGGGCCGTCAGCGGCGGCGACCCCGACCTGGTGCCCTGGGCGCTCATCGCCGTCAACGTGGCCGCGGCGGCCGCGGTCGGCGCCCTCGGCGGCGGCCTCGCCCGCTCCGCCGGACGCCACGCCGCTTGGGGCGCGCTGTTCGTGCTGTGGCCCGGCTTCGCGTACTCGCTCAGCCTCGACACCTCCGAGCTGATGGCGGGCGCCCTCCTGCTCGGCGGCCTCCTCGCCCTCCGGCACCAGCGGTGGGCCGTCACGGCCGTGCTGCTGACCGCGGCGGTCCTCACCCGCGACACCACCACCGTCGTCCCCTTCGCCGTCACGCTCTCCGGGTTCTGGGCCTCCCGACACGCCGACCGAGCCAAGCAGGTCGCCGCCGGAGCGGTGCCGCTCGCCGCCTTCGCCGGCTGGCAGCTGCTCCAGCGAGCGCGCTTCGGATCGCTGCCGCTGACCTCGTCGGGCGACAACAACCTGAGCGCGCCCCTCAGCGGACTGGCCGACCAGCTGACGAAGATCGTCCCGCCCGGCGGCGGTGACGAGGCGTTCCGGCTGCTCTCGGCCATCGGGCTCGCCGCCCTCCTCGCCGCAGGGGCCTGGGCCTTCGTGCGCGACCGGCCACGGCCGCTGCCTGCTCGCACCGGGAGCACGACCGACCCGACCGGGCTCCTCTCGAGCACCGACCCCGGCGAGGGGGACGGCACGCTGCTCCCGTCGGCGGTCCGCCGATGGCCCGATGCGGAGCAGCTCGCCTGGCTGGGTGCCGTCGGCGTCGTCGTCCTGCTCAACGCCTACCTCTGGTCCGGCGCCACCGCGTTCCTGCGCGCCGCCACCGAGGCCGGCCTGCTCTCGACCCTGCTGCTCCTCCGCGTCGCCCCCGTCCGGCTGCTGCGGCTGGTCGCCGCCGGCCTCGGCGCGCTGTGGCTGCTGACCGCGGTCGCCCAGCTCACCAAGCTCGGCTGACCACGACCTGACGCTGCTCGCTGCTCGCTGCTCGTCGCTCGTCAGGCAACCTAGACCCGTCGAACATCGACGGAACCGTGACCGATCGGTTGCGGCCTCGACGAGCTGCGACGTGCGGCCCGAGACGGCGACGGCGGGGTCCGTAGAGTGGGCCGCCGTGTTGAGCCGGCTCCGATCACCCGACGAGACCACCCGGTGGTGGACGGGCTTCACGGTCGTCTCGCTCCTCGTCGCCCTGCCGCTCGTCGTGTCGGGCCCGGGCAACGACCTCGACGTCGGCAACGTGTTCCGTTCGGGCCGGGCCATCGCCCGCCACCTCACCTACGTTCCCAGCCGCCCGCCGGGCGCACCGGTGCACGAGGCGATCGTCGGCGTCCTCGATCTCGTCGGCGGCCCGATCCTCACCAACCTCGCGTCGCTCGCCGCCGCCGGCGTCTTCGTCTGGGCGCTGAACGCCCTCCTGCTGCGGGAGGGCGTGGGCCGAGCCGGACGCTGGGGCGTGGCGCTGGTGGCGGCCAACCCGTGGTTCGTCATCGCCGCCACGTCCACCGCGGACTACGTGTTCGCCCTGATGTTCTGCGTGCTGGCGGCGCTGGCGGTCCGCTCGGACCGAGCAGCGCTGGCCGGCCTGCTCGCCGCCGCGGCGATGGGCAGCCGCATCGGCTCCGTCACGCTCATCGCCGGCCTGCTCTTCGCCGAGCTCGGCACCGGCGATGGCGCCCGGCGCCGCGTGCTCACCACCGCACTGGTCGGGGCGGGGGCCGCCCTGGCCCTGTTCGTCCCGTCGATCATCGAGGCCGGCGGCCTGGCCTTCGCCCAGAACGACTTCTCCGCCTCCTCCCCGCTCGTGCAGCTCGGCCGGGCCGCCGCCAAGGACCTGCTCCTGCTCGGGATCCCCACGGTCGTGGTCCTGCTCGTGTGCCTCCCCGCCCTGGTGGCGGCGCTCCGCACGTGGTCGGACTCGTGGCTGGTCCGCTTCGCCGTCCTCGGCCTCGTGCTCTCGCAGGCGCTGTTCCTCCGTTTCCCCTGGAAGATGGCCCACCTGCTCCCGACGCTCGTCTGCATCGCGGTCCTCTACGCCGTCGCCCTCCAGGAGCGCCCCCGCGTGCTGATGGCGGTGGTGGCCCTGCAGCTCGTCTTCGGCGTCGTGCGCGTGGACGTGCTCGCACCGAACGACGCCAACGAGGCCAGCGGCGGCCGGTTCCGCCCGGGCATCACCGCCGGGCCGGTGCTCACCGACTGGCGCTGCCGCCGCGACGACCCCGATGCCTACCGCGGTCGCCAGAAGGAGGAGATCGAGGTGGCCTGGGACTGCGCCGCCCCCTACCGAGACTGACCGGGGCGGCGCGGGATGCCTCGCTGGTGCAACCGGCATCGGCACAATGTCCGATTCGGGCCGCATTTCGGGTCATCTGTGCACCGATGCTGTGCACAGATGACCCGAAATCGGCGGATGACCGGTCCCCGGCGCCCTGGCGACGCAGACCTGCCCGACCTCGACCGGAGGCGCTACCCGTCGAAGGTGTGGTGGACGGCTTCGACGTTGTTGCCGTCGGGGTCCCGCACGAAGGCGCCGTAGTAGCCGGCGTGGTACTCGGGCCAGACGCGGGCTTCGTGGAGGACCTCGGCGCCCGCTCCGACCGCGGCGGCCAAGAAGGCGTCGACGGCCGCCCGGCTCGGTGCCTGGAAGGCCAGGTGGGACTGGCGGTTCGGGATCGGGTCGGTGCGGGCGCCGATCCAGAAGCTCGGGAAGCCGTCGCCGTAGCCGATGGTGTCGCCGAAGTCCATGATGCGGCGGTAGCCGATGGGCTCGAACACCGCGTCGTAGAACGCGGCCGCGGCGGCGAGGTCGTCGACCTGGATGGAGACGTGATCGAGCACGGTCGCTCCTCTCGGGAGATCAGCGGGCGTGGTAGGTGGCGCGGGTGCCGAGGTGGTCGGTGTCCTTGTTCAGGCGCTTCGACAGGTGCAGCCCCTCGAGCACGAACTCGACGGCGCTGGCGACGACCGCCGGGCGCTCGTCGTCGGCCACGAGCGCCGTGACGGCGTCGCGCAGGGCGGGGATCTCGGTGGCGAGCCGGGCCTCGTCGATGGCGGGGACGTCCTCGCCGGCGTGGATCACCCGGCCGTCGTCGAACGCGTCGATGACCCCGCGGAGCTCGGTGACGTCGAGCCGCTCGCGGAAGACGGTGAGCACGGCCTGGCGCAGGAGGCGGTCGATGACCTCGCCGCCGTCGTCGTCGAGCGTGTCGAGCTCGACCTTGCCCGAGGTGGAGGCGGCGAGCGCCTCCAGGTCCGAGATGCGGGGCACGACGCTGGTGTCGCCGGCCCGCAGCGAGCGCCGGGCCGCGTTGGCGACGAGGGTCTCCAGGTTGGTGACCGTGAGGCGGACCGACACGCCCGAGCGCTGGTTGATGTGGCTGCTCTGGCGGCCGAGCTGCGACAGCGTCGACACGATCTCGGCCATGAACTCGGGCACGGCCACGTCGAGGTCGGCGTCGTCGAGCGGCTGGGCCTCCTGGGTGGCGATGGCCATCTCGGTCTCGACGTCGAGCGGGTAGTGCGTGCGGATCTGGGCGCCGAAGCGGTCCTTCAGCGGCGTGATGAGCCGGCCCCGGTTCGTGTAGTCCTCGGGGTTGGCCGAGGCGAACAGCACGACGTCGAGCGGGAGGCGGACCTTGAAGCCGCGGATCTGGATGTCGCGCTCCTCGAGGACGTTGAGCAGTCCGACCTGGATCCGCTCGGCCAGGTCGGGCAGCTCGTTGATGGCGAAGATGCCGCGGTTGGTGCGCGGCACGAGGCCGTAGTGGAGGGTCAGCTCGTCGGACAGGTAGCGGCCCTCGGCCACCTTGATGGGATCGACCTCGCCGATCAGGTCGGCGATCGACGTGTCAGGCGTGGCCAGCTTCTCGCCGTAGCGGGCGTCGCGGTGGACCCACTCGAGCGGCGTGTCGTCGCCCTTCTCGGCCACCAGCTCCTTGGCGTGGCGGGAGACCGGCGCGTACGGGTCGTCGTTGATCTCGCTGCCGGCGACGATGGGCATCCACTCGTCGAGCAGGTCCGTGAGCGAGCGGATCATGCGGGTCTTGGCCTGGCCCCGCTCCCCCAGGAAGATCACGTCGTGGCCGGCGAGGATGGCGTTCTCGAGCTGCGGGAGGACGGTGTCCTCGTAGCCGAGCACGGCGTCGACGAGCGGCTCGCCAGCGCGGATCCGGGCCACGGCGTTGCGCCGGATCTCGGCCTTGACCGGCACCGACTCCCAGCCGCTGTCTCGCAGTTGCCCGATGGTTGCTGGCCGATTCGACATGGCCTGGAACCTACCGCCGTCTCCCGCCGATCTCACCCGGTCTCTGACGCGCGACCGCCGCGCTGGCCGCGCCATCGGGCTCACCGGTGTCCTGGGACACCTCACCTGGCCCTCCGGGACCGTAGGCCGTTCAAAACGGGACACCCGATCGCGGATGATCGACCAAGTCCACCCTCGGAGGTATCCCATGCCCGCTCGCCTGCACCCCTTCGGCCGTCGTGCCGTGCACCCCCGTGCCATCCGCACCCTTGTCGCCGCCGGAGCGTGCGCGGCGATGCTCCTGGGGGCCACCGGGTGCGGCTCCGATGGAAGCAGGGCCACGGCGCGCACCACCACCACCGGCGGCACCCCGGGCTCCACGCCGAGCGAGGTCTCGGATGCGCCGTCGACCCTCGAGGGCTCGGCGCCCGCCCCGGCCTCGAACGCCCTCGTCGTGACAGCGGCAGACATGTCGTTCCAGGTCTCCGGCCCCGTGCGACCAGGCACCGCCGCCATCACGTTCGACGTCGCGGCTCCTGAAGCGCACATGATGTCGATGTTCCGCCTGAAAGACGGTGTCACCCTCGACCAGGTGAAGGCGGCCTACGCGAAGGGCGAGGAGGCGGTGCAGTCGCTCATCGCCGACGGCCCAGACGCCATCGCCGGGACCCCCGCACTCGTCGGAGCCGGGTGGTCGACCACCGCGACGCTCACCGACCTGCAGGAGGGCACCTACGTCATCGCCTGCTTCTTGACGGACGCCGACGGCCACGACCATGCGTCGATGGGGATGCTCGGCACGGTCACGGTGACCGGAGCGGACGCCGACGAGCTGCCGGAGGCCGATGGAACGATCACCCTCGACGACGACCGCATCGAGCTCCCGGATGGCTTCGACGGCCACGGCACCTACGCGGTGGCCAACTCCGGGACGAAGACCCACGGCTTCCAGCTGGCGCACCTCGACGGCGCCACGACGCTCGAGGAGTACAACACCCACATCGGCCGGTCCATGCAGTCCTCGACCGCGGTCGACGGCGGAGGGGGCACGCTCGCCGGAGGGATCGACTCCCTGGCCCCGGGATCGACGGCCTACCTCACCGTCGATCTGCCCTCGGGCCGGTACGGCTACGTCTCGGCGCCCGACCAGACCGGCGCCGGCCTCCCTCCGCTGCACGGCGAGCTCACGGTCAGCTGACCCGGGCTGCGAGCCGGCCTGAGACCGGGGTCGGCCGCTCCCCGAGGACGAGAATCGTGGTGATGGCCCCTCAGCTCGACTCCGCATCGGAGCACCGCTGGTCCGCGTGGTCTGCTCGCTGGTCTGCGTGGATGGTCGCCGCCGTCGTCGTGACGTGCACGGGCGCCACCCTGGAGCTCCGGTGGGCCAACCGGCACACGCCGGTATCCACCTGGTGGCAGCCGATCATGGCCATCGGGCTCGGACTGTCGCTCCTCGGGGTCATCCTGCTCCGCAAGCGCCCGGCGAACCCGATCGGCTGGGTCGCAGCTGCCGGCGGCATCGGCCAGCTGCTCACCGCCGCGACCAGGGAGTGGGCGGTCTTCGCCCACGCCACCCGAGGCGGGCTCCTCCCTGGTGCCGCGCTCGCCGGCTGGGTCGGCACGTGGACCTACCTGAGCGGCGCGGCCAGCCTCCCCCTCGTGCTCGTCCTCTTCCCGGACGGCGATCTGCCGTCACCTCGGTGGCGGTGGCTGCTGCGGTCGATCCTCGTCATCATCGTCGCC
>Ga0182745_1002737_pt1 | contig 15494 bp, 16 predicted proteins | sample eDN3rd30CKraftBY_FD_128523 | JGI IMG/M metagenome (GOLD analysis project Ga0182745, IMG submission 128523) | Enriched backyard soil microbial communities from Emeryville, California, USA - eDNA 3rd pass 30_C Kraft BY (version 2) (version 2) | ecosystem: Environmental > Terrestrial > Soil >...
CGAGATCAAGGTCCGCCCCATGATGTACCTGGCGCTGACCTACGATCATCGCATCGTCGACGGGCGCGAGTCGGTGCAGTTCCTGGTGGCGATCAAGGAAGCGCTGGAAGATCCCGCGCGCCTGCTGCTGCAGCTCTGATGGGGCCGTTTCGTCATTCGTGTTTTAAGGAGTAGTCATGTCCCAGTACGATGTCATCGTGATCGGCGGCGGCCCCGCCGGGTATCCCTGCGCCATTCGCGCCGGCCAGAACAAGCTGAAAGTCGCGTGCATCGATGAATGGCAGAACAAGGACGGCAGCTATGCGTTCGGCGGCACCTGCTTGAACGCGGGCTGCATTCCCTCCAAGGCACTGCTGGAATCCTCCGAGCTGCTGCATCGCGCGCAACATGAATTCGCGGTGCACGGCCTGAAAGTGAGCGGCATCGAGGTCGACCTGGCGGCGATGCAGAAACGCCGCGCCACCATCGTCAAGTCGTCGACCGCCGGCATCGCGGCCTTGTTCAAGGCGGCGGGCGTAACGGCGCTGCAGGGGCATGGCAAGCTGTTGCCAGGCAACCGGGTCGAGTTCACCTCGAAGGACGGCAAGAAGGAAGAGTTGACCGCCAAGCACGTGGTGCTGGCCGCCGGCTCGGTGCCCACCGAACTGAAGAGTCTGCCGTTCGATGGCGAACGGATCATCGATTCGTGGGGCGCGCTGGAGCTCACCGCGGTGCCGAAGCGCCTGGGCGTGATCGGCGCCGGCGTGATCGGTCTGGAACTGGGCAGCGTGTGGCGCCGCCTGGGTGCCGAAGTGGTGGTGCTCGAAGCGCTGGATTCGTTCCTGCCCATGGCCGATGGCGCGGTGTCGAAGGAAGCGCTCAAGCATTTCAAGAAGCTCGGCCTGGACGTGCGGCTGGGCGCCAAGGTCAGTGGTGCGGAGCTGGGCAAGGATGGCGTGACCCTGAAGTACACCGATGCGAAGGGCGAACAGACCGTGCAGGTCGACAAGGTCATCGTGGCCATCGGCCGCCGCCCGTTCACCAAGGGCCTGCTCGGCGAGGGCACCGGCGTGCAGCTCGATGAGCGTGGTTTCGTCAAGGTCGATCACGAGTGCCGCACCGATGCCACCAACGTGTGGGCGGTGGGGGACCTGGTGCGTGGCCCGATGCTGGCCCACAAGGGCAAGGAAGAGGGCGTGGTGGTGGCCGATCTGATCGCCGGCAAGTACGGTGAAGTGAACTACAAGGTCATCCCGTCGGTAATCTACACCGCCCCGGAGATCGCCTGGGTCGGCCAGACCGAAGAGGAAGTCAAACGCAGCGGACGCGCCTACAAGGTGGGCTCGTTCCCGTTTGCCGCCAGCGGCCGGGCCCGCGCGATGGAAGCTTCACAGGGCTTCTGCAAGGTCGTGTCGGCGACCGATGACGACGAGATCCTGGGCGTTCACATCATCGGGCCGATGGCCGGCGAGCTGATCGCCGAAGCCGTATTGGCGATGGAATACTCGGCCAGCACCGAAGACCTGCAACGCACCATGCATGCGCATCCGACGTTGTCGGAAGCGCTGCACGAGGCCGCGCTGGCCGCCGACAAGATCGCCATCGATTTCCCGAATCGCTGAAGCTCCAAGTCCCCCGAATCCCGACCGGTACCGCCAACTTCACGCGGCACCGGTCGGGGTCAGCTCGGTGTCTGCCAGACGGCTTCCAAATCGAACGATAGCTGCCGGTGATGCTTGATCGACAGTAAGTGCACTGTGTCGTTCGAGACCGAATACAAGACGACGTAGTCGGGCATCGCGTATTGCCGGATCGAGGCATTACCCGCCTGCTGGTACAGCGATTTCTGCAGCCGCAGCACTTCGGCCGAACCGGCTCTGGTTGCTAATAAATCGGGGCCGATCAGCGGGAAGAGTTCGAGGTTGGGAATCACCGTATCCAGCAATTGCCCGATGAGTGCATCGAAGGCGAAAGGTGCCTGGGCATCCAGCAGGAACCGCTCCACGCTGGCCAGATTCCGTTCGAAGTTAGCTGTCAACTTGACGATCGCTGTCATGACTTCCTATCCCTGGTTGGCAATTGCCGGTTTGCCGAGCGTCTGCTCACGCTCGCCGGCGACGCCGCAGGGCCTGTAGTGCGCCTTTCGCATCCTTGGTCCGTCCGGCAGCTACGTCGTCGAGCCCCTTGGCGGCTTCGTCGAGCAGCAACAGATGCACACGCTCGCGTTCCAGCTTGTGGTAGTAATCCAGGCGTCGCGCATCGATGAGCGCTACGTAACTTTCACCATTCTTGGTGATGATTTTTTCCGCACCGGCCTTGGCCTGTTCAGCCAGATCAGACAGATTCGCACGCGCCTGTGAGAGCGAGATCACGTCATCGATGGAGATTGCCATAGATCCAGCCTTGTACTGATATATGTACAAAATTAAGTACAGTATAAATCCTTGTCTGGCCAGGTCAAGAACTGTGATTCGCCGCTTGGAGCACACTGCCATCCCAGTGAACGCGCGGCGCGTGCCGTCATGCCTTGCGCCGCACGCTCAAGATATTGGGCAGGCCCTGGATGCGCCCCAGGATGCGTGACAGCTCTTCCAAGTCATGCACGGTGATCTTGAGGTTCATGTCGGCGATGCCATCGGCCTCGTCCGTGACCGTGTTCATGGCGTGAATGTTGATCTTCGAATCGGCCAGCACACCGGTGATGTCGCGCACCAGGCCGCGGCGGTCGAACGCACGCACGTTGACATCTACCGCGAAGGAACGGTCGCCGTCCGTGCCCCATTCGACCACCAGCAGGCGTTCCGGGCTCTCGTCCCGCAGACGCTGCAGGTTGGCGCAGTCCTGACGATGAATGCTGACCCCCCGGCCCAGGGTGATGTAGCCCACGATGGGTTCGGGCGGCACCGGCGCGCAGCAGCGAGCGAAATGCGACAGCAGATCGCCGACCCCTTCGATAGTGATGCCGGCGGTTTCCTTGGTAGCGATGGCCGGTTTGCGCAGCACCGGGGAGGGCAGCTCCTGGGGCCGGGCGCGGCGCAGGATGGCCCCGGTGATCTGGGCGACGGTGATTTCACCTTCGCCGATGGCCAGGTACAGCTGTTCGGGCGTTTCCAGTTTGAACTCGCTCACCAGCTCCGGCAGCGTCACGCTGTGGATGGCCAGTTTCTGCAGTTCCCGTTCCAGGATCTGCCGGCCCTGCTGGCGGTTCTGTTCTTCATCCTGTTTCCGGAACCAGGCGCGCACCTTGCTGCGATTGCGCTGCGACACCAGGTATCCCAGTGACGGCACCAGCCAATCGCGGCTCGGGTTGAGCTGCTTGCCGGTGACTATTTCGACCTGGTCGCCGTTGTTCAGCGCCTGGTTGAGCGGAACCATGCGACCGTTGACCTTGGCACCGCGGCAGCGGTGCCCCAGATCCGTATGGACGTGATAGGCGAAGTCGAGCGGCGTCGCCCCACGCGGCAGCTCGATGACTTCACCCCGGGGCGACAGGGCGTAGACCCGGTCTTCGAAGATTTCCGAACGCACCCGTTCCAGGAAGTCTTCGCTGCTTTCGCTCTGGCCGGAGTCGCGTTCGGCCGGCTCGAGGATCTGGCGCAGCCAGACGATCTTTTGCTCGTAAGCGGGATTGCGCTTGCCGCCTTCCTTGTAGTGCCAGTGCGCCGCCACGCCCAGCTCGGCGTGCTCGTGCATCTCGCGGGTGCGAATCTGAATCTCCACCGGCAGCTTGCCCGGTCCGATCACTGCGGTGTGCAGCGAGCGGTACAGATTGTCCTTGGGTGTGGCGATGTAGTCGTCGAACTCGCCCGGGATGTACGGCCACAGACCGTGCACGATGCCCAGCGCGGCATAACAGTCGGCGATGGAATCGACCAGGATGCGCACCGCGCGGATGTCGTAGAGCTGGTCGAACGACAGGCCCTTGCGCTGCATCTTCCGCCAGATGCTGTAGATGTGCTTGGGCCGGCCGGCCACCTCGGCGGTGATGCGCGCGCGCGCCAGTTCCGAGACCAGCAAAGCGATGACTTCCTCGATGTAGCGTTCGCGGTCGACCCGCTTGGCCGCCAGCCAGCCGGCCACCCGCTTGTAGTTCTCCGGGTCCAGGTAATGGAAGCTGCGGTCCTCCAGTTCCCATTTGAGCTGCCACACCCCGAGACGATTGGCCAGTGGCGCATAGATATCGCGCGTTTCTCGGGCAATGCGTTCACGTTCGGCGGGGGGCGCATCCTTGGTCTCGCGCAGCCGGTGCAATTGGACCGCCAGCTTGATCAGCACCAGGCGCGGATCGGTGACGATGGCCAGCAGCATCTTGCGCAACGCTTCCGCCTGGTTGGCGGTCAAGGTCGCGCCGCTTGTCCTTGCGCCCACCGGGTCCAACGAACCGAAACGCTGCAGCTCACCGGCAATGTTGCTGGCGGTGTCGCCGAAGGTCCGCCGAGCCGTCTCCTCCTGGAGCAGCCCGGTCTCGAGCAACGGCAGCAGCAGGGCGGCCAGGCGGATGTCCTCATCCTCGGTCAGCGGTACCACGATGCCGGCGATGGCCCGGGCGCGTTCCACTGCCGCCGCGCCCGTTTCGCTGCTCGCAAGCTGCTCGAGCAGTTGCCGCACCGGCTGGGGCGTGGTCATGGTCGCGACGTGGGAGGCGGCGGCGGGTTGCATGGCGATCGCTATATCAAATCGGCAGTTCGCGAGAGCTTGCCGTATCATACCGGCACTTATTATCTGGTGACGGGGATGGCATTGCGCAGTCGTAGGCGCCCGCGAAGTCTTACCGAGCTGGGCCTGCCCGAGCCGGACAGCACCGGCCGTGTGGTGGCGGTGCGGCGCACTGGCCGGGAGATGGGGGCGCCTGGCCTGATTGACAAGGGCCAGCTTGGCAAGGGCTCAACTGGTAATGGGCCGTCGCCGATCGCTCACAGCAGCGCCGCGCCGATCCGCATCCTGGGCCTGGACCCGGGATCGTTGCGTACCGGCTACGCGGTGATCGACGTCAGCAGCGGCCGCATCTCCTATGTGGTCAGTGGCACCATCCGTACCGAGGGGAAGGCCCTGCCCGAGCGGCTGCAGGAGATTTTCACGGCGGTGGCGGCGGTGACGGCCGAATTCCGGCCGCACGAAGTGGCGGTCGAAGGGGTCTTCATGCACCGCAACGCCGACAGCGCCTTGAAGCTTGGTCAGGCTCGCGGGGCGGCGTTGAGCGCCACGTTCGCGACCGGGCCGAGAGTGTTCGAGTATGCGCCGCGGGCGGTCAAACAGGCCGTGGTGGGCACTGGCGCGGCCCAGAAGGACCAGGTTCAGTTGATGGTGAAACGCTTGCTCAATCTTGCCGAGCCGCTGGCGGCCGATGCGGCCGATGCGCTGGCCATCGCGCTGTGCCATGCGCACTCGCGCCGGCTGCATGCATTGATGGCCGTCGCAGGTTCGCGACCATGATCGGCTCACTCCGGGGCCGGTTGACGGCCAAGCAGCCGCCGCAATTGCTGGTCGACGTCGGCGGGGTGGGCTACGAGCTGGAAGCGCCCATGTCGACCTTCTACGGGCTGCCGGCCACCGGGGCGGAGGTCAGCCTGTTTACCCATCTGGTGGTGCGCGAGGACGCGCATGTGCTGTTCGCTTTCGGCACCGAACGCGAGCGCCGCCTGTTTCGCGAACTGATCAAGGTGTCCAATGTCGGACCGAAGCTCGCCCTGGCTTTGCTGTCGGGTATGAGCGTGGACAGTTTCCTGCTGTGCATCGAGGCGCAGGACGCCGACACCCTGGTGCGCATTCCGGGCGTGGGCCGCAAGACGGCCGAACGGCTGCTGATCGAAATGCGCGACCGGGTCAGGAACCTGACCGGCCTGCAGGTCAGCGTGCCTGCGGGGCAGGCCGCGACGGGCGTCAGTCATGGCGGCGCGCAGGCAGAGGCATTCAGCGCCTTGGTGGCGCTCGGTTACAAGCCGGCGGAAGTCACTCGATTGCTGAAGGCCGTGGACGCTGCGGCACAGACCACCGAAGAACTGATACGCGGCGCGCTGCAGGTCGCCGCGGCCAGGTAACCCTTGCGGCAGGGCACAGCTTCCATGATCGAACCAGATCGAATCGTTGCGGCGGGCGCCCAGGGCGACGAGGACGCCTTCGACCGCGCCGTGCGCCCCAAGCGGCTGGCGGACTACGTCGGCCAGGCCAGCGTCAAGACCCAGATGGAGATTTTCATCCAGGCGGCGCGCAACCGGCACGAGGCGCTGGACCATGTGCTGATCTTCGGCCCACCAGGCCTGGGCAAGACCACCCTGGCCCATATCATCGCCAACGAGTTGCAGGTGAACCTGAAGCAGACCTCGGGGCCGGTGATCGAGCGGCCCGGCGACCTGGCGGCGCTGCTGACCAATCTGCAGCCCAACGATGTGCTGTTCGTGGACGAGATCCATCGTCTGAGCCCGGTGGTCGAGGAAATCCTGTACCCGGCCATGGAAGACTTCCAGCTCGACATCATGATCGGGGAGGGACCGGGAGCGCGCTCGATCAAGCTCGACCTGCAGCCGTTCACGCTGGTGGGAGCCACCACGCGCGCCGGATTGCTGACGTCGCCACTGCGCGATCGGTTCGGCATCGTGCAGCGCCTGGAATTCTATGACCAGCGAGATTTGCAACGCATCGTGACGCGCTCGGCCGCCATTCTCGGGGTGGAGATCGACGAAGGCGGCGCCATGCGTGTTGCGCAACGTTCGCGTGGCACCCCCCGTATCGCCAACCGGCTGCTGCGGCGGGTGCGTGACTATGCCGAGGTCAAGGCCAATGGGCGCGTCACCGACGAAGTCGCACAGGCCGCGCTCGATCTGCTCGACGTGGATCGCGAAGGCTTCGACCTGATGGACCGCAAGCTGCTGCTCGCCATCATCGAGAAGTTCGACGGCGGCCCGGTGGGGGTGGAGAGCCTGGCCGCCGCGCTGGGTGAGGAGCGCGGCACCATCGAGGACGTGATCGAGCCCTTCCTGATCCAGCAGGGTTTCATCATGCGCACCGCGCGTGGCCGAGTGGCCACCCGCAGCGCCTACCTACACTTCGGGCTCAAGGCGCCGGAGCGCGGCACCAGCGGGGAATTGTTTTGAACTCAGCGCCGCTGTCAGTGACACGCTCTTTCTCCTGGCCGGTGAGAATTTACTGGGAAGACACCGATGCCGGTGGCATCGTCTACTACGCCAACTATCTCAAGTTCATGGAACGGGCCCGCACCGAGTGGCTGCGGGCGCTCGGGCTGGAACAGGCAGTGCTGTACCAGGAACACGGCTTGATGTTCGTGGTCGTAAGTGCCGACAGCCAGTTCCAGCGGCCGGCCCGCTATGGGGACCTGCTGCAGGTGAGCTGCGCCGTGGAGGAGTCGAGCCGGGCCAGCCTGACCTTCCGCCAGGAAATCTTTCGCGGCCAGGTGGGAGGCGAACTGCTGGTGACCGGACGGGTGCGCGTGGCGTGCCTGGATGCTGTTAAATTCCGGCCGCGGGCCCTGCCCGATGCCCTGGTGGAACCGCTGGCCTCGATGACAAGTACAGGAGATCGCTGATGACGGGTGATTTATCGCCGCTGGAGCTGGTGCTCAACGCCAGCTTCATCGTTCAGATCGTGATGGCGCTGCTGCTGGCGGCCTCGGTGATTTCCTGGTCGATCATGCTGCGCAAGAGAGCGGAGCTGCGGCGTGCCCGGGCCGATGCCGACCGCTTCGAGGAGGCGTTCTGGTCCGGCGGCGACCTGTCCGCCATGTACAAGAGCATCGACCAGAGCCGGCGCGTCACCAAGGGCATGGAAAGCATTTTCGAGTCGGGCTTCCGTGAGTTCTCGCGCCTGCGCCAGCAAGGCGTGCATGGCGCCAGTCATCTCATCGAGGGGGCCCGGCGCGGCATGAAGGCGGCGTTGCTGCGTGAAAGCGATCGCCTCGAACACAGCCTGTCCATGCTGGCCACCATCGGCTCCACCAGTCCCTACGTGGGCCTGTTCGGCACGGTCTGGGGCATCATGAACGCGTTTCACGGCCTGGGTAACGTGCAGCAGGCCACGCTGGCCATGGTGGCGCCGGGCATTGCCGAGGCCCTGATCGCCACGGCCATGGGCCTGTTTGCCGCCATCCCCGCGGTCATTGCCTACAACCGCTACGCGGACCAGGTCACCCGGATGGAGACCCGCTACGACACCTTCGTCGAAGAGCTGTCTTCGATCCTGCAGCGGCACGCGTCCTCGTCGCGGGCGGCGGCCAGCGAGGCGCACGCATGACTCCCGGGGGGCGGCGCGGCAAGCGCTTGATGGCGGAGATCAACGTCGTTCCCTATATCGACGTGATGCTGGTGCTGCTGATCATATTCATGATTACCGCGCCGCTGCTGACCCAGGGCATCAAGGTCGACCTGCCGAAGGCCGGCGCCGAGCCGCTGCCCGAAGACGTGATGCGCCAGCACCAGCCGCTGATCCTGAGCGTGGACCGGGCCGGGGCGTTCTACCTCAATATCGGCAAGGACGATGAGTCGCCGATCGAAGACCAGGCCGTGGTCGACCGGGTATCCGCCGTGCTGCGGCGCGAACCGAAGACCCCCGTGCTGGTCAAAGCCGATCAGAGCGTGCCGTATGGGAGGGTGGTCACTGGCATGGTGTTGCTGCAACAGGCGGGTGCCGAGAAGGTCGGCTTCATCACCGATCCGGCGGCCGAGCCGTCGCGGACCCAGAAGAAGCGCTAAGGGCGCGGATCGACGTCAGCGATGCTCGATTACCTGAAACTCAACTGGAAATACCTCAGCGGTGCCGCGCTGCTGCATGCGCTGTTCGCCGGGATTTTTGCGTTGACCATGATCTCCATGTCACGCAACGCGCCGCCGCCGCAACTTGCCATCCAGGCCGTGGTGGTCGATCCGTCGGCGCTGAACGCCGCGGGGCGGCGCCAGGAACAGCAGGAGCGGGAGCGGCAGGAGCGGGCTGCGCAACAGCGCCGGCAGCAGGAGGCCGAGCAGCAGCGTCAAGCTCAGCAGGAACAGGCGCGCCAGCAGGAAGAGCAGCAGCGCAAGGTTCAAGAGGAGCAGCAACGGCTCAAGGAGCAGCAACTCCAGCAACAACGGCTGGAGCAGCAGCGCCAGGCCGAGCAGGAGAAAGTGCGCCAGCAGGAGGAACAGCAGCGTCAGCAGGCCGAGGCGCGGGAACGTCAGGAAGCCGAGCGTAAACGCCAGGCCGAACTGGAGCGTCAGAAGAAGGCCGAAGCGGAGCGTCAGCGGGTGGCCGAGATCCAGCGTAAACAGAAGGAGGAGGCCGAGCGTCGCAAAGCGGCCGAGGATGCGCGGGTCCAGGCCAAGCGCGAGTCGGACCTGCAGCGTCAGCTGGCGGAAGAGGAAGGGCGCAATCAGGCCGCCAGCGGTGGTCAGTTGGATGCCTATAGGCTCATGATCATGCAGCGGATCGAACGCAACTGGTACCGGCCGCCCTCGGCCCGGCCCGGGCTGGATTGCCGTATCAAGGTGGCGCAGGCGCCGGGAGGCACCGTATTGTCGGCGCAGGTCACCGAGTGCAACGGCGATGCCGCCGTCAAGCAGTCGATCGAGGCGGCGGTGATGCGCGCTTCGCCGTTGCCGCCACCGCCGGATCCGCGCCTGTTCGAGCGTAACTTGATATTGGTTTTCAAGCCGCAGGATTGAGCCGCGTAACGGTTTTGGAATTTCGAGGAGAGCGATGATGCGATTTGTCCGGCAAATGATCTGCGGCCTGCTGCTGGCACTGGCGTGCGGCGGCGCGTACGCGCAACTGGTCATCGAGATCACGCGCGGCCAGGAGAACGCGGTGCCGATCGCCGTGGTGCCATTCGGGTGGGAAGCCACCGGCGCCGCACCATTCGACGTGGCCGAGACCGTGGCCGCCGACCTGCGCAGCAGCGGACGCTTCGAGCCGCTGGACCGCAAGGACATGATCGACCGCCCGAGCAGCGGCGACCAGATCCGTTTCCAGGACTGGCGCTATCTCAAGACCGATTTCATCGCGGTGGGCAAGCTGACGCCGGACGGTGCCGATCGCTACGCGGCGCAGGTGGAACTGTTCAACGTGCTGACCGGGCAGCGGCTGACCGGTCAGCGCCTGACCTCCAGCACCAGCGGCTTGCGGGCCATGGCGCATCGCATCTCCGACATCATTTTCGAGCAGCTGACCGGCATCCGTGGCGCCTTCTCGACCCGCATCGCCTTCATTTCGGCGAGCGGCACGCCACCGCAACAGCGCTATCAGCTGATCGTCGCCGACGCCGACGGCGCCAATCAGCAGGTGATCGCCAGTTCCACCGAGCCACTCATGTCGCCGGCCTGGTCGCCGGATGGCCAGAGCCTGGCGTACGTGTCGTTCGAGAGCAAAGCGGCCGCGATCTATGTGCAGACGCTGCGTACCGGCGAACGCCGGCGTGTGTCGGCCCGTGCCGGCATCAATGGCGCGCCGGCCTGGTCGCCGGACGGCAAGACACTGGCGCTCACCCTGTCGCGCAAGGACGGCGACGTGGATGTCTATACGCTCAACCTCGGCAGCCAGATGCTGACGCGCATGACGTTCGATCCGGGCATCGATACCGAGCCGAACTGGTCCATCGATGGCCGCAAGCTGTATTTCAATTCCGACCGGGCCGGCAACCCGCAGATCTACCAGTTGGACGTCAGCCAGCCCAACAACGTCAGCCGTGTTACCTTCGAAGGCAACTACAACGCGCGGCCGCGCATTTCCCCGGACGGCAAGCAACTGGCGGTGGTCTACCAGGACCGCGGCAATTTCCGTATCGCGCTGGTCGACCTGGCTTCCAAGGCGGTCAGGGTGCTGACGCAGGGACGTCAGGATGAAAGTCCGAGCTTTGCTCCCAACGGCGCGACCTTGATCTATGCCACCCAGGATCGGGGGCGTGGCGTACTGGCAACGGTGTCGGTCGATGGCCGGGTACAGCAAAAGCTGGCGGCGAGCAGCGGTGACGTGCGTGAGCCGGTGTGGGGACCGTTTCCTCAATGAGATACCGGGCCACGCCGCGGGAAACGCTCATCACGGACGATTCACCGCGTTGGCGCGGTGAAATGCGCTGTTTTGATGGTGAGTACGGCGGCCTTGTGGCAAAATTTTGCGAATTTTCTCGTCATTGGCAGGAGACTTGAATGCGTGCATTGCAGTTGGGCGTCATCCTCTTGAGTGCCTTGATGCTGGCGGGCTGTCCCAAGAAGCCGCAGACCCTGCCGGACGGCAGCAAGGGCACTCAGACCGAGGACACGAATGCCACCACGTCGGGTGCCACCGGTTCGGAGGTCAACGCCCTGAGCGCGGACCAGCAGGCCATCGAGGCGCTGAAGCAGGCGGGCACGGTGATCTACTTCGATTACGACCGCACCGAAATCAAGCCGGAGTACCTCGCCATCGTGACCGCCCATGCGCGGTTCCTGAATGCCAATCCGGCGCGCAAGCTGCGGCTGGAAGGACATTCCGATCAGCGCGGTTCGCGTGAATACAACATCGGGCTGGGCGAACGCCGTGCGCAATCCGTGCGTCGCGCTCTGCTGTTGCAGGGTGTGAACGAAAACCAGCTGACCACCGTGAGCTACGGCGAAGAGCGGCCGGCGGTGGCGGGCGACGATGAGGCGGCTTACGCCAAGAACCGCCGCGTCGAATTGGTTCCAGGCCGATGACACGGTCGATGAACGGCCGGGCTTCGCTCCAGCTGCCCCGGCCGCTGCGGTGCGCCGTGGCGGCGGTGCTGTTGGCGGTCCTGTCGGGTTGCGCGACCACGCCGGAACAGGACCCGGTGGTGCAGCGGCTGACCGAGCTGGACAGCCGGCTGTTGCGTATCGAGCGGGTGCTGGCCAACCAGAGCCTGCTCGACCTGTCGCAGCGGATCGAAGCTTCGCAGAACGAGGTTCGCACCCTGCGTGGCCGGCTCGATGAGCTGCAGCACAACGTCACGGGTTCCGAGAACCAGCAGCGGGAGATGTATGCCGACGTGGATCGGCGTTTGACCGCCATCGAGGGTGGTGTTGCGGCTACGGCCGCCGGGAATGCCGGCAACGCTCATCCGAGCGGCTTGCCGGTCCCGCAGGGCGACGACCGGGCCAACTACCAGGCGGCCTTCGATCTGCTGAAGGAGGGTAAGTACCCCGAGGCGGTGAACGGCTTCAAGCAGTTCCTGAGCACGTTCCCGACCAGTGCGCTGGCGGACAACGCGCAGTATTGGCTGGGTGAGGCGCACTACGTCACCAAGCAGTATCCCGAGGCGCTCAAGGCATTCCGCACCGTAGTGGAGAAGTACCCGGATTCACGCAAGATGCCCGACGCCTTGCTGAAGATCGGCTATTGCAATTACGAGATGAAGAACTGGGGCGAGGCTCGCGCCGCGCTGGACCAGGTCGTCAAGCAGTATGCGGATACCACGGCGGCGCGTCTTGCCGGCCAACGGCTGGACAAGATGAAGAGCGAAGGCCATTGAGACCGATCGGGACTGACGCGAAGGCGGCCGATCCGGCCGCCCCGCGCCTGAAGCTCACCGAGATTTTCTTTTCCATTCAGGGCGAGGCCGACAGTGTCGGCTGGCCCACCGTGTTCGTGCGGCTGACCGGATGCCCGTTGCGCTGCCAGTACTGCGACACCGCTTACGCTTTCCATGGCGGCGAGTGGTTCACTGTGGACCAGGTGCTGGGGCGGGTCGCCGAGTACGGGGCGCGGCATGTCTGTGTCACGGGAGGTGAGCCGCTGGCGCAGAAGGGGAGTGTGGAACTGTTGCGGGCGCTGTGCGATGCGGGGTACCGGGTATCGCTGGAGACCAGCGGCGCCATCGACGTTGGCAAGGTGGACGCGCGGGTCACGCGAGTCGTGGACATCAAGACGCCCGGCAGTGGCGAGGTACAGCGCAATCGGTTGGAGAACCTGGCCCTGCTGCGCCCGGACGAACAGGTCAAGTTCGTGATCTGCGACCGGGCGGATTTCGAGTGGGCGCGCGACCTGGTCCGGCAGCGGGCGCTGCATGAGTCATGCACCGTGCTGTTCAGCCCCAGTGCGGACCAGCTGCCGGCCGGGGACCTGGCGCAATGGATCCTGGACGAGCGTTTGCCGGTGCGTCTGCAGGTGCAACTGCATAAATATCTTTGGGGCAATACCCCCGGTCGTTGAGCGAGCTATGGGCGAACGTCGCGCAGTGGTGCTGGTTTCCGGTGGCCTGGACTCGGCTACGACGCTTGCCATGGCCCGCGAGCAGGGGTTTGCCTGCTATGCCATGAGCATGGACTACGGCCAGCGTCATCGCGCCGAACTGGCGGCTGCGGCCCGGGTGGCCCAGGCGCTGGGAGCCAGGGAGCATCGAGTCGTGCGGGTCGATCTCGGTGGCATCGGGGGATCGGCGCTCACCGATACCAGCATCGCGGTTCCGGAGACACCGCAGATGGGTATTCCCGTGACCTATGTGCCGGCCCGCAACACCGTCATGCTGTCGCTCGGCCTGGGCTGGGCCGAAGTGCTGGAGGCCGGCCATATTTTCATCGGCATCAATGCCGTCGATTATTCGGGCTATCCGGACTGCCGTCCGGCCTTCGTGAGCGCTTTCGAACGCGTCGCCAACCTGGCCACACGGGTCGCGGTGGAAGGAACGCTCGCTTTCAAGATTGCCGCGCCGTTGATCGATCTGACCAAGGCGCAAATCATCCAGCGTGGTCTGGCGTTGGGCGTGGAGTACGGGGCGACTGTGTCCTGTTATCAGGCTGATGACGATGGTCGGGCGTGCGGCAAGTGCGACGCTTGCCGGCTGCGCCGCGATGGCTTTGCCGCCGCGGGCGTGCCCGATCCTACCCGGTACTTCTGAACCCCGGCATTTTGCAGGCGATGTGATTTGGTGGGTCGTGTAGGACTCGAACCTACGACCAATTCCTTAAAAGGGAACTGCTCTACCAACTGAGCTAACGACCCGAAGCGAGGATCCCAAAGCGAGGACCTGTGAAGGCTCGTGACGAGCCGTAGGGCCGCGCACGCTTGACCTGCTTGAAGGGCGCGCATGATACAGCGGTGCGAATCAGAGTGGAACTGATTCGCCAGGGAATGTATCGATGCCGCCACGGCCAAACGGGCATGAGCCTTGTAGTTGCCAGACACAGCGACTATTGTCTTGCGACGCATCAGGGATGGGCTCATATGATCAGGCGGATTTACATGAAAAATGTGTTCCAAGTGCCTAATTTGGTTGATTATTGAATGATCGTTTCTTGCGCCGACGCGACTTCGCCCGAGCGGGTGTTCGGTCTGGATACCGCGCCTTTCGCCGATGGCATCGACGATGCCGGCTTTTTCCCCAGCGAACAGCAGGTGCGGGCGCTGCAGTTCATGGGGCATGTGTTCTGGACCCGGGCGCGGCTCGGTGTCGTCATCGCCCAGCCTGGTTGCGGCAAGAGCCTGCTGATCGGCCGGCTGCTGCGCGAACTCGACGATCGTTTCGTGGCTGCGGCCATTACCAGGGAGAACATCGCGCCGCGGGAATTCCTGCTCGATGTGCTGCACCAGTACGGGTTTGCGCTGGATGAGAACGACCGGACCGACCGCCGGCGTCTGCTCGAACGATTCTTGCACCACCAGGCGTCTAAAGGACGCATCTGTGTGCTGCTGGTGGAGAATGCGCAGAGCATGCATCCTGCCGTGCTCGAGGAACTGCGTTACCTGGCCAACGTCGAGGTCGATGGCACGCGGGTGCTGAAACTGTTGATGCTGGGACCGCCAGCTCTGAATCACGTGCTGGAGTCGCCGCGCATGGCGGAACTGTTCAACTCCAATGTCACGCGATTCACGTTGCCGCCGTTGAGCGAGGATCAGACGGCTGCCTACGTGGCTCATCGCCTGCGCATGGCCGGCGCGGCCGATGCCGATGTCCTCATGCCGCACGTGCTGATGCCGCGTATCTATGCCCATACGTTGGGAGTGCCGCTGCAGATCAATCGATTGTGCGAGCGGGCCTTGGCCTGTGCGGCCGAGGAGGGTGCCGCCGGAGTGACCGATACGGCCCTGGAGAGGGCCATCACCGAGTTGCGGATGACGCAGCTGATTCCCGTGAGCAGTGCTCCGGCGGCGGCTCATGTCAACACGCCGCTGCGCGCCGGCGTCCGGGATGAGGCCAGGCTGGTGCTGGCCATGCAGGGGCAGGCCGAGCGTGACGTTCCGTTACGCCAGGAACGCCTGCTGATCGGTCGGGGCGATGAGGCCGACGTGCGCATCGACTCGGTATTCGTCAGCCGGTTTCATGCCTTGATCGTGCGCCGCGATGGCCATGACCTGCTGGTCGATCTGGGCAGCACCAATGGCCTGCTGATCAATTCTCAACGCGTGGTACGCCGCGAGCTCAAGCATCGCGATCTGATTCAAATCGGACCGGTCCGGGTCACGTATCTCAATCCGCTGGCGGCGCCTACCGCTCAGCTCGATCCGGACGAAACCATTTGTTTCGCCCGGCCCGGCTTCCCGCCGCCGGCAGGCGAGGACGGGGATTTAGGGACGGTGATCGGCTTCGGGCAGCTGACCTTGCC
>Ga0182745_1002738_pt1 | contig 15490 bp, 13 predicted proteins | sample eDN3rd30CKraftBY_FD_128523 | JGI IMG/M metagenome (GOLD analysis project Ga0182745, IMG submission 128523) | Enriched backyard soil microbial communities from Emeryville, California, USA - eDNA 3rd pass 30_C Kraft BY (version 2) (version 2) | ecosystem: Environmental > Terrestrial > Soil >...
CGGAAATTCGCGGAGGCCGCGCAATGAGCCGCGCCGTCTATCTGGTCGACGACGACGAGGCGGTGCGTCGTGCCCTCGGCCTGCTTCTGTCGACCGTCGGCATCAAGGCCGTGGGCTTCTCCGATCCGCAGACGTTTCTCGCCCAGGTATCGAAACTGACGCCCGGCTGTCTCATCCTCGATATCCGCATGCCGGTCATTTCCGGGCTGAAGCTGCAGGAGCGGCTCACCGAGCAAGGCATCGACTGGCCGACGATCGTCATTTCCGGTCATGGCGACATCGAGGCCTGCCGGCGCGCCTTCCGTAACGGCGCGGTCGATTCCCTTTCCAAACCGGTCGACGAGCAGGATTTGATCGACGCGATCCAGAAGGGACAGGAAGCGCTGGAGCGCATGCTTGCCCGTCACGCCGAGACGGCGGAAACGCAGGCGCTGCTGGCCGCGCTGACGCCGCGCGAGCGTGAAGTTCTCGACCGCATCGCCGAAGGCTTCACGACGCGCCAGATCGCCGAAGGGCTGGGCCTGTCGCCGCGAACGGTGGAAAGCCACCGTGCGGCCATCGGCGCCAAGCTCGGCACGACCTCGCAGGCAGAGATGACGCGCCTCTGGCTCGACGGGCACGGAACTCCGTAGAACTACGGACGCTGCCGCCAGGTCTACGAATACGAGCGGGCCCCAGGTCGAACTAGTTTCCTTCCATCAATTGGAAAGGAGACCCATGATGATCCGCAACCTCGTGCTCGCGACCGCGCTTCTTGTTCCGTTCGCCGCCACCGCGCAGGAACTGCCGAGCGCTCCCTATCTGCCGCTCGATCTAGCGACCAAGGCGGCGGATGCCGCGCTGAAGGCCTGCGTCGCCCAGGGCCACAATGTCAGCGTCGCCATCGTGGCGCGCGACGGCTCGACCAAGGTGATGCTGAAGGCCGACAATTCCGGCCCGCATACGGTGACCAGCGCGCAGGGCAAGGCGTTCACGTCCGCTGCCATGGGTCGCGACACCGCGGGTCTCGCCGAGTTCATCGCCTCCAAGCCGGCGAATGACGGGCTGCGGAATATGGATGCGCGCATGGTCATTCAGGCCGGTGGTCTGCCGGTCAAGTTCGGCAAGGCGCTGGTCGGCGGCATCGGTGTCGGCGGTGCGCCCTCGGGCGACATCGATGCCAATTGCGCGGCCGCCGGGCTGAAGGCGATCGGCGCGACCCTGTAAGCGCCTGTCACGGAACAGCGATGCGGCCCGCTTTGCGCGGGTCGCTCCTCGGTCAAGGAGATGCTGCAATGCTGCGCATGATCCTCGTTTGCGTGCTGCTTGCCACGACATCCTTCATGCAAGCCTCCCTCGTGCACGCGCAAACCGCGCCGTCGGCCGGCGAAATCGCCGCCTATGAAGGGCTGCATCGGGCGGCGCAAAGCGGACATGTCGACGACATCCGCCGCCTTGCCGGAGCCGGCGCGGCGCTGGACGAACGCGACGCGCATGGTCGCACGCCCGCGCATGTCGCGGCGTTCGCCGCCAGAGGCGAGGCGTTGCGTGCGCTGGCGAAAGCCGGCGCCGACATGAACGCGCTGGACAGCCAGGCCTACGACGTCGTCACCATCGCCGCCGTTGCGGACGATCCCGACCTGATGTCGCTCGCGATACAACTCGGCAATGATCCCCGGCTGACGACCAGTCCCTATCGCGGAACGGCGCTGATCGCTGCCGCGCATCTCGGCCATGTCGAGGTGGTGCGGCGTCTGATCGTCGCCGGCGCGCCGCTCGATCACGTCAACAATCTTGGCTGGACGGCGCTCATGGAAGCGGTGGTTCTGGGCAACGGCGGCCGGAATCATCAGCAGGTGGTGCGGCTGCTCCTCGACGCCGGCGCCGATCGATCGATAGCGGATCGCGACGGGGTTTCGCCGCTCGCGCATGCCCGCGCCCGCGGATATTCCGAGATCGTGGCGTTGCTGGAAAAGCGCCGCTGACCGTCAGTAACGAGAGCGGTGTGCCGCCAGTGGGGGCGCATGATCGACGGCGATCAGCGACCGGTCCCGTTTGGCGGAGCGGTTGCGGGACCGTTCGTGGCGGCCCGGAGCTCCCGCCGGCGCGTGAAATCAAGATTCGGAATTGTCGTGTTTCGGTGCGTTATCTGGTGAGAGGGGGAGACGCACTATAGGTCTATCTAATTGATTTAATTATTATATCTCTGTGCGATTTTTAAAAAGGCCAACAGAAAGGCCAACAATTTTCGAGACTGTCTATGATCGGTGACGAACAGCGACGAAATATTCCGGTTCAAATAATCGGCAGCAGCGCCGTTCGATGGTTTGGCTATCTATTGGCGTAGGCTATCCGCGGTAGCCGTGAATTGACTGTCGCGATCATTACACCCTCTCCCGGTAGACCACGAGTGCGACCTGAGTCGATTCAGAAACTAAGCTAAAAACGAGGCTCATTATCACTCAATGAAGAATCCCCTCTCAATGAAGGTTCTGGTTTGCGGCGGAAGAGCGTTCGACGACACCGAGTTTATCTTCTCGGAATTGGACCGGCTTCACGCCCAATACGGCTTTCGCACAGTCATTGAGGGCGATGCCCGAGGGGTCGATCGCATTGCCGGCGAATGGGCACGGTCGCGTGGACTTGAGCTCATTGAGTTTCCAGCGGACTGGAAAAATGAAGGCCGCCACGCGGCCCTCATTCGTAACCTTCGGATGCTGAACGAGGGCAAACCCGATCTAGTCGTCGCTTTTCCCGGTGGTGGCGGCACTTGGTACACATGCGCACATGCAGAAAAGCTCAACATTCCGATTGTGAAACCCGCTCCTGACAGCCGCCGATAATAAATCTCAGCATAGACGCCGATTGACCCCTTCGTTCTTGGCAACGCGCGGTCTGAAAGACGTTCCGCGCTATCAGGACTCGATAAATGCCGACTTGATCGGCCGATCGTAACAGAAAACACGATACATCGCTGACGCGTGCATTGGCTCATATCCCATTGCAAATTCAGATAATTCGGTTTGACCTAATGATGGAAAATTGCAGTCATCCCGACCGCGGGCAACCGCCGTTACGTCGAATATTCGGAGCGCCACCTCAAGATGGCGGTAGTCCAATCAGACATAACCCGCCAAGGGTTAAGTCGTGCTCGATGAGCTTTTCCTGCGCCATTCCTCGGGCGCTGCGTTGATCAAGGCGAGGCGGCAGAACTTGGCAACGGCGGGAGATGTGGTTTGTAGCAGCAGGGTTTCAAGTTTGAATGTCCGTGCAGCCTGGCCCCTTAAGATAGCGTCCCGAAATTCTTCGTGAGTATCCATCCAGCGGTGGACAGTCGTGCGGCCAACCCCCATCACACCCGCGGATGCCGTGAGCGAAAGCCCGCTCCTCATGAGCGTAACCACTTGGTTACACGCTTCCGGCTTGTAACCATTGGGGCGGCCACGTCGTTTACTGGTCTCAGCGTTGGAGCTGGGCTTGGCAGCCCCGACGACCACCTCGGCAATCCCGCCATCATCGAATGGGCCGATGCGAGTACAGGTCTGGCCGTCGCTCTCAGACCGGTACAAAGTATTCGATCGGCGATCGGGAACAAGGCGATGGCGGAAGGCGGTCATTCTCGCCACCCATCGTCCCTGAAGATGCCATGAGCCTCCGAAGATGCCCTGCTGTGAAGGGGGGCATCTTCGCTCTCGGAAGGCATCTTCGCCATTCCCGGGAGTCGCCATTGCCACTTTGCTCCGCTCTTAAACCCCACCTTTTCGACCTGCACATTCAGCTTGTTTCGAGCAGATCGAAACGGCTTGCTCTGGCTCACCGGCTTGCCTTCGGCGAGCAAACCTGCCGCCCGGGCCTCAGACTCGATCTCCAAGACGTCTGCCGACCCCGCCGCAAGAACGATTTTCAGAAACTCGACAGCCTCGCGCGTGAGGCCTCCGCCGCTGTCATCCGTGCCGCCGCGCCCTTCGGATGCTGACAATGCCTCATCAATCGAACGGTCCACATACCCACCCTCGAACATGACGTTCGACGACAGGATGCCATCGGTGACCTCTTGCTGTTCGAGCCGGAAGGCTAGCCCCTCGCATTTCTGGCTCAGGTTGTTTTTGGCCTGCAACAGGAGGCGCCGGGCTTCATCCTCCGAATCCTCGATCACCGCGAAGGCGGAGCGGGCCGCAGCCACGAACGCGATTGAGCCGGCGAACCGGTTCAGCGCATTCTGCTGGCCGTCCCCGCCCTTATTGAGATGCGTCACGGCCAGCACCGCGATACCAAGCCTGTTGGCCATGTTGGCGATCGGCTCCAACGCTTCGCGGGTCGCGACGTTGCCGTTGCCGTCGGCGCCACCCATGTAGGCGCTGATTGGGTCGATGACGATCAAGCGAACATCGCCAATCTCTTTGGCCTTGGCTTCGAGCAAGGCTACATCGGTCTTGAGACTGAACGTTTTGCGGCCCTGGCCATCCGGATTGGTTACGGCTTCAACGATCTCAACGTGGCTTCTATCAGCCCCTGCTGCCATCAGGCGGGGCACGATGGTGTCCGCAATGCCATCCTCCGCGCTCAAAAAAAGAACGCTGCCTTGCGGCGCATCACCCTCGTCGCAAGGCCACGCTCCCCCGGTCGATATCCTCGCCGAGATGAATGCGGTGAGCTGGCTCTTGCCGAGCCCAGGTGGACCGCCGATAAGGACCAACTTGCCCTTGGCAATCCGACCGGGCCAAACCCATTCGAGCCGTTCCGGCTCGATGTCGCTGGCACGCTGGCTGATGATTCGCGGCCCGCTGCTATCGATTCGAATTGCAAGAGCATCCAGTTCGGAGTTGCTGAGCCGGGCGAGCGTGCTGGGCGAATAGTTCATCACTCGGCCTCCCGCTTCATCGCAGCGTCCGCGAGCGGCTGATTGTTGCGGAGCCTGCTCAGCACCGATTCTGGCAGTAGGTTGTCAATGCAGCCCGGCGCAGCGTAGTCGATCCAGCTTACTGCCGTCCTCGCATCGATTATTCCAGCTTTGAACGAGATGCAGGCGTTCGTCACCATCTGCGAGATGTCGCTGAGGCGATGAACGATACCGCGACCCGCGCCTAAGAGTAGGTCGCGATCTATTTGGATTTCCCCGGCTTGATGATCGGGGACCAATTTAGTATTGAGCATCGGCGTATTCCTAATGGCCCGTTCCTGTCTCACCAGGGCGGGCCTTCTCTTTAAGAGAAGCCCGCAACGGACGATGATGTCGGGGAAAGGTTCAGGCCGTCGTCCCGACGACGGGCAGCGAACGAAGCCACGCTTCGGCGGCGTCCGTGGTAACCAGAGACTTGGCACCTGCCTTGCGCAGCATCAGGCGGCCGGCTTTGATCTCGGCGTATGCCATGGTCCTGCCGATACGTGCCCAAGAGCAAAATTCAGCGATGGTCATTGCACCGCCGGGAATGGCTTGGTTGGTCAGATCAGCTTTGAGTTGGGGAGACATTCAGCACGTCCTTTCTTGTGCGCGTGGCTGCGCTTGACCTGCTGCGAACGTGAACTAACGAAAATTCGCCGTAAAAGATAATAAGTTGCTGTTTTTAGGATTTCGGCGAATTATCAGCGGCCGACGGCCTTCCGACCTTGCGGGTAAGGCGAGCCTTCTTGATGGCGTCACGGATGGACTGACGCGTCGGTTTGTAACCCCGCTCTTGCAGTTCCTCTTCGACCCGATTGTGGGTGACAAGTGCTCCGGATGCGCTGAGCGCGGCGACGATCTCTTTGATGATCTTAATGCTGGGGCGCGGCGTTTTTGGCTCAGCTTCCGGCATAGCGCTGCCGAGCGTCATTAGGAAGGTACTCAAGGTTTTCGTCTGCACCTGCACCTTGAACCAACGCTGTGGCTTCACGGGCTTCTGAGCCGCAAAATTCGCAGCTAGGTCAAAATTCTTGTCCTGCTCCTGATGCAGGGGCGCAAGCCAAAGCTCGTTGCTATCGGAATCGATACCTCGCGGTGTTCTGATCCACCGGCGGGCTCGCGCCCCGAACCATTCCGTTGGCACTGGAATGGGTGCTTTTGCGTGCTTCGCTTTCTGCCCGCGAAACTGTATCCCGCCGTTCAGGCCGGCCTCGCTCATCGCATCTTCAGCCTCAAGATTGATCGCATCGGTGATGTCAAAGTGCCGGGTAAGATCAACCAGCCGTTCCTCCGCCCGCGCTCTAATCACCGGAGTCGTGGCAATGAGAGCGAACGCTTCGCCCAGCGGCATCCATTCTCGGCTCTCGCTCATGCTGCCTCGCGGGTCATATCCATTCGAACTCGAAGGTTCGCTGAAAGCGGCAGCAGTTAGCCTACCGGACGACGGCTGCGCCGTCGCGAAGGGGCCGCTTCTGCCCGCCCGGCCCTGATCCGCTCCAACAACACGCTGGCGGGTTCGTCGGCGAGGTCTTGCGGCACGAGTTCACCCCGGAAGGCTTTGGCGAGCACGGCCTGATCGAGGCGGCCGATCAGTTTGCGGGCACTAGTCGCCTCGGCGGCGAGGCGGTCGATTTTAGCGAAGGCAGTTTCGAGGCCATGGATAACCACACGTTGCTCGACAATGGAGAGCAGCGGCACCTTCACGTCCTCGATCATGCCCTTCGTCAGAGCCTGCCTAGTGACCCCGTAATTCTCACTGTTGATCCAGCCCTGTACATCGGGGGACCAAAGAAAAAACAGCAGGTAACGCGGATCAAGTTCCTGCCTGCATCGAATGATCGCAACATGCTGGTTGACCCGCGCTCCCACTAGGATTTCAGGCACTATGCATGCTCGACCGATTGAGGCTCCCGTTATGTTGAGAAGAACATCGTTAGATCGAACTCTCACGCCATCGAGCGCCTTGGCAGCAACATCGTCGATATAAACTAGTCCCTCAACCTCGAAGCTTTCAAAATAGATATTCTGCGACCTGATGAATGGGACGCCTGTGGTCTTGTATACGTTCGATCCACCTCGGGGCGTTGCACCACTGCCGATCTTGGTTGTCGCATCTCCAAGCCGGACGAACTCGGCATCATCCATGCCCGCAAACGCCGCAGCGAGTGCCGCCTGCTTGTACTTTTCGACAAGACGAGGGATATGATCGAGGTGATCGCGGGCGCGTCTGGATTTGCCGGTGAGGCTATCGATCTTCGCTACGATCCGCCTCTGCTCGGGGAGCGGCGGGAGAGCGATTGGAGTTTCCTCGAACTTGCCCTTGGTCACATGCCGTAGGCCGACCCCACCGTGCGCTTTTGCTATCTGCTCATCCAGCGTCTGGTTGATCGCGTATCGAAAAAAGGCACGATCCAAGTTATCGGCATCAAAACGCACGTTGAAGATGTGCTGGTTCAGTATTGCCTTGGGTCCGTTCCAAATGTGCGCACCGAATGATGTGCCGGGCGTCCCCGACCACGCAAACAACAGATCCCCTTCTTTGACCAAGAAGCGCTTTTCTACAGGTCCAGCATAGTGATTGAACTTGGCGTCTGATCTGTTGAGGTTCTGGATGCGTACAATCGGCAGTCCAGTATCCGACCAGTCCGACGGCTTGAACGCCTTACCATTCACAAGGTCACAGACGGAGCCGATGGTAGTTGCGGACCACCCCTGCGGTAGTTCACTCATTCCGCCGCCTCCGCAACAGCAGCAGCCTCAACGCTGTTCGGCTCGATCTCCTCCGACAGCGCCTCGATCTCTTCGAGCGCGGCCTTGAGATGACCGATGATGGCGGCGGCGATATCCTCGGGCTCGGTCAGCGCCTCCTCGGCCTCGGCCTCGGTGTCACGCAGCCAGGCGATGTCGAGATTGTCGTTACGGGCCGTTATGGCCTCGCGGGTGAATTTGCGCCACCGGCCTTCCTCTCCCAGATCCTTGCGCTTGGTGCCACCGTTCGGATCGGAGCCATAGGCCTTCTCAAACTCGGCGAAGTCCTCGACCGTCAGCGGGCGGGTCTTGCCGAAGGCGGGCATGTTGGCCCGCAAGTCGTAGACCCACACCGCTTTGGTGTTGGCCTTGTCGGACTTGCCGCGCTGGAAGAACAGCACATTGGTCTTGACCCCTTGCGCATAAAAAATTCCGGTCGGCAGCCGCAGGATGGTGTGCAGGTTGCAGAGGTCCATCAGCCATGTGCGCAGCCGGCGGCCTGTATTGTCCTCGAACAGCACATTATCCGGCACCACCACGGCGGCGCGACCGCCGGACTTCAAGGCACGGACGATGTGTTCGACAAAGGCCAACTGCTTGTTCGAGGTGTCTGCCGTCACCGAGAAATCGGAGCGGGTCGGGCGGCCACCCCCCTTCTTGGTGCCGAAGGGCGGGTTGGTCAGGACAAGGTCGGCCTTGGGCAGCGCCTCGCCGTCCGGCGACAGCGTATCGATATTGCTGACGCCACCTTCAATGCCGTGCAGCAACAGGTTCATCAGGCAGAGCCGATGCGTGTCTGGCACCAGTTCTGCTCCAACAAGGGCATTATGACGCTGGAAGAAAACTTGCGTCTCCGACAGCTTGTAGAGATCGTCGGTGTGATCCTTGATGGAGCGGTCGGCGGCGACGAGGAAACCAGCCGTGCCCGCCGCCGGGTCCTGTATTATCTCGCCCGCCTGCGGCTGCATTAGCCGCACGATGCAATCAATTAACGGACGCGGCGTGAAATACTGACCGGCGCCGGATTTCTTGTCGGCGGCGTTCTTCTCCAGCAAGCCCTCGTAGAGGTTGCCAAGCCCTTCCTCGCGAGCAGAGAACCAGTCGAGCTGGTCGATATTCGAGGTCAGCGCCTTGAGGTTGGTCGGCTTGCGCAGCCGGGTCTGCGCGTCGGTGAAGATCGCCGCGACGAGGCCATCCTTCGCCTTGCCAAGATCGAGCAACATGGCCTTGTAATAGTCGAGCTGCTCCATGCCCTCTTTCTTCGCGAGGCGACCCCAGCGCCAGCTCTCCGGAAGGCGGTTTTCGCGCCCTGTTTCCTCCAACATCTTGAGGAACAGCAGGTAAGTCAGCTCGGTCACGTATTCGTTGTAGGTGACGCCGTCATCACGCAGGACGTTGCACAGACCCCAGAGCTTGGCGACAATATCGGTGGTGCTGGTCATCAAGCAGTCTTCTTCCACATTTCTTCGTTGATCCCGGCAAGAATGGTCTCAAGCTCGCCGCCAAACACCTTGTTGAGCCGCGTGAACCCGCCATCGGCAATGAACGGTTCCTTGTCGATGGCCTCACGGTCAACGACGATTTCTTTCCGCACCTGTTCACCGATGCGCGTGAGCCATCGCTTCTGCGGCTCGGTCCACTGACGGCTCGCCATCACCGAACGCATAGCGGCTTTCACACGGTCCTCATAGGGCACAAGCGGATCACCGATGGCGGCTTGCCGCACAAAGCCGATGATCGAGGCAGCGATCTCCTCGTTCCTGGCGTCAGCCCATGCCCGGCGCAGATTGGCCTCGGAATAACCCTTGCGGTCAAGTGCGAGGCGCAGTTCCTTCAGGTCGGCGCGGGTCAGATCACGCGGGCGCTGCACCACGAGCTTGAGAGCCGCGATAGTGTTGATGTTGTCGCGCACGAAAGCGGAGAAGCTGTCGAGGAAATCTTCTGGCTTCTCGGCATCACCATAGCCGCGCGTTACGGCGACGATCTCATCGGTATGATGCGAGATCGGGATGTAACGAGGATCGTTGCCATCGGCCTGCCAGTCGAGGATCGGGCCGATGGCCGCGCGATCTTTCAGCCACGCTGCAAGGTCTGGTGCTTTGCCTGACAGCAGGCGCTGCAACGTCGCCTCGGGCGTCTCCCCCGCGACAGCCTCGAAGCGCTGGCAAGCTTCATCGGGCAGCTTTTTGAGGCGACGGCGCAGCTTCACGGCGATCTGCTCGCGAATGGTCTCACGCTGGGCGTCATCGGCGGCGCTGATCATCTCGCCAACGAGCTGCTCGAAACTGATCGACGGATTCACCACTACCGGCTTCATGTCGGTGAGGTTCTGGAGATGCGGATAGAGGTCCACGGCGTCAAAGATGCGGAAGACCTCCTTGCCGATCTCGTCGCATCGGCGAGTCGCCCGTCCAATCATCTGCTCGTAAAGAATGCGGCTGTTGACCCGGCGTAGGAAAACAAGATTTGTGATTTTCGGCACGTCAATACCGGTGGTGAGCAGATCGACGGTGACAGCGATCTTAGGATCGGTGTCATTGCGGAACGAGCGTATCAGGGTCTGTACCTTGTCCACACTGCCGGTGATCTTTCTCACCGCCGCGTCGTCGATTTCGCCATAGGCGGCGGCGAACGCTTTCTTGATGGCACTGACGACAATATCGGCATGGGCATCGGTCGCCGCGAAAATCAGCGTTTTGCCGGGCAATGCCGGATCGATATGTTTGGCCAGCTCCTCTGCAACCACGCGGTTGAATTCCGGCGTGATCACCTGCTTGTTGAATTGCTCCACCTCGAAGTGGATTTCGTCGGGCGCGTGGGCGAGGTCGATCTCGCCGCTGCGCGTATCCAGCAAATCAAGCTGTTCGTCCTTCGCAAAGGTGATACCGCCTTTGGCCAGCACCGTCTCGATTCTGACCGGCGGCTCATGGTCGATCAGGAAGCCGTCTATCACCGCCTCGCGGTAGGAATAGCGGAATATCGGTTCGCCAAAAATGTCGGTGGTATGCAGCGCTGGCGTGGCGGTGAGTCCGACCTTCACCGCATCGAAATATTCCAACACGCGCCGATATTTGGAGATGTAGTCATCCTGCCCCCGGAATGAGAGTTCGGCATCGGACATCTCGCGGTCAAGCAGATAGCCTCTGTGGCATTCGTCGATGACCATGAGGTCATATTGATCGATGGAAGGCGCCTCGGACGTATCCGCGGCATACAGAACGCGCTTAACGAGTCCCTGGATGGTGCAGATGTGCACCTTGGTCTCGACATCAGGGGTGACATCCTCCAACCCCTTCAGCCCGAAAATCTCGGAGAAGGTCTTTCCCGACACGACTTTGGTGGTCGAGAACTCGCCCTCGGTCTGGTGACCGAGCGCCGAACGATCCACGACAAAACAGATACGGCGAAACCGTTTGGCCGACAGCAGGCGGTAGAGCAACGCAATGGCGAGCTTGGTCTTGCCGGTGCCGGTCGCCATCGCGACCAACATAGACCGTTGTTCCGCCGATAGCGCCGTTTCAACGGCACGGATGGCCGCTTCCTGATAGTACCGGAGCGGGAAGCCGAACTCGAACGATTTGGCCTTCAGCTCTGCATCCGCTGCATCCTGATCGACTTCTAGCAGGCCGGTCAGCCCCTGCGGCGTCGGCCAGTTGACCAGCGCACGGCGATGGTTGGCCTTGCGGCGCGTATCACGAAACCAGATGCCGCTCTCGGTCTCGATTTGTTTGAGATACGATCGACCATTGGCGGCGAACACGAAGGGCACCCGGTGCTCGCCCCATGGGCCGCCCGCAAACGCGAAATCGCTGCTGTTCTTGACGCCCACCGAGTATCGCTGTGACTGGTCGATAGCCGCAGAGATGTTCTTGCGCTTGCGCTTGGCCTCGACCAGGCCAATCAGCGTCATGCCGACAAAGAGCGCGTAATCGGCAGGCCCATTGGCGGTGGGCCATTCGGCAATCGCCATATTGCGCCCCTTGGCCGGACGGACGCCGGCGCTATAGCGCAAAGTCTTGGTGTCTGCCTCCCAACCGTTATCACGCAGCTGCTGGTCGATCAGAGCGCGGGTCTCGGCTTCGTCTAGATCGATTCTGGCGGCGGCTTCCTCGCCACGCTCCACCAGTTTCAGAACCTCGGTACGGGGGGCAGCCTCCGCCTCGGCCTGGATGGCGGCGAGCTTCGCAGCCATTTCGATTAAGGCCGCCTCGCTGTCGTGGGCCAGTTGTTCCCAGACGGCTCGTTCCTCCGCCTCGCGCTTGAGCCGCTGCTCAAGTGTTTCCCGCACCCGGCTTTCTGTTTCCGCGCGCGCTTTCGCGGCGTCAGCCACCTCAGTGCTTTCGGCAGCTCTGCGCTGGAGCGCAGCGATCTCCTCTTTCAAGGCCTCTGTGGCATCGACGGGTTCAGGCGGCGGGACAAAGGGGCCAGGATTGAACTTCGGCTGCCCGCCATAAGTCCGGTGAAACCAGATGCCGAGCTGACGGGCAAATTTGAGCGCGATCAAAGCCTCGGAATGAGTTCCTTTGGCCTCGTGGACCGCGATGTTGCCGGTCTTCCGAAGCGCATGGAAGACGTCCGCCGCTTCCCTCGGCAGGATACGATCATATGAGAGACGCCGAAGGGTCTCCTCGAAAGCCTCCTTGTCACCGAGATAGACCGCATGGTGTGCGGCGATCAGCTTGGCAAGGATTTCGGCTAATTGCCGCAGCTTGAAGATGGTGGTCGGCGGGTCTTCGCGAAAATAACGCTCGGCCTGAGCACCCAATGCCGCCAGACGCGGATCGTGCGCGCTCAGAAAACCGAAATTCACGCTTTCGGGTATCTCCCTCGGCCCCATGCCTGGAAAGATTACATATTCTGGCTAGGGCGTCTTCCTTTTTGGGCGGACTAGATCATGCCTACGCCTTATATGGCAAAGAAGATTATCACCGAATTGGCGCCGCTCATGCGGACGCACCCTTGAACAGCAGCACGCGCCCACCATCGCGCAGGGTGTCGCAATAATCCGCCCACCACGTCATGAGCTTCACACGCTCATCCCAATAATCGCCGCGAGCATAAGCCCGCCGTACCGCGTTCGGCTCAATGTGTGCAAGCGCAGCCTCGATAGCATTGACGCTCCATTTGCCGCTTTCATTGGCGAGGGTCGAGAAGGTCGAACGAAACCCATGCGCGGTGGCTTCCTCCTGTGAAAAGCCAAGCCGCCGCAAAGCACCGTTCAACGTATTTTCGCTAATCGGCCTCATCACGCTTCGCAGGCCAGGAAATACGAATCCGCCCTCGCCATGCCCTGTGATTCGATACAATGATTCCAAAATCGCGGCGGCTTGCTCCGGCAGAGGAATTCGGTGCGGCTTCCGCATCTTCATCCGCTCACCTGGAATGCTCCACAAGTGATTGCTCAGGTCGAACTCGCACCACGTCGCATGACGCAGCTCGCCGGGGCGGCAGGCGAGCAACGCCATAAGCTGCAATGCAGCCTTTGTCGTCGGCTGACCCTCAAAACCGTGGATGGCCCGAAGTAAACCACCGAATGCAACCGGATCGGTAATCGCGGCACGGTGTTGCGGTTTTGGCGGGGAGATTGCACCTTTCAATGCTAGCGTCGGATCATTGTCAGCGCGAGCCGTTGCAATGGCGAAGCGAAACAAGGCGCCGATGACCGCTCGTAAACGCTTTGCCTTTTCCAATTTGCCAGCGGCCTGCACAGGCTCAAGCACCTTAAGAACTTGCGCTGCTGAGATGGTCCGGATGGGAAAAGCGCCGAGATGGTTCTTGGCCACACCAAGCAGCCATTCGGTCTTGTTGGCGGTCACCTTGGCGATGCCTTCTCGCTTTTTCTTGGCCAAAAACTCGTCGGCAATGGTCCCGAACGTGTTGGCATTGGCCTCCGCGCGCGCGGCCTTGACCTGCCGTTTGTGGGTCGCCGGATCGAGGCCTTCCCGCAATAAAGCCTTGGCCTCGTCGCGGCGTTTTCTGGCCGCCTCCAGAGATAGTCCTGCCGGAGCTTTGCCATACGGACCTATGGCCAATTTCTTCTGCCTGCCGTCGAAGCGGTAGGCGAAATTCCAGAGTTTGCCGCCGGTGGGCATAATCCAGACTTGCAGCCCGCCACCAGCCGATAGTTTCACGACTTTCTTGCCCGGCTTGGCGTTTCTGATGACCGTATCCGTGAGTGTCATGCCCGCTCCGAAATGTTGGCCTTTTGAAAACCGCTGTTGGCCCGAGGCCAACAAAAAAGCCAACAAATCCCATGGCTGTCAACGAGCGGGGGCGAACAGCCACGAACACGAAATACGAAAATATCAATTATTTCAGCTATTTCTGAGGCCGAAACGAACAGCGGCGAACTATGGGGAAAGGCTGGTGGTGCCGCAAGAGGGACTCGAACCCCCGACCCCCTCATTACGAATGAGGTGCTCTACCAACTGAGCTATTGCGGCTTGCCAGGCGCTTCATGCCGTTTGCGTGCTTCGGCCCTGTGCCGAAGCCGCCACCGTCGAATGCGCCTTCTGATATCGGCATGACGGCGAATTGGCAACCGGCTTGCCGTGCACCCTGTAGCGGTTTGTCTGCAATATCGGCTTGCCGCGCCGACCGGCGTTACCGGAACAGCCGCTGGAACCAGTTGCCGCCGGTTTCGGCGGCGGTTTTCGGCGTTGCCCAGCTATCCGGCGGGGCGGAGAAGGCCGGCGTTCCCTCCCGGTCCGAGCGGTCGTCGACGCCGGTGCCGCCAAGCCCCGGATCGTCGGGCGCCTGAACCAGCGGAATCACCGGCGTTGCCGGCCGGGCGGCGGGCGCAGCGGGTCCCGGGCGGGATGGCTCGGGCGAAACCGGCGCGACCTTGGCGTCGGCCTCGACCGGTGCCGGCGGAACCGCCGCAAGTCTGTCTTCGGCGGCGTCTTCTGGTTCGGCGTCCGCCGCCTCCGGGGAGGGCGGGGTCGCTGCGTCGGCAATGGCCCGTGCGATGGCCGGCGGGGAGGCTTCGGCGGCGACATCGATCACCGGCCGTTCGACGCCGATCTCATGCACCGGAACCTTCCATTCGAAAGCGTCGAGGCGTCCGGTGACCGGCGACACCGGCAGCCAGGTCTCGGAGACGACGCCGTCGGCGGTCCACACCGGATCGGGCGCCGCCTGCACCGCCCGCGCCATCCATTCGCGCGCCCGGCCGGCGTCGCCGTGCTCGCCGTCCTCGATCGCCGCCATCAGCAGCGCGACGCGACGCGTTGGTGTCGTCAGATAAGGCGCCAGCGTCGTGCGGGCTTCATCGAATTGCCGCGCGTCGATGGCGGCGCGCGCCAGTGCCAGCGACCCTTCGATCGAGCCCGGCGTCTTTTCCGACAGGCTGCGCACGCGCGCCAGCCGCTCGCGGGCCGCGGCGCCGAGCCGGGCGCCGGCATAGGCATCCGCCAGATCGGGATGCGGATTGGCGCGCCAGGCGATATCGAGAAGGCGCGACGCCTTGCGCCGCTCGCCGGCCTCGGCCAGCCGCCGGCCGACGAACACGGCGGCCGGCACCAGCGACGGCGCCAGCTTCACCGCCTCGCGCGCCAGCGTCAGGGCGGCGTCGCGGTCGTGCTCCGAGAGCGCCCGCGCCGTCAGCAGCACCGCCTGCTGGCGGCGATAGGCGGGTTTGTCGAGATCGCGGCGCATCAGTTCGAGCCGCTCCAGCGCGCCGGCCCAGTCGCCGTCGGCGCAACGGAAATCGAGCACCGCCTGCGTAGCCCAGTTGACGCCCGGCGCATCCTTCGCCGCTGCTTCAGCGTGGCGGCGTGCCGCCTGCCGGTCGTCGCGCCGCTGCGCTTCGACATAGAGGCCGCGCAGACCGAGCAGCCGCGTGTCACGCCGTTCCGCCATCGCGCGAAACGCCGTTTCCGC
>Ga0182745_1002740_pt1 | contig 15486 bp, 16 predicted proteins | sample eDN3rd30CKraftBY_FD_128523 | JGI IMG/M metagenome (GOLD analysis project Ga0182745, IMG submission 128523) | Enriched backyard soil microbial communities from Emeryville, California, USA - eDNA 3rd pass 30_C Kraft BY (version 2) (version 2) | ecosystem: Environmental > Terrestrial > Soil >...
ATCCCTCTACTTTTATTGACATGGATTGATCAACCTTCTACTATTCACCCAGTGGTCAGCAACTCGATGCGAACATCATTGAGCGCGGATATGGCAGCGGCGTCGCGGGGACGTCGGAGTCATAACGTGACGACTGCGACCATAATGGCGATGGCCGGGGGAGTGATGCGATGAGTCTGTGGCGACGTGTGATGGGAGCCCTTGTGATGGTGGGCCTCTTCCTCCCAGGTATGGCGGGAGCTGAGCCTGGCCTTTCCGGTCTGTGCAACCGGGCCCACGGGGCAGAGGCGGGAACGCGTATTGAGGGCTACACGGTGGTCTATGGAACTGGTGGTTCCCGCAACCAGATTGTGCTTGGGTATGGTGGCGAGTATCTCTCCGGTGGTTCTGGCAATGACGTGCTCTGTGCCTGGAATGGTGGCAATATGCTGGATGGTGGCTCTGGCAATGATGTCCTGATCGTGATGAGTGGCTATGGAAATACGCTCTCTGGCGGCAGTGGCAACGACACGCTGATCGGCTACGAGGGCGATATCCTTGATGGTGGCTCTGGCAGTAATGAGATTGTTCCCATGCCAGACACCCGCATTCGTATCGACATTGTGATCGGTCCCGTTGTTGATGGCCTGTGCCTGACCACCTGGACGTTTACCAATGGGCCAGCTGACACCGCCATGAGTACTACGACGACCTTCAATAATGGCGTGTATTACTGGAATTTCCTTGGTGCGGGTACGACCTCGGGCAATATCAGTCAAGGGAGCTATATCACAGACGTCACGGCAGTCACGAGTGTCACCAGTCAACCCGTGGAGATTAATGTGACGTACCCGGATTACGCTTGCGGAGCCGTATAGTCAACGATTACGGATGCGTTGAGGGAAACCCGGTCCTGCTGACCGGGTTTCCCTGTGTTTGGCTACATAAGCGGGGTGGGGACCTGGTGTTGTGGGCTCAGGCGAAGTGTCAACCACCCATTCCTCAAGCCAATGAGGTGAATGGCGCACCTAACGCTTTGGTGATCATTATTGGTGTTTTACATTCAGGTGCGGGTGATGCAGGCGGTGGTTCGATTCCATCATTGTGAAAGGAGTGGCGGGCGTATGTTGGCAGGTTGGTTCGGACGTCTTTCACCGTCCCTGAGCGGTAATTACTTCCGGCAAGAGTGATTGAGAGAGTACCGGACTGACGAATTCGTCGGCAAGGCACTCCATGTAAATCAGATCCCAGTCCTTGCCCCCATGGCGGCTGCATCGCCGCCGGCGACCGAACTCGCGGAAGCCGGCTTTCTCGTATGCTCGCCGTCCGCCCAGGTTGAAGGCGAAGCACGTCAGCATCACATTCACCAGACCCAGCCCGATGAAGGCGTAGTCGAGCGCCAGACGGGTCGCCTCGGTGCCGTATCCTTTACCTCGGTAATCCTCCTCGCCGATCGTGATTGCGAAGGTGCCTCGTCCAAACCGGTAATCGATCTCCGAAAGGACGCAGACGCCGATTGGCCATTGTGATGCCCGCGCGTATATGGTGAACGCCTTCTCCCGATCGGAGGCGGTTTGGCGCTCGAACTCGGCCACTGTCTGTTCCTGAGTCACCGGCCATCCAACACCGCTGGTCCTGCTGACCTCGAAGTCGTTTTTCCACTGGTGGTAATGGGGAATGAGGTCACGGCGCAGTGGCCCCAGAGCCACGAGGTCGCCCTCAATGTTGATCACCCGCTGGTCGAATTTGGGGTTCCGTCCAGAGCCCTCCGCTGTGTCGCAGTTCACTGTTTCTGCTCCTGCCCCGGTAGTTCCATTTCAAAAGCCCGGACAGCATACGACACGATGCAGTGGGGTGCAACGATCCGGGATCTTGCTCCGCTCTGGAAGACATTGCTCGTATTCACTTCCTCATGTTGACCCATGAAGCGCCGAGTCAATCGTGACGAAAGACGCAGCTGGTCTCTTGCACTATCTGCCAATGACCTGTCGCGGCCCATTCCGCACCACGGAGTCTTCCCTCGTTGCGTTATAAATGCCATGGATAATTCCTACCATTCTGGTAGGATATGCGGATTGTATTGGCAATGCTCGGAGGAGTCGTTATGAACAGGTCAGTCAATCGGCGATCATTTGCAGGCGGTCTTGCCGCGCTGGGGGTGATGGGAACCGTCCAGCGCACCCTAGCCCAGACCCCAACTGCCTCGCCTGCCAGCGAGGAATGGACATGGATTGATGATCGGGGCGTAACGGTGACGTTGCCTCAACGCCCGACGAAAATTATCGCCCAGAGCACGGCGGCGGTCTCGCTCGATGGATTCGGGATACCGATCAGCGGCCACTTTGGCAGCGAAGACCCGACCCAATCCATCGCCTTTCCGGACGATAATCCGATCGATTTCAGTGATTGGGCCTTCCTCGGCTCCTGGGGTGAGTTCAACATCGAAGCGGCGCTGGCAACCGGTGCCGAGCTCTACGTCGATCTCTACCGCGGTGAAGGCGACGATCTCTGGGGGCTGAATGATCCGGAGATTCGGGAGACGCTGGGGATATCAATCCCTTCCATTGGAGTCAGCACGTTCAACGCGACGCCCGACCAGACGATCTCTCGCTTCTCGGAGCTGGCGCAGGCGCTGGGAGCCGACCTGGGTAATGAGACGCAAGCCGCTAACCGGCAGGCACATCTCGACGCGGAAGCAGCCTTCGTGGCGGCCGCCGAAGCCAAACCGGGGCTGACCGTGCTTGGTGTGACAGGATCCCCGACCACGAATGCCTGGGTACTTAACCCGGAACTCCTCGGCGATCTCCAGTACTTCCAGTCGCTTGGACTGGAGTTCGTCGTGCCGGAGAATCCGGATCCTGCCCAACTCAATCTCTTCGAAACCCTCAGTTGGGAGCAGCTTGGACGTTATCCGGCCGACATCGTGATCTACGACTCCCGCTCGGACGTCCCTGTTGGCGACCCCGTCTGGGAGGCTCTTCCCGCGGTTCAGGCCGGGCAGGTCGGGAAATGGTATGGCTCGCTTGCCTACACCTGGCTCGACTTGACCCGCTATCTGGAGAGCATGACAGAAACGGTCACCGCTTCAGAGGTCCTGGGGTAACACTCTCGGCCAGCATTTGGAATCTGGAAAATGTGCAGCCAGGGGCGCCACTGCCTGCCCGCCGCGTTCTCACAGACGCTCAGGGTGTCCAACGCGAAGGTGGTGACATTGGTCGTTCGTTGCCCGGCATAGACACGCCGGGCAACGCTTTACCAACGTCATATCCGGCATGGCTGCAACCTGAGCGCGGCGGACGACCTTGGCGACTGACACGTCGGTGTCCACCAGTGCCAGATGCGTCTCACGGAGATCGCGGGAATAACGACGTGTCATACCCTTTGTTGTGACTGTTCTGATGCTCCCAATCATGAACCGGGTCAGGTGCTGGTCTCGTCAGTACCGGGTTTCTGCGCTTCACGTACGTGGACGCGTTCGCCGTGTTTCCCCACAAGGCTGAGAAACTCAACCGAACCCGCGCCGGTCGCGCCGAACCAGTGCGGAGTACGGGTATCGAATTCAACGACTTCACCCGGATTGAGCAGCATGTCCTGATCGTCGAGAACGAGACGGAGTATCCCATTGAGCACGTATATCCAGTCATACCCTTGGTGGCTTCGGAGATCGGGTTCGGCATGATCGTCCCCGATGGGCAAGACGAACTTGTAGGCCTGGATTCCGCCCTGTCTCCGGCTCAGGGGAATGATGACCGATCCGTCGGCACAGGCGATCGGTTGCAGACTGACGCGGGGATCTCCCGTTCGTGGTGCGTCGACAAGTTGATCGAGCGTAACACCGTAGGCTCGGGCCAGTGGGAGCAACTGTTCCAGTGTGGGGCGGCGAAGTCCGGCCTCGAGTCGCGACAAGGTGCTGGTGGAAATACCGGTCTCTTTTGCAAGATCGGTCAATGTCACATCCCGATGGAGACGCAAGCGTTTTAGCCTGGGTCCGACCGCGTCAAGCGTACGATTCAACGCATCATCCATATCCAAATTCCCCCAACACTCTTCATGTCATTCGCGTTCCCGGTCGTTATTTTGCCATTTGGAAAATAACATTGCCAATGAGGCGAATGGCCCGCTATGATCGCTGAAGAACCCAATCGCGGGTCGAACACGTGAGCGCAGAGGAGCTTAGAGATGACGCATGAGTTTGACAGGGACTACTGGGAACAGCATTGGCGGCAGAGACCGATTGGCACTCGGGGATCGATGGCAACAAACCCGCCGAACCCGTACCTGGCTCGTGAGACGGAGAATCTCGCCATTGGGACGGCGCTGGATGCCGGATGTGGTGCCGGAACCGAAGCGATTTGGCTGGCTTTTGCTGGCTGGCGCGTCACCGCCGTTGACATCTCGCCTGAAGCGCTCGGGATCGCAGCAGAACGTGCAGCAACGAGTGGCGTTGCTGATCGCATTCGGTGGGTTGAGGCTGACCTGAGCGTTTGGCAGCCAGATCGTCAGTTCGATCTGGTGACCAGTCACTACGCACATCCCGCAATACCACAATTGGACTTCTATACTCGCCTCGCTACCTGGGTCAAACCAGGTGGCACCTTGCTTATCGTCGGCCACTTGCATACCTCAGGAGATGCCAACCATGCTCATCACCCGGCCGAGGAGGTAGCTGTCACGGTTGCAGCCATCACCGAACGTCTGGATCCCACTGACTGGCGAGTCGAAACTGCCGATGAATGTCATCGAACCCTTTCCGGGTCTGGGGGACGGGAAGTTTCACTTCACGATGTCGTCGTGCGCGCCACCCGACTCGACTAATATTCCACACTTGGCCATGCGAACCTGGGAAATGCCAGGATGGCGAATTCAGTCATGGAGATGACTATAGAGGTTGAACCATGTCCCGGAGGCGAAACGGCCTGGTGGTCCGTCAACGTTCAAACTCCTGGGCTTTCTGGCTCAGGTCTTCGCCAAGCGCTGTCGACTCTACCCCTTGCTTGATGCGCGACAGACTACGAGTTCTTCCTCTCTGGTCAAGTGATGCACGCATGGTGATGTGACGACGCCTGGTCATCATACGCTCATTGCCGGGAACAATTCTTCCGGAATCGGAATCTGAGCCGGCGTTCCTGGACCAATCTCGGGGGAGTCGGTGGTTCTTCGACAAGTAGCACCAACTCCCCTGTGACAGCTTTCTCTGGAGTTTTCCCCGGACTGATATACAGCGGCGTCATAGCCGTGAAGATCAGTCCGGCAGGATGCGGACTGCCCCCTTGTCGGCCGAAGCGGCAAAGGCAGCGTATGCCTTCAGCGCCGTCGTCACATTGCGCTTGCGCGGGGCGGCAGGCTTCCAGCCGAGCGAATCCTGTTCCGCGCGGCGGGCCTCCAGTTCCTCGTCGGTGATTGCGAGGCTGATCGCTCGATTGGGAATGTCGATCTCGATGATGTCGCCGTTACGGACCAGACCGATTGCTCCTCCCTGAGCCGCTTCAGGTGAGACATGGCCGATGGAAAGCCCTGATGTCCCGCCCGAGAATCGGCCATCGGTGACCAGCGCGCAGTCCTTCCCGAGCCCCCGGGATTTCAGGTAGCTGGTGGGGTAAAGCATCTCCTGCATTCCCGGCCCGCCTTTCGGCCCCTCGTAGCGGATCACCACCACGTCACCCGCCTTGACCTCCCGGCCGAGGATGCCTTTGACGGCGTCATTCTGGCTTTCATAGACCACGGCCGGACCGGTGAATTTCAGAATGGACTCATCCACTCCGGCTGTTTTCACGATGCAGCCGTCCAGCGCGATATTGCCCTTGAGCACTGCCAGGCCACCGTCCTTCGAGAAAGGATGTTCGATTGAACGGATCACTCCGCTTTCGCGATCGAGGTCGAGTTCTTCCCAGCGGGCAGCCTGGCTGAATGCGGTCTGTGTCGGCACACCGCCCGGGGCAGCCTTGTAGAACTCGTGCACGCTTTTGCTGTCCGTGCGGTCGATGGCCCATTGGTCAATGGCGTCGCCCAGTGTGGGTGCATGGACCGTCGGCGTATCGCGGTGGATCAGGCCGCCCGCTTCCAGTTGACCGAGGATCGCCATGATGCCCCCGGCGCGATGGACATCTTCCACATGCACATCCTGCTTGGCCGGAGCGACTTTCGACAGGCAGGGCACCCTGCGCGATAACGCGTCGATATCATCCATGGTGAAGTCGATTTCACCCTCATGAGCCGCGGCAAGAATGTGGAGCACCGTGTTGGTGGACCCGCCCATGGCGATGTCAAGCGACATCGCATTTTCGAACGCCTGTTTGTTCGCCACGTTACGCGGCAGGACTGAGGTGTCATCCTGCTCGTAATAACGTCTGGCGAGGTCGACGATGACGTGCCCTGCATCGATGAACAATCGTTTCCGATCGGCATGGGTGGCCAGCATCGACCCGTTGCCGGGCAATGAAAGCCCCAGCGCCTCGGTCAGGCAGTTCATCGAATTCGCGGTGAACATACCGGAGCAGGAGCCGCAGGTCGGGCAGGCCGATCGCTCAATGGCGGCCAGGTCAGCATCCGAGACCCGATCATCCGCCGCGGCGACCATGGCATCCACCAGGTCCACCGCCTGCGTCTTTCCACCCAACACGACCTTGCCGGCTTCCATTGGTCCACCCGAGATAAAGATGGCGGGGATGTTCAGCCGCATGGCCGCGTTGAGCATACCTGGTGTGATCTTGTCGCAGTTCGAGATACAGACCATGGCATCGGCGCAGTGGGCGTTGACCATATACTCGACGCTGTCCGCGATGATCTCACGTGATGGCAGCGAATACAGCATGCCGTCATGTCCCATGGCGATGCCGTCATCCACCGCGATGGTGTTGAACTCTTTTGCGATACCGCCCGCTTTCTCGATCTCGCGTGCGACAAGCTGACCAAGATCCTTCAAATGGACGTGACCAGGCACGAACTGGGTGAAGGAGTTGACCACGGCGATGATGGGTTTTCCGAAGTCGCCATCCTTGACTCCGGTCGCGCGCCAGAGCCCGCGGGCGCCGGCCATGTTACGGCCATGTGTGGTGGTTCGTGAACGATACGCTGGCATTGGTTAGTCGTCTTTCACTTTCATGTTGCTCTGAACTCAAGCGGGATCAATGGACCCTGGCAGATGCTTGCGCCACTTGCTGTCATGAACTCAGGCTCCCGTCGATTTTTGATGATAGCGTTCCTGTCTGCTTCTCACACACTATTTACGCACGTTTGAGAGGGATTCGCATCTGGCGTGGGTGATTGATCGTGTATCCAGCGCACAATCTCCTTCCCTGAGGTGGTCATCGGCTGGGCAGGGTGCGATTCTGGGGATTCCGTGACTCCCTGGTGACTGACGTTTGATAGTCAGGAGCCGAAGCTGCAAAATCATCCGGCTCAGAAATTGCACGCTGGAATTTTGTGGACGTGCTTCGGACATCGGGTCAGGAAGACCGCTCTGGCCGTGTACACTCTCGTCTTGAGCGCCCGATGGAGGCGTTGGAGACACAAGAGAGAAAGGCAAGGAGTCATGGGCGCATTCCTTCGACGCGGCATGCTTGATGTCGTGATGTGTGCAAAAGAAATGAATGCCTCAGCGGAACTGAACCGGAAGCTGGAGGCCGAGATTACCCGCCTGCGGGAGAAGGTAGGACGGCTGATGGACTACGAAGAGAAGCTTGTTGCGCTCGTCCGCTCAGCGAAGGACCTGGACGCAGAAGCATTGATTTCCCGCGCCCGCATGCATCTTCATGAGGATGACCTGGAGCCTGACCCTGTTGCCACACTCTGAAATTCCCAGGGTGCACGTTGCCAGAGTCTCACTCATGCAGGCCGGTCCGCTGCAGGCATCGGTTAGCGTTACAGGCCGAGGTCAATGTATTCATTCAGCTAATGTGCGATTTACGTAGTGGGGTTCCTGTTCTATGCAGAGGTTCTTGGCTTCGTTGGAAACAACGACCCAGACGCCTCCTTTGGATGACTTGGTATTCTGGCCTTCATGTAGGCATGGGTGCTGCATGTGGGTGTCGTCCGTAATTACAGAAATTCGGTACGATCCACTCGATCATTCCAGACTTAATTGCAGATCGAGGCGATGATCTCGGCTTCTCCATCAGAGTCGTTCGCGAAAAGATGCGGCACAGTAGAATCGAAGTAAAAGCTATCTCCCTCTGAAAGCCTGATGATATCGGTGTGGTAGTACACCGTAATTTCTCCCCGAATAACCACCAAACATTCTTCCCCCTGGTGTGCGGATGGTTCGTAGGAACTCTTGTCGCCGGGTCCGAACACTGCCGTGATGAGCGTCATCTTTCTGTGTGTGTCCGGGACAAGTAATTCCCGAACGATATCTGATCCTGGCAGCTGTAATGTGGCGCGCTCATTGCGCCGTACAATCTCTCCCCCTGAACGATCTTCAACGAACAGCGTGAACAACGGTATACCAAGGGCGCCCGCTATTGATTTGAGCACGGAAACGGAAGCGTTGCTTCGACCAAGTTCAATTTGGCTAATCATGCTTCGACTGACGCCCACCTTGTCGCCAAGTTCCGTGACGGACATCTGTTTCTGGGTGCGAATCTGGCGAATCCTCTTGCCGATGAGGTTCTCTGTCTTGTCGTCACTCTTGCTACCATGACCCACCGCATCGACGCTCATGAGATTGTCCCCAGCCTGCATATTTACACTCCTGTAGCGAACCAACGGCGAATTGAACTAGAGGCAACTTGCTGAATTCTAGTCGACCATTACCCAATCTTATGGACAGATCGAGAAATTTGTGTAGTATAGGTTAACAATGTCCAGTGGGTATGAATACACATGTCACCGGAAACCAGGAGGTAATGGTGGCTATAGAAGAAGGGAATCCCTGATGAGTAGTGTCCGTGACCGAGTTGCGAATTTGGATGCAGCAAGCGTTGCCGATGCGCAAAAAGGTTTTGGAATTCTCGACCCGGCAATTATGACGCGAACTCCGGGACTCAAGTTGTCAGGTGTGGCCAGAACCGTCAAGTGCTATCCGGGCAGCATTATCACCGTCCACAAAGCGCTCACCGAGGCAGAGGAAGGTGACGTGTTGGTCATTGATGGCGAGGCGGATGCTCGAGCCGGTGCACTCATTGGTGAACTGATGGCTCGCGAGGCTCGTGATCGTGGTATCGCCGGGGTCGTGGTTGATGGTGCCATTCGCGATGTGGCTGGTTTGGTTGCCTTGGGCTTTCCGGCTTTTTCCCGAGCGGTGACTCCGCGGGTAGGAGTCAATCGCCGCCTCGGCGAGACGTCCGTGCCCATCAGTGTTGGTGGAGTGATTGTTCACCCGGGTGATTACATTGTTGCCGATGACGATGGTGTAGCGGTGATTCCATCTGCGAATGCCGAGGCTATCGCAGATGCTGGTGAAGCCATTGATGCAAAGGAGGTGGGGTACGCCGAGGCAATCGACCGACATGAGCGACTCGCTGACATTCTCGGCTTCCGGGATCAGTTCAAGGGGTAGAACCCGGAAAGGACAAATAAGCATGATTATCGGGGAACGAGGCCAGAAGATTCCGGCCGATGTGATTGAGGCGTACAAGGGAGTGGCCCCGGCAACTATCGGGCATATTTCCGGAGCCCGAGTGATGACCAGCGCAATCAAGCCTGGATATTCACGCTGCAAGGTCGTTGGGCAAGCATTCACGGTGCGTTCGATCGGGCTGGATATCACTGCTACCAGCAAGGCTTGCGAGCTCATTGAAGCCGGCGAGGTGATGGTTGTTGACCGGGCTGGAGATGTTGAGCACGCGTGCATTGGGGAATTCCGTGCGCTTGATCAACAGAAAAAGGGTGTAGTCGGTTGGATTATCGATGGCGCCTCGACTGATATCCTGGCGTGTGCCGATATTCAGTTCCCGATTTTCGCTCGATCCTGGTCGGCATTGGTTGGACAAGCCCTTAACTCTTCCACCGGGTATGTCAACGGGACAATCGTGTGTGGCGGTGTAGTGGTAAATCCGGGAGATCTCATCGTTGCTGACGATGATGGTGTCGCCGTTCTTACGCCCGGGGAAGCAGTCGAACATCTTGAGCACTGCCTTGAGGTGGAAGCTCGGGAAACCAGGAAGCGCCTCGAGTATCAGAAGTAATACGCGTTGTGTGTTTGGTAGATGAGAGAGGAGTTCAACGTGACTGATTCGATTTCAAACACAGTGATCTCTCGACGCAATTTCCTCATCAGTTCAGGGATTCTCACAGTAGGTGTCCTTGCTATGCAGAAGGAACTTGCTTCTGCGCAAGCAAAGGAGAGCCTGACTGTGCCGGTCATATCCAGCCCCGGCACCCTCAACCCTATCCTGATGGCTTCGACCGCGGAACTTCAGGTTGCCACCCCGCTGCACCAGAGTCTCGTTCAAATCGACCCGGACACCTTTGAGCCAAAGCCTCAGTTGGCGGAGAGTTGGGAAGTCGCCGAGGATGGTTTGTCGTGGACATTTCATCTCCGAACTGATGTCACGTGGCATGACGGGGAACCATTCACGGCCGAAGATGTGAAGTTCACGATGGATACGATGGTGGACGAGGAAGTGAATAGCACTCGTGGTCGTCAGTTCCTCACCATCGCGGAGACCGAGATCGTTGATGACCACACGGTGGTGTTTCATCTCGATAGCCCATGGGCCTCTCTGCCTGTAATTATTGCTGGACGGTGGTCTGCAGCTCCCAAGCACATACTTGAGGGTGTGGATATCGCCACGGATACGAGTTACACCGCAAATCCTGTCGGGGTGGGGCCCTATAAGTATGTAAGTGCCGCATCTGGCGATCACGTGCAGTTGGAAGCCTACGAAGGTTTTTACGGAGGCACACCCGCCATACGACAGGTCATCTTCAAGATCATTCCAGATTCCAATGTACAAATCGCCCAGCTTCGTACTGGTGAACTTGATGCGATTCCATTCTTTCCGGATGCATCAGTGCAATCTGTCCAGGCAATCCCCGGGATAGTCGTAGATCGGGCCGCTGATTCCATTTGGTATGCGTTGCATGTCAATAACAACAGGACAGAATTGTTCGGCGACAAGCTTGTGCGACAGGCGTTGAGCTTCGCGATCGACCGGGAAGGACTCATCCAGGGCATCCTTCACGGTGAGGGACAAGTAGCAACAGGGCCGATCATTCCCGAAATCGAGTGGGCATATAACCCCGACGTTATGCAGTTCCCTTACGATCCGGATAAAGCAAGGGAGCTCCTGGCCGAGGCGGGATGGTCTGAGACGGATGATGGCTGGGAGAAGGATGGTACCAAACTCGAGTTCACCCTGACCGCGTTCACGGGTAATGCGACGGTGGAGCAAACCGCGGTACTTGTCCAGCAGTACCTCGCTGACATCGGCGTGAAGGCGAACATGGAGGTGCTTGAGTTCAGCACATTCATCACTGATGTCAGGGACAATCGTTCTCCTGATGGCTACTACAGCTTCATTTCCTACATGACGCCGGAACCTGAGCCAGATGGCATCTTCGCCTACTTCCACTCCAGTAACGCTGAGCGGGGATCCAACTTCACTGCCTACTCGAACCCTGAAGTTGATGAGCTTCTGGAACTGGGCAGGACCTCGACGGACCAGGAAGAACGCAAGCAAGCATATTTCAAGGTTCAGGAAATTCTTGCTGAAGACCAGACTCGCATTTTCTTGTTCTACCCGCCAGCAAACCTGGCCCGAAACGAGAAACTGCAGAATCTGCCCGCCAATGACACCCTCCATCATCTCGTTGGCGCAAGCTGGGCGGAATGACGTCTTGTAGGGATGTCTCTGAAGGAGGAGGCGCGTATTCTGCGTGCCTCCTCAAGGAACTGGTTCGATGATTGCCTACTTGCAGAGAAGACTTCTCCATTCACTGGTTGTCTTCATCATTGTTTGCACACTTACCTTTGTGCTCATCCGGTTGGCCCCGGGCCTGCCGCAGATCATGACCGGTGATTTGCTTACCAATGAGGACAGACAGCTTTTCAGGGAGAACTTGGGGCTCGATCGACCGATTTGGGAGCAGTACTTCGTGTGGTGGGGCAACCTGTTGCGGGGTGACCTTGGTCCTTCATGGACTGAGCGGGCACCTGTTCTCCAGGTCATCATGGATCGTCTACCGAACACACTCATCCTGCTTGTGACTTCCCTGACACTTGCCGTGGTGATTGGCATTCCAATTGGGATTCTGTCGGCGGTGAAGCGGTACTCATTGATCGACTATTTCTTCTCGACATTTGCCATTGGGGGCCTGGCGATACCGACGTTCTGGATGGCGCTGCTGATGATTTTGTTGTTCTCAGTGAATCTTGGTTGGCTGCCATCTGCGGGAATGCAAACCATCAATGAAGGTTTTTCGGTTGTTGATCGGGCTCGCTATCTCGTCATGCCAACGATCGTGACGGCAACTGGTATTCTGGCGCAGCTCGTCCGGTACACACGATCAAGCATGCTGGAAGTGCTTACCAATGATTACATCCGAACAGCACGGGCAAAGGGGCTCGGCGAAACCACAGTGCTGTCAAGACATGCCCTTAAGAACGCCCTGATTCCGGTTATCACGGTCATTGGACTACAGATTCCGCGATTCATAGGCGGGTCCATCATTGTTGAAACGATTTTCGCGTGGCCGGGTATTGGGCGGCTGGCCTACAACTCTGCAATTACACGTGATTACCCATTAATTATGGGCCTCACTCTGCTTGTTTCTGTGGTCGTGTTGCTCTCCAATCTGCTTACTGATCTCGTCTATACGCTGGTGAATCCAAGGATTCGGCTGACATGAGTGACTCGGCAATGTCCCTTTCCGAAGTTGAATCCACAGGTCGACTTGCTCGAGTGTCAAAATCATCGAGCTCATATCGACTGAAGCAATGGAGAGCCTTCAAACGGAACAGACTGGCCCTATTCGGGCTACTCGTACTTGTGGTTGTTCACGTCCTGGCTTTCCTGGCTCCGTTGATTGCTCCTTTCCCGCCAGAGAAAGTGAACCCGGTTAACTCGCTTGCGGGCCCTTCCTGGGATCATTGGCTCGGTACAGACGGATACGGTCGGGATGTGTTCTCACGGCTGTTGTTTGGCGGGCGGATCTCATTAACTGTCGGCTTAACTGCGGTGATTGTAAGCCTGGCAGTTGGCTCTGTCGTTGGTGCTCTGAGCGGCTTCTTCGGTGGCTGGACTGACACAATACTTATGAGACTCACGGACGCGATGCTTTCGGTCCCGACATTCTTTCTCCTGTTGCTGGTGCTGACCATTTTCGGAGGCGGTCTTGGCACCATGATCCTGGTGATCGGCCTGACAAGCTGGATGAACATCGCCAGAGTCGTCCGGGGTGAGATCTTGCGTTTCAGGGATGCTGATTTCGTGTTGGCGGCCCAGGCACTTGGAGCGACCCCCGGCAGAACGCTCCTCATTCACGTGATGCCCCATGCATCATCAGCAATGATTGTTGCGGCAACAGTGGGTGTGGCTTATGCGATCCTGGTGGAATCGTCGCTAAGTTATCTGGGTATCGGCATCCAGCCTCCCACGGCAACCTGGGGCAATATGCTGTGGGACGCGCAGACGTACCTTTTCGTGTCTCCCTGGTTGTCAGTTTTCCCAGGTGTGATGATCTTCATCGCCGTGCTGGCATACAATTTCCTCGGTGACGGTCTGCGAGATGCGTTGGATCCTCATATAGCCAAGTAGAACCAGAAGTCAACAGGCGCGAGGCCTTTCGCACCAGGAGTATAGGCCTGTGTGTTGGCGAACCTGGAAAACGCCGATGGGCTGGAAAAGCGAGATATGAGGATGTCCTCTGAATACAGAGGAACGGGATGGTTACAAGGTTGCCAACGTAGTTCGATGAGGACGGACTGGCTGCCGTGGACTCGCGGATTTTGCTATGGATTCCAGAGAAGCCGATGGTATTGTGCCATTGGTTAGCGCCCTGACAACGGGCAAACTCCCAGTAGGGAATGTTTCCTCGTGCATTTCCCGGGCAGGATTTTTCCTGACCCGTCATCATTTCCCGTTCCCCGGCTCTACCTCCATATCCCCTTGACGCCGGGAGTCTGGCAATTCATAATCCCGATCGACATAGTCGGATTTTTCATGATGCCCGGGGAGAGGATTTTCGGGTGAAAGAGGGGAAATGAAATAATGACAGTTCTGCGATCGCGTCGGATGCTTTCTCGTCGGCATCTGATTGGTACTGCATCGGCAGCAGCGCTTATGGGATCCATGTCTGGCCGAGTGTTCGCCCAGGAAGGCACGCCCGTTGCTGATGGCGACTGGACCTTCACCGACGACAAGGGTGTGACGGTGACGCTTCCGGCACAGCCGACCAGCGTCATCATGGATGTCAACGCTGCTGCCCCCCTGTGGGATTTCGGCATTCGGCCGACCGGGTTGTTTGGTTGGAATGTCCTGGCAGATGGCTCGTTCGGGGATGCCGGCGGGAATATTGACCCGGAAGGCATTTCTGTCGTCGGAGATGTCAACGAGCGGTTCCGCCTGGAGGATGCGATCGCGCTCGATCCGGATCTCATTATCACGTTGACCTGGGAGGCCACCGATCCTGACGAGTATTGGTCGCTGGACGCGGAAATTGTCGATCAGGTGCGGGCCATCGCGCCGTTGGTTGCGCTATCGGCATCAGGTATGGCCGATCTGAACACTGAACGGTTTGCGGAGCTGGCCGGTCTTCTCGGGGCGGACCTCGCGTCGCCGGAACTTGCCGCCGCAAAGGAAGCGTATGCGGCATCCGAGGAGGCGTTCATTCGTCTCGCAGCGGAGAAGTCCGATCTGACGGCCCTCTTCGTGGGGATCACTGACGAAACCACCTGGGTCGCCAACCCGGCCGACTGGGCGGATCTCAACATGTACCAGGACCGAGGCATGAACATCGTTGTGCCAGATGTGGAGCCTGGGTCATTCTGGCAGCAAATCAGCCACGAACAGGCGTTGCTGTACCCCGCTGACATGATGTTCCAGTCCACCCGGGCGGAAGGATTGACGATGGAAGAGGTGACCAACCATCCATCATGGTCCCATCATCCGGCGGTGCAGGCCGGGCAACTCTATGGCTGGAATCAGGACTTCATCCAGAGTTACCAGGGCATGAAGGTGGCACTGGATGGCCTCTCGGATGCGCTGGAACGGTCCAGTAAGATCCTCTGATTGCGAATGGGAAGGCGAGCGACGGGGTCTGGATGACGACGCGGTCTATCCGGGCCGTACCATTGTTGCTTCTGTGATCATGAATGGGTATGCTCCCTCCGGCACTGCCGGAGGGAGCATACCCATATTCCCGGTCAGGTCAACCGAACCAGCGCTGAGATTTGATGTCCGCTTCGTATTGCGCGCGCGCACGTTGGACCGATGCCTCGTTGCTGACTTCGGCGATCGGCACGTCCCACCAGCCTTCGTAGTTCGGCACCCGGGCTTCGGTATCTACCCGGACGTAGACTAGCGTGGTTCTGGTTTCCGCTTTTGCTTCCTCAAGCGCCGCGCGGAA
>Ga0182745_1002741_pt1 | contig 15486 bp, 13 predicted proteins | sample eDN3rd30CKraftBY_FD_128523 | JGI IMG/M metagenome (GOLD analysis project Ga0182745, IMG submission 128523) | Enriched backyard soil microbial communities from Emeryville, California, USA - eDNA 3rd pass 30_C Kraft BY (version 2) (version 2) | ecosystem: Environmental > Terrestrial > Soil >...
TCAGGACGGGATTTATTATTAGAAACGAGTAAAATAATATTACAACTTGTCTCGATAGCTCAGCAGGATAGAGCAACAGTTTCCTAAACTGTAGGTCGGAGGTTCGAATCCTCTTCGGGACGTTAAAAAGCCTTGATTTTTCAAGGCTTTTTATTTTTGTTAAAAATATTCAAATTATATACTAAATGTAGTTTCTGCGTTCACATGTAATTACTTAGGCATTTTAACTCTTCTTTCTTCCAAATTTACAAAATCCTTTGTCAAAACAGGCAATAAAAAAGCCAGGAACTATTTCGGATGTTCCTAGCTTAGCGTTACCATCTTTAAGACAATTCTATAGGTTTTTTCAAGGCATTCATCGTTATTTTTCGAACGTACTTCATCGTTTCTTTAACGGCCTCTTCAGGCATATAATCTCTGCGATTGTTTAAGATGGTCGTTAACATTCCCCGCCAAATAAGGATGGTCATATTATTAATTTCTTCGCTCTCATCATGGTCCAAATATCCTTCTTCTACGGCCTTCTGTAAAACAGCTTTACTCCTTTTGGAGATATTATGCTCAAAAATTAATGGTTTAATTTCGTCCGAAAGACCGGTTAGATCATTTTGGTATACTTCAAAGTAATGGTTCAAAAGTTCTTCAGGTTTTGCTCCTAAGTCTGCATTGAATATGGCATGATAAATTTGGGGATTATTAAATGAATGTTTGCAAAAGCATTCCCAGCTCAATAAATATTTCTCTATAGAATTCCCACCTGTAGTCATATAGAAAGATAATTCTTTAATATAGGGATTCATAAATCTCATTGAAGCAAAGAAAATTAGATGGGAAAGCTCTTCAAAATAATTATAAATTGTTGAGCTTGTATACCCCGCAATGTCAGCAATCTTTCGGATCGTGACATTCTCTATGCCTTCTTCTTCAATTATTTGAGCGGTTGCATCAACAAAATATTTCCACATCCGCGTCATTTGGATTTCCTTACGTCCCATTTTATCCACCTCAAAAAACGATAATTAGAAAATATCCCCTATTGTCTACAACTTCCTACTAGAGAAAAAATAATCGTTAAATTTTTCATCTTATTCCCTTAAACCCTACAATATTTTAAAAATTTAGTCAATCTAAAGATAGATTTGGTTGTTAAAATAAATAATTTTTGATAGAAACTTGCATAGGAGCATAATTCCAATGAATTTTTTTAGAGCATAAGGATAGCTTCTGATGGTTCAATTCGACGATAGGTCTCTGTTACACATCCATCGGATGCTATGGCTTTCCGTTCCAACATTAACCTATTTCTCATATCTGCCGTTATCTCTTCAGATATTTTAATTGTGGAATGGACATACCTTTCTACATCAGAACAACTTTTAATAGATACGTCACCGTTATCTACTCTTCCAACTGGAGAATACGCTATAGCACTGACGATTCTAGATTCGGCACTACTGATGGTTTCACGTAAGAAAGACTTATAGGTAGGCAAGGAATCTTCGACAAGGAGTCGGGTTACTCCACGATCATTAATCGCTTCCAATATTAATTCTGGCTCGTCTTCTAGAATTACTTCCTTATGGGGTGGCCAAATATCCAACCAATAATAATTCAGATGTCGATATCCTACATGAAAAATGTAGAAATCTGGATAGATTCGTAGTTTTCCAGGCTCGTTCCCTAACAAAGGACGGTAAAAATCGTAAAACCTAGTGATAGCTGCCATGAGGAGTCCGCTGGCACCAATCCCTCCACCTGGACGCATAACCACGATCCCTAAGCGATCATTCTTATTAAAAACAGGGAATATATCCTCAAGGACACCCTCTTGCCCGTTAATTTTAATCAGAAAATCCAAAGAGTTGAGCACCTTAGTGGTGTGCAAAGTTAGATACCTCCTTTATGCTCCTAAATCACATCTGCAATTTTCTGAGGTTTAAAGACTTGCAGCTAGTTCGAGTCCCTCAAGAATAGCCTCCTCCACCGTTCTCGGTATTAAGCTGTCGCCAATTCGGTAAATGTTAGGCACATGCTCTTTAAGCTGATGAAAAAGATCATTTTCCTGAAGAAGCCCATAAGCTAAGACAACTGTATCAACGTTTTCTTTTTTCAGTTTTTGACCTGTATAGATATTTGAGAAGGTTACTGAATCAGCACCCACTTCGCTAAGCTTGTATTGGGAGGTCATTTCGATCTCCTTTAAAAATAATTGAGTCATGGTAAACGTTCGTACTTTTTCCTGGATAGAATGTCCTACCTGATAGCATGATGTGACCAGTTCCACATCACATCCTAGATCTTTCAAATAAAGTGCTACGCCAACTCCAGTCATATCCCCTTTCCAATCAGCAATCACTACTTTCTTTCCTGGTTCCTTTTGACGTGATAAGATGTCCCAAGCTGTTACCACATGTGGCAGATCCATTCCTTTAGCATGTGGGATATATGGATTTGCACCCGTAGCGATGATCACTTCATCGGGATTCAAATCGAGAATCATTTCTTTTGTGACTTCTGTATTTAAACGAACATCAACACGATAATAATCCAAATCACGTTTTAAATTTGAAATCAACTCTCCAAACTCTTCTCTTCCAGGTACTTTACGGGCCAACTTCACTTGACCACCTAATTCATTGCTCTTTTCTAGTAAAATTACTTTATGACCTCGTTCTGCAGAAATGGTGGCCGCCTTCATTCCAGCTGGTCCACCGCCCACAATAATTATTGTTTTAATTTTCTTTGCTTTCGGCATTTCGGCATATTGGAGCTCCCTCCCCGTTACGGGGTTCTGCAAACAGCTGATGGGAATATCCTGTTGCATATGCCCAATACATGCCTGATTACAACCGATACATACTCTTATACGCTCTAACTCCCCGCGTAATGCCTTATTAGGCATATGAGGGTCACAAATCATCGCCCGCGTCATCCCGACCATATCGGATTGACCGTTTGCCAGTACATTTTCTGCAATGACGGGATCATTAATACGACCCGCTACAAAAATCGGTACAGAAACTTGTTTCCTAATTTTAGCGGCATGGGATGCGAAATGAGCAGGAGGCACCGGTGCAGGTGGGACAATAAATGCTGAGCTAGCATAGGTTGCAGAGCTTCCACCAGTTAAGTTGAAGTAGTCAAGACCACCAATCTTCTTATCAATATATTGTAAAATTTCTTGTATTTCCCCGTATTCTGCGCCCTCATCCTCTAAATCATCGACACTAAGACGCAAACCAACAACAAATTCCGTCCCAACCTTTTTACGAACCTCTTCCACAATTTCCTTCAAAAAACGCAAACGATTTTCGATCGATTGTCCGCCATATTCATCTTTTCTTAAATTTAAGCGTGGTGACCAAAATTGACTAGGTAAATAACCATGGGATGCAACAATTTCTACACCGTCCAACCCTCCTGTTTTTACCCTAACTGCTGTCTCTGCATATCCTTTAATAATGTCTTTAATTTCTTCTAGTTCTAGTTCTTTCGGAATAATACGAAATCGATCAGCAGGAATAGCTGATGGGGCTACAGCAACCGAAGTTCCAGAAGGAAATACCTCTCTCCCTGGATGGAAGAGCTGGACAAACATCTTTGTACCATGTGGGTGGACGGCCTCAGCTAATTTCTTATAATAAGGAATAACCTCATCCTTAAACGCGCAAATTGTATCTGCGGTGAAAAATGCAGTAGGATGAACAGCATTTGCTTCCACAATAATTAACCCTGCCCCGCCTTTGGCTCTTTCTTTGTGGTAGGCGATTAAGCGGTCAGTAGGAATTCCATTTTCTACGTAAGAAGTCATGTGACCGGTACTTAATATCCGATTTTTGATCCAAAGTGAACCAATTTTCTTAGGAGTAAATAAATATTTAAATGTAGTCATTTTATAATCTCCGTCCTTCCTTACTTTCCTACGCTTTCTATTAATGAATTGACTACCTCAGCAATATCCCTTGAAGCCACATTCGTACCATGTGTCTGGTTCAGAGACCCGATGGCTTCTTCCATCATTACGAGGCAAAAAGGGCAAGCAGTCATGGTTGTACAAGCACCGGTTTTGACAGCCTCTTCGCCTCGGATCGTGTTAATCTTCTCCCCACGTTGGACAGTTTCAAACATTGCTCCCCCGCCAGCACCACAGCAGAAGGATTTTTCTTTACTTCGTTCCATTTCAACTATTTCATAACCAAGCATTTCTAAAATATCCCGCGGCGCATCAAAGATTCCATTTTGCCTGCCTAAGTAGCATGGGTCATGATATGTAACAATTTCCCGTTCTTGTTTTTCAGGCAATTTTAAACGCCCATCACGGATGAGGTTATAAATAAAGGTTGTATAATGCGTAACCTCAAAATCTCCTCCTAGGGCAGGGTACTCATTTTTGAACATATTAAAGCAGTGTGGGCAAGTGGTGACAATGGATTTCACCTCATGCTCTTTAAGTGTTTTAATATTGTACTGTGCCAATTCTTGAAAGAGATTTTCATCACCCATTCGACGGGCAACGTCCCCCGTACAACGTTCTTTCGTCCCTAAAATGGCAAAATCAACATTCGCTTTGTTCATAATGTCTGAAAAGGCACGAGCAATTGCCTGAAGTCTCAAATCATAAGCTGCTGCACATCCCACCCAAAATAAAACCTCCATTATTAAGCCCCTTCTTTCTCTTTGTTATTTTCTTTCTTTTCCAACACCGGTACATTTAGACCTTTGCTCCAATTCTCCCGGTCAGACCATGGTTTTCCAAAAACATTGTATTGATCTTCCATTTTTACTAACGTATTTTCCGCTTCCTGTTCGATTACTAGATTTTGAATCAATCCACGACGCATCGATAAAATTAAATCTATGTGATTGATAGAAACCGGACAGGCTTCCACGCAAGCGCCACAGGTTGTACATGATTGAAGCTCATCTGGATGAATAAAAGATACTACCTCTTGGTCTTCATGCATATGATCACGGATTTTCGTTACAATCGAGCGAGGTGCCAATGGTTTACCGCTGTTATGTGCAGGACATTGGCTATCACAGCGGCCACATTCCGTACACGCATCGGTACTTAGCAGTTGCCAACCGGTGAAATCGGTGATCTTATTTACACCTTGTATTCTCATAGATTCATATCGTTGCTCTTCTGTCATTTCTTCTAAGTTATAAGGTGTACCCACCTTTCCTGTACGCTTTACAGGTTGAAAAAGAATATTGATAGGAGCTGTTAAAAAGTGAAATAATTTAGTGTAAGGAATGATCGCAATAAGAATAAATGCTAATATGGTATGGGTTAGCCACCAAACAGGATAAGATTCTAAAGTGAATAACGAATTGTCTTGAAATAATACTGCAAGTCCATAACCAATAGGTGACCATACTGCGTAACTGATTTGCGTTTCCGATAATCGAATTCCTTCTATTATATAACCACCAACTCCGATGAGAAATAGTAGCAAGAGAAACGCTTGGTCAGCCATTCCGTGTCTAAGTCTAGTCCGTTTCTTTCTGGCTCTAACCACCATCGCTAACAATAGTCCTATAAGAAATAAAACACCAAAGACATCTAAAATCAATTCATAAAAAAGATAAAAATTGCCATGGAGCAATGGTATTTTAAAATCATAATCGATAACGACTAACACCGTACCGATGAACAAAATAACAAAGCCATAGCTTGTAAAACGGTGCATAAATCCAAACACTCGATCTCTTTTTATCTTTTTCTGCTCAATGGCAGTTTGATAGAAAAAATGAAAGTTTGTTTTCACATTGTTCCAGCTTACTTTTTCTCTAACACCTTTTCTCCATAAGCGGAATCGGCGATAAAACCCATATACAAAGACACCAATTGCAATCGTTGCGAGGGCATACATGGCAATCTTGTAATCTAAGGAAATCATCCAAAAGGTATCACGCTGTACTGTCTGCATCATCTACCCCTCCATTAACCATTTTTGCAATTTCTGTGATATAAAATGGATATTCTGATTATTGACCTTAGAAGCTACTTTTTCACCTGACTGTTCTTTCTTCTCCTGAGCAAGCCCCATAATCTTCAGTAACCGAAGCTCTGGAGAAAGGCTGTCTTCCGGGATATCAAAATATCGAATATTCGGCTTTGGTTCAGATATCTTTGCTACTCTTATATTCGATTCTATTATTGGGGCTTCTAGTTCGTGAACCTCAATATTCTTTCGAGTTTGGAACGAACGAGAATAACGAGGTATGTAACGCTTTCTCCCTAACGAGGTAACCACACCAATTAAGATTGGTAATTGTACTTCATATGTTTGAACAATACCTCTTTCTTCGCTTCGCTTCACCTTCCACTTTCTTTCCAATTCAATATCTATTTGGAAGATGTTTGTTAAGCAAGGTATATATAGAAGTTCAGCCACCATTGCGGGTGTCACTCCTAAATTTTCATCTTCACTGACAGAACCACACAGTATTACGTCAAAAGAGTACTTTTTTAATTCTTCTGCGAGTAATCTTGCGGTTTCACCACGCTGTTTTCTTAGTCCTGGTTGCTGAAGGATCAAACATTTATCAATATTATATTTGAGTAATCTTTTCTGATCGATCACCATATTAGGATCGGCTGCAAGTATGACGGTAATATTCGCATTATTCTTTTCCTTGTATTCACAAGCCCATTGCAATGCTTGAAGATCAGCAGCATTAAAGGTATTGTTTATATATGAGAACTGCTGGTTTTGATAATCCCATTTAATGGAATCTGGATCTATCACTGGCTTAACCAATATGCACATGTTCAACATTTTCTTCACTCTGCCTTTCTGCTTGAAGAGATTGCACGAGTCCTGGAATAACGTCTTGATAGTCACCAACTATACCTATATCGCAACGCTGAAAAATGGCAGCGGATGGATCATTGTTAATGGCAATAACATGCTTTACTCCTTTGATCCCTTCAAGATGCTGTGAAGAACCGGAAATTCCGATAGCAATATAAATATCCGCTTCAATTGTTGACCCACTCGCCCCAATCCGTTTTTCTCTAGGAATCAGTCCCAATTCGTCTGCGACTTTGCTTCCTCCTATGGGGGAATTTAAGATTTCTGCCAATTGCAATATAGAGTCAAGTGATTCTCCACCGTACACTCCTCTTCCAATCCCTATCACTACTTTTGCTTCAGTTATTTTTAATTCTTTCCAATCCATTTGCGACTCAGAAAGAAATTTAATAGAACAATTTGCCACTGTTTTTATATTAATCTCTTGTACGATGGTCGGTTTCCCAAAATGTTCTGTACCGTACAAGATCGTGTTTTCAAAGGTTAAGTATTGCTGTTTATTCTCTAAAAATGTAACGAATTCATGAGACTTTTCCTTATAAATTTCACGTTTCACCATTATAGTTGAGGAATCATTTTCATCCTTTGTAACTTCCAATGCGTTTGTAATTATTGGCATCCCAGAGCGAACGGCTGAACGGACAGCCACTTCCTGATAGAGCGGATGCGATGAAAATAAGAATATTTCGTTTTCAATAAGAAAATTTGCCTGTATCCTTCGGAATATTTGAAAATGGTAGTCTGCTACTTTCCACTTTTCTAGCTCTAATTTAACATGATAAACTTCATCAAAAGGTAATTCCGCTAGTTCAGATGAAGACAAACCTGAGTGAACAACAATAGCTATCATTCGGGCTTTTTCTTCTGCCAATGCTTTTGCTTGATCCACCAATCCCCATGTTTCTTCAGTGAATTTAATACCGTTTTTTAATGGAAGATAGCATATGACATTGAATCTCATCTCCCTATTCACCTCACCTACTTAAGAGTTGTCATCTAACCCATTCAGCCCGAAACTAAATGGGTTAGAAATCTTTCAATCTAGTTTTTTAATGCACGCCAGTTAACTGGGAACAGGGTAAAGTAAAATTCTACTTCTTCTGTTGTACCATAGGTGATTTCTGCACCATCCTTCATGAAATAGATATCCCCTTGCTTTGCTTCTATCTTTTCGCCATTATGGGCGATGTACATACTGCCTTTTGAGACATAAATCATTTCATCATATTGTATTTGCCATTCGAAATGACATTCTTTCATTCGGCAGATTCCCCCACCCATATTCGTCGAAAGTTTATTGATCACTGGAGCTATTTCCTGGACCTCACCTTCAATGCCCAATGGATTGAATACAATTTGCGATCCTTTAATTAAAGTGACCAAATCTTCACCGGAATCCTCATAAACAACATTTTTCTTTGCTTCTTTCCAATCAACAGGATAAGTAGAAAAGAAAAATTCTACTTCCGAATCAGTGCCGTACGTAATGACAGCCCCTTCTTTCATGAAGAAAATATCTCCTTGTTCAGCTTCGATTTTTTTCCCGTTATGTCCAATGTACATGCTCCCTGATTGTACAAAGATTATTTCATCATACTTTAATTGCCAATCAAAGTTACATTCCTTAATCCTGCAGATTCCTCCACCCATCGTTGTTGATAATGGGTTAACCGCTAATGCAATTTCTTGCACCTCGGCGTCAATACCGAGTTCACTGTACTCAATTTCTTCTGCCTTAAGTAGGGTTACTAAGTTTTTTACGGCATTTGCCATTTTCTTCTTCCTCCTTATTGTTTGAATTCTCTATCTATCTCGTGTTATGCTTGTTATTGATTGGAGTCAGCCTATTAAATTAATGTGTGCAACGGAAATTTCTTAGGCTGATATTTTTTGGTTCTCTTTTTAGCTTCAAGACAATTGAACCAGCTCTTTCTTCAATAACATAATTTCCAATCGAAACCTTTTCTGGGCTAAACAAAGATTTTCCTGTCTCTAATTCAAATTCCCAGCCGTGTAAAGGACATCTAATAATTTGATTGTCACAACCATAAATAAATTCACCTGGATTAGAAGGGAGCATCGCTCCACTTACTGCTCCGTAAACCATTTCCACACCTTGATGAGGACAGCGGTTCCGAAATGCATACATCTGACCATCAACATTAAGCATGGCAATCTCTACACCATCAACAACAACAATTTTACGCTGCCCCGGCATTAGCTCTTCTGCAGAACAAACTACTACACTCGTTAATGTACCTTTTTGTATTGTTTCCATCACATTTGCCTCCTTTCGTGGCCTTTTAAAGTCTATACGTCTTTTTGGCGTTTTCATAAAAGATTTTCTGTTTTAATTCATCTGGAAAATGTAAAAATGCTCTGTCACTCTCGTCTCCGTCCCAATGAGGGTAATCACTCGCAAATAAAAGCATATCTTCTGCCTTTGACATTTCAATTAATCTCACAATATCTTTTGGATGGAATGATTCTTCTATTGGCTGTGTACCTAAGCGTACGTTTCTTCTGATATATTCACTTGGTAATTCTTTAACCCATGGAATTTCACTTCGCAGTGCCTTCCAATTCTTATCCAATCTCCACATCACAGATGGCAGCCAAGAAAAGCCATATTCGATAAAATTGAATTTCAAATTTGGAAACTTCTCGAATACCCCTTCGCAGACGAGACTCATGATTTGTCTTTGGGCAATAAGCGACAACGTTGTATGCCATTCTGCATAGGTTGAAGCAGGTCCTACTGCACCAGGAGGCGCATATTCTGCTGTTCCTTCACAATCCGGATGTAGTACAATCGGTAAATTGTATTCTTGGGCTACTTCATAAAGTGGCCAGAAATGACGTTTACCCAAAGGGATATTAATGCACTGCAAATTGATTCCTACAATTCCTGGTTTATGACCGATTCGTTTAACTTCTTCAATAGCCAAATCTGGGGCTACCGGGGTAACGGACATCGTCATCTTAAAACGAGGATCGCTTTCTACCCATCGATCATATAGCCAATCATTAGAGCCTGATGTGTAGCCGGCTGCTACCTCAACATTATGATAACCAGCCATGGTTCCATGTCCGATATTCAAAATTCCGAAAGTGTGATTATGACGATCTAATAAATCTTGTGTCGCAAAAACCGGATCTGAACCAGGAACACCGCCTCCTGGTGTAAGTGCATCCAGTCGGAGGACATGATTAGGATTTGCATATCGAGCTTTTGGAAAGGTAAATGAACCTGCATTCATATTTGCTAGCATATTTTTTTCGAATTTCCCGATATTCATATGCCTTTGAATACCCTCATCTAAATAGGGTATAAGTTCATTGAAATCATCTAAGTAGGGATGAATATCGCAATCAATAAGCCCTTTTACACTTTTTTTAAGCCCTTCATTCTCCTTTAGAACTGTTTCCAATTCCTCTCACCTCTCAAATTGTCTGTTAAAACACTTATGTTCACACATCGAACATTGTCATAAAATGATCATGATCGTAAAATTAGTTAAATTTTTTCATTCACTCTTTCTATCTCAAATTCTAAGTCTTTAGTATTTTTGACAAAAAACTGTGGTTTTTTTAGGAAGAGGATCAACGTACCTATAAAAATGAGAATTCCTCCAGCAAGGAAACTTGGTGAAATTGCTTCTTTTAAAAAAAACCATCCGAATAATCCTCCAATAATTGGAGCAAAGAAATAAAACATAGATCCGATTCCTGCTTCCATAGATTCCATACCTTTATTCCATAAGAAGAACGCTGCTGCTGTAGCAAAAACACCTAGATAAAGTATTCCCAATAGGACTGGAAATTCTTTTAGTTGATCAAAATCCTTTTTTTCAATATCAAAGAGCATTGCAGGTGTCATCATGATAAGTGCGACTCCTGTTGCAAAAGTAGTGATTGTAAGAGCAGAATACTTACTCCCAATTTTTTTGACATCCACACTATATAAAGCCCAAGCTATGGCACCAAGAATCAATAAAAGATTTCCAAGCAAGTGCCCCTTCCCAACTCCCACTTCAAACCCTATCACAAGGACTAAACCAAAGGAGGCAATCACGACAGAGATGATTTTTTTTAATGTTAGCTGCTCCTTTATTAAGAAATAGGCTAAAAGCAGGGCAAATACCGGAGAAGAGGATGAAACCAATGCTCCCATATGAGCGGATGATAACTGTGTACCTATGAATCCGCTTGCATTTGAAACGATATAACCGGTAAATCCTAACCAGAAGATAAGTGGTAAATCTCTGCTCTCTATTCGTTGCTTCTTTTGAAAGAACCAAAACAACCATAAAAGAACAAACGCCAGAAGATAACGTAGCCAAAGTAGTACAAAGGGGGAAACATACTCTAATACGTATTTACTAACTACATACATTCCGCCCCACATGCCTGCTGCTGCCAATAAACACAAACTACCAACAAGAATCTTAGACATATAACCAAACTCCCCCATTAGACAACAGAAGATACAGGGATTAGATTCTGGCTCTTATAATGTTATCGAATGATCTTATGAAATCTTTGCGTATTTATGGTTTAACAAAAACAGTTTTAATGGAAGTAAAGAACTCTATTGCGGCTTTACCCTGCTCACGGGAGTGTGAACTGGATTGCTTCATTCCGCCGAAAGGTGCTTGTAATTCAACACCAGCGCTTTCTGCATTAATTCGAACCAACCCAGCCTCCATGTCTTGTACGAATGAAAGCATATTGCCAATGTTTTTTGTGAAAATGGAAGCGCTTAGCCCAAATTTCACGTCATTTGCCACATCGAGAGCTTCCTCAAGAGTATCCACTTCTATCAGTGCTAATACCGGTCCAAAAATTTCTTCTTGGGCGATGGTCATATAAGATTTTACATTTTCAAAAACCGTTGGCTGAACATAAAACCCCTGTGCTAAATCGCCTTCCTCTAATCTTTTTCCTCCAAATAAGAGTGTCGCACCCTCATTAACGCCTTTCTCTATATACGTTAACACAGTATTCAACTGGCTTTCGCTGGCACATGGACCCATCCATGATTCGTTCTCCAACCCATTGCCCACCTTTATTTCTTTTACCTTGGTCAATAATTTCTCCTTAAATTCTTCGTAAACATCACTGACAACAATCACCCTGCTCGTTGCAGTGCATTTCTGTCCAGTGGAGCGTAATCCTCCACTTATTGTTGCTTCTACTGCTAAATCAAGATCTGCATCGGCAGCAACAATCACTGGATTTTTCCCACCCATTTCTAATTGGTATTTTGCACCTCTATTAAAAGCTCCTTGGCCAACTCTCTTGCCAACTGAATCTGAGCCAGTAAATGTAATACCATTAATATCGGGATGATCAATCAATCCCTGCCCGATTACACTTCCAGGTCCTGTTACAATGTTCACAACTCCATTAGGAAATCCAGCTTCATGAAAACACTCGATCACTTTGATAGCGGTAACAGCTGCTTCCTGAGCAGGTTTAATAACTAAAGTATTCCCATATATTAGGGCTGGAGCCATTTTCCAAATCGGTATCGCGACAGGAAAATTCCATGGCGTGATGATTCCTACTACTCCTAAAGGTGAACGAGTGGTAAACATTAACGCTTCATGATCAGAAGAAGGAATAATATCTCCAATTTTCCTCATGCCTTCCCCAGCATAATATCTAAGAATATTTATTCCGCGAACCGTCTCACCTTTAGCTTCTACAAAGGTTTTACCCATTTCACGAGTCATCGTTTCTGCTATCTCATCTACTCTTTGTTCCATAATAGCAGCTGCCTTAAAAAGATATTCCCCTCTTGAAGCTCCAGATAATTTTCTCCATAACTTCCCCGCTTCTTTTGCAGCAGCAACCGCTTCATTTAATTCTTTTTCGGTTGATTCTGGAACATAACCAACAATTTCATTTTTATTAGCAGGATTAATACTTGCATAAACTTTGTCATTAGAAGATATAACCCAATTGCCATTAATATAATTCGAAAACTTTCTAGCTTTTGTTTGAATCGCCATTTTCTTTAATCAACCCCCTCAAGTTTTGATAAAAATAAATCATGATTTTTTAATTATCATGATTTTCATAAGAGTATAGTAGCACACGGTAATTTATTTAACAATCTAAATTTTTAAATTATTTGGCAAATAAACAACGACATCTTCCTTGCGACCAAGATGAGATAATTCTAAATTTTTTAAAAAAATAATATTTTCTATAAATTTATGTTGTCTGCATTTTGCATTTATACTATAATCACTGTCATGATAGTGTTTTTGAACATGATAATTAAAAAATCATGATTTTCTAATTGTTTGTTCATGCATAATCATAGTAATTCTGTATTTTTCCCAAATCCATCAGACATCTTGTATGAGCTTTCTAAAAAAAATGTGAAAGGCTGTGATATTCCATTTAATCTATTAAATTTCAATAAGCTATCGATCTTGTTAGCGGAAATGTAAACAATTTTATATTAGAACACATTGGGGGGGAGTTCTTTGATTAACAAGAACAATATTATCGCTTTTGCCTCTATGACCTTAACATTAACATTCATTATTTTGGGAATATTTTTTACCGATGGTCTAAACAAATTCTTCTCCTCTGTATTAAGCATTACAACAAACCATTTCGGATGGTTCTATCTTTCGGCAGCATTCTTGTTTCTTGTTTTATGTGGATATCTAATGTTTTCTAAATTCGGGAGTGTCAAATTAGGGAAGGACACGGACAAACCTGAGTATAGTACTAAGTCATGGATTGCCATGTTATTCAGTGCCGCTATGGGATGTGGATTAGTATTCTGGGGAGTAGCAGAGCCTGTCATGCACTATATAACACCACCCCTAGGTGAAGGTTCAACTGCTGAATCTGCGAATACATCTATGAAATTTGTATTTTTTCATTGGGGATTCAATGCTTGGGCCATATATGCAATTGTTGCTCTAGGTTTAGCATATTTTCAGTTTAGAAAAAACCTTCCTGGATTGGTAAGTTCTATCTTTTATCCAGTTTTTAAGGACAGGATCCATGGTCCTCTTGGTAAATCGATTGATGTATATGCTACTTTTATGACTGCCATCGGTGTATCCACCGTTCTTGGTGTAACGACATTGCAATTAGCTGGAGGTCTCAATACGGTTTGGGGTGCACCTAACACTTTAACCTCCCAAATTATTATTCTATCAATTGTAACCGTTCTCTTTATTGCTTCTGCTTACTCTGGTTTAAATAGAGGGGTTAAAATCTTATCAAACCTAAATATGATAATTGCGTTTTCCCTTATGCTTTTACTTTTTGTGCTTGGTCCTTCTTCGCAAATTATGAGGATTTTTGTTAATTCCACAGGGGAATATTTACGAGATATTATACCTATGAGCCTTAGATTACAAACTTTCTCTGAAGACAAGTGGATTGCAGCATGGACAATTTTTTATTGGGCATGGTGGAGTACTTGGGCTCCTTTTGTAGGTACTTTTATTGCAAGGATTTCAAAAGGAAGAACCATAAGAGAATTCCTCATTGGAGTATTAGTAATACCAACTTTTATTAACTTTATGTGGTTCTCTGTTTTTGGTGGATCCGCTCTACATTTAATTCACGATTTAAAAAAGACTGCGTTAGTGGAAGCGATAAATAGTGATATGACCGTAGCCCTATTTTCGTTCTTTGATTACTTCCCTTTCAGCTCAGTATTAAGTTTTATTGCCATTTTGTTAATCAGCAGTTTCTTTATTACTTCTGCTGATTCAGCCACTTTTGTTTTAGGAATGTACAGCGGGAATGGAACTCTGAACCCTTCCGCTAAATTAAAAGTAATTTGGGGATTATTCATCTCAGCTTCAGCAATTGTCCTACTTATTAGCGGTGGTGTAACGGCCGTTCAAACCGTTTCGACTGCGGTAGCCTTTCCGTTTTATATTCTCATGGTAATCATGTGTTATTGTATTTATAAAGCGATTAGAAAGGAGAAACTTGTTAATAGCATTCATGAAAAAGGGGTAAACGTGATCGCAGCAATCCCCACTTCTAAATCAGAAATTCCACAATCAAAAGCGAAGTAAATATTTCTGTATAATAAAAAGGAAGGAAGCGAACCTTAGCTTCCTTCCTTTTTATTTCTTCACCCTACATGATATGCGCCAAAATCCCTTACGGGAATTTGCTAATTTCATGGCATCATCATGGTTGATTCCATATTACCGAAGCATCCTGCATTTGGTTTTTATCTTTTTCATCTCTTCCAGATAAGTTGTCTAAGTCGGTGATTTAACCATTTTCGGATTTCATCAATAAATCTTTTCATTATAATTATGGTGAAAAATTGAATGATACGGTTTATATGAACAAGGGATTTCACGGTGAACGTTGCTGTCCTCCAATATGCAAATAATAGTCCAAACACTTGATATTATTGAGTTTTCCCAGTCGTCATTGGTAAGAATTACACCAACTTCCTAAACTGTAGGTCGGAGGTTCGAATCCTCTTCGGGACGTCAAAAAGTCTTGATTTTTCAAGGCTTTTTTTTGTTGTTTATTATATCTGAGCAGTAGAACAAAATATAATAAAAATCCCACTTAGCTTACTAAAACTAGCCGAAGTGGGATTTTTTATTAAAAGTATCTGTTATTACCCTTCCAAGTGCTTATTGAAGACTTTGCA
>Ga0182745_1002745_pt1 | contig 15480 bp, 13 predicted proteins | sample eDN3rd30CKraftBY_FD_128523 | JGI IMG/M metagenome (GOLD analysis project Ga0182745, IMG submission 128523) | Enriched backyard soil microbial communities from Emeryville, California, USA - eDNA 3rd pass 30_C Kraft BY (version 2) (version 2) | ecosystem: Environmental > Terrestrial > Soil >...
CAGGCAATACACATGGCCGGTTTGCGCCTGCACGGACAGGGATGCGCCCAGCGCGGCGACGGCGCAGGCAATGCGGGTGTTTCGGATCACGCGTGACGTCATGGTCATTCTGCTTTGGCGTTGTCGAGGACGGGCGGTTCGAGTTCGGCGGCCTCGGGGCAGGTGAGCTTCTGGGGCGGCCAGCTTTGCCTGTCCTGCTCATCCACGATCACGATCGAGTCGCACAGCACGCCGAACAGGGCCGTGGTCTTGCCCTTGGTGTCGATGTATTCGACCAGCCGGGTGCGGCGCACCAGCGCGCGCCCCTCGTGGAAGTCGTCGGCCCACGTGAACGCGGGCGCGATGGCGTAGCGTCCGGTCAGGTCGATGTAGCCGTACTGCTTGCCCGTGCGCGCCAGGCGGCGGGCCCGGGCGAGCCCGTCCTTCAAAGAGCCGAGATAGTCGAAGTGCGCGCCCACGACGCGCTTGCCGTCCGCGTCGATGAACCCGTACTTGTTCCGGGCATCGCTGTAGGGCACCACGCCTTCGCTGGCCTTGTCGGCGTCGACCGCGTAGCGGCCCGGCAGCCGCGCGATCTCGCGGCCCTGCAGGTCCACCATGATGCTGGACGAATCCTCGCTGTCATTGAAGACGACGCGCCGCATCGACGCCAGCGGCGTGCCGTCGCCCCACTTCTCCAGCACGGTCCTGCCGGTCTGGTCGATCACGCGGTAGCCCGGTCCGAGGTAGGCGCGCGCCAGGCCTTCGGGCTGCGCAAAGAACGGATTGAATTCGCCATAGCGCGCGGGCACCTTCAGGTTGCCGCGCGCGTCGATGGCGCCTTCGCGCTCGTCGTACTCGACGTGGATCCAGTCCCCGTATTGCTGCGTGCGCGCCGCGCGGCCGTTCGAGACGCGCAGGGCCGCGCCCTGCGCGTCGAACAGCACGGCGCTCTCGTCGGCCAGCTCGCCGAGGTAGCGTCCGTCCTGCAGTTTCTGCGGCTTGCCGATCACGGGTTCGCTCGCCTTGCCCGTGCGCAGGTTGATAACGCGGTAGGCGCTTTCGCGATAGCCGCCGCGCTCGCGCTTGGCGTCGGGCGCATCCACCAGCATGAGGCCGTTGCCCAGGTATTCCAGGTCGTACGCGCCGTCGTACCGGGCGGGCAGCACCCACTTGCCCTCCCGGTTGACCACGCCCCAGCGGCCCTGGTCCTGCACCTTGGCCCAGTCGTCCTCGAATTCCTCGATCTGGTCGTAGACCGGCTTTAGCATCGGCGCGCCCTTGCGCAGGTTCCAGATGCCCCAGCGGCGCTGGCGGTTTTCGTTCATGGCGCGGTAATGCAGCAGGTCGCCATCGATGCGCGACGCCTCTTGCAGCACCTCGGCCGGGACGGGCACCTTCTGGCCGCGGTCATCGATCAAGTCGGCTTCGCGGCGGTCCATGTCCTTCGTGCGGGCCCAGGTGTAGGCGCCCTTGAAAGGGCGCATCTCCGCGTACCGCGGCTTGACGGCCCACGCGCCGTCGGGACCGATTGCGCCGACTTGGTACTGCCGGGTGCGCGCGACGATCGGCAGCGCGACGTCGTAGGTGTCGATGCTGTCCCACTCGGGATTGGTCACGATGGCGCCCGCGGCGGTCAGCACCCCCAGCGGTTTGTCGTCGTCGAGGGGACGCAGCAGCGCCAGCGGCGCGTCGGCATTGCCGGCGGCTTCGCGTCGGTAATGGAACTCGCTGACCTCGTAGCCGCGCAGGCGGGAGAGGGTGGCCTCATCCAGCATGGCGCGGCCGTCGCGGGCGTAGATCTGGTAGAGCGATGGGTCATCGTCGGCGGCGAGGGCCGCGTCCTGCGCGGTGTCGTAGGCGGCCGTGGCCGCGTCGCTGGCAGCCGTGGCGGCGTCGCTGGCGGCTTGCGTCGCGGCATCGCCGGCCTGGGCCGCCACTGGCGGGGCCACGAAGGCGGCTGCGGTTTCGGCCGCTGACGCCGCCTGCATCGCGTCCGCAGCGGCCTCTGCCTCTGGGTTTGCCTCTGCCTCCTCGGCCGCAGCCGCGTCCCCACCGGCCTGCGCCGCGTCGGCCGCATGCATCGTATCGGCGGTGGAGTCCGCCGCCGGCCCCGCCGGCGCGCCGTACACCCACGCGCGCCCGTCGTGGACTTTCACCTCGCCGTTGCGCAGCGCCAGAAGCTGCACGCCGCCTGCGGGGTCGATCAGCAGCGTCATGCCGGGTTCGGAGGCGATGCGCCATCCCTCGCGCTGCGCCACGCCCAGGTAGTCGTCGCGAAACACGTGCAGGGGCTGGAGTTCTCCGTCCAGCAGCGACGTGCCGCCGTTGGCGCCCGCTTTGGCCAGCCATACGCCCGGCGCCAGCAGTTGGACGCTGGTGTAGCGCTGCGTCGACAGCGGCTCGCCGCGCAGGTCGACGAATTCCCAGGCGTGCTCGCGATTCACGGCCACCACGTCGCCGTCGCGCAGCGGCGGGGCGAAGGAACGCAAGGTTTGCGGGGCGACCGCCCATGCGCCGTGGCGGTCCAGCAGCCCCCACCAGCCGCCGTAGCGCGAGCCGCGCGCCTGGGCGGGCAGATAGCCGCCGCTGGGCGCGGCCAGCGCCATCACGTCCTCGGGCAGCGCGGCCGGCTTGCCGGTCGTGGTGTTGAACAGGCTGGGCGGTGTCGGGATCTCCATGGCCGCCAGCGTCTGGCCGGGTGCAAAGCCCGACGTGCGCGTGCCCAGCGCAAAGGTCTTGAGCACTTTGCCGTGGCGGTCGATCAGCACGTCCTGGCCGTTTTCCTCGGCCAGCGCCGTGCCCTGCGCGTTGAACCCCGTGGCCTCCGAGAACCGCGGCTCGATGGCCCAGCGTCCCTGTCTGTCGATGTAGCCCCAGAGGTCGTCCCGGCTGACCGCGGCCAGTCCGTTCTGGAAGGGCCGGGCGTCCGAGTACGCGGGCGCGATGGCCATGGCGCCTTGCTTGTCGATATAGCCCCAGGCGGCCGATTCGCCATCGGCGGTGCCCACCAGCACGGCGGCCAGGCCTTCCTGGTAGGGCTGATTGCACGGCGTGCCGGCGCCTTCGCCGACGTAGTTCAGGCCGCATTGCTGCGTCCAATCGGGCTGCGCGTGCGCGCCGGCGGGCGCCAGCAGCGCCAATCCGGCCAGCGCCGCGGCAAGCGCCAGGGGCTTGAAGAACGGCGCCGCCGTCATGGTTTGCGGGCGCGGCCAGGAACCGCGGAAGTGAAAGTGCCAGACCGGGCGTGCCACATGAGTCGATGCCTGCCGAGGTGAATGGAGAAGGCAGCACTGTAACCAGCGTTACCAGGGACGGATCGCCTTAGATGTAACCATAGAAAACGAAGCGTTAACGTTCGCGGCCGCCGTCCGGTCCGAGGGGGCGCCCGGATCGCATTCCGCCCGCGCATGCAGCCGGCAAAAATTAATCGGTTGAAGCGCCAGGGCGGCGCCCCTGTAATAGAGCCGGCGCCCGCCTGCTGCGGGGCGACGTTCCCTGCGAGAGGTCCACCATGTCCATCCCTCAAAAATCTTCCCTGGATGCATCGCAGCTCTGGCTGCTGGTGCTGGCCGGCGGCGCCATCATGGGCCTGGCCCTGGGCGTGCGGCACGTCCAGGGCCTGTTCCTCTTGCCCGTCACCATGGACCGGGGCTGGAGCCGCGAGACCTTTGCGATCGCGCTGGCCGTGCAGAACCTGACCTGGGGTGTCGCGCAGCCTTTCACCGGCATGATCGCGGACCGCTTTGGATCGGCCAAGGTGATCGCCGGCGGCCTGGTGTTCTATGCGGTTGGACTGGCGGGCATGGCTTACGCCACCACGCCCGCGGGCTTCATGTGGACCGCTGGCGTCTGTGTCGGCATTGCGCTGTCCGGCACCGCGTTTGCCGCCATCTACGGCGCGCTCAGCCGGCTGGTGCCGCCGGAGCGGCGCGGCTGGGCGCTGGGTGTGGCCGGGGCGGTGGGTGGACTGGGCCAATTCACGATGGTGCCGGCCGCGCAATGGCTGATAGGCGGTTGGGGCTGGGTCGCGGCGCTGCTGGGATTCGCCGTTGCGCTGCTGATATTGCTGCCCCTGGCGTTTCCGCTGCGCGAGCCGGCCGGCCGGCTGCGCGACGCAAGCGCGCCCGACGCAAACCTGTCGCTGACCGACGCCATGCGCGAGGCGTTCACGCGGCCCGGCTTCTGGCTGCTGAACCTGGGCTTTCTCGCCTGCGGCTTCCAGCTTGCCTTCATCGGCACGCACCTGCCCGCCTATCTGATGGACAAGGGCCTGCGCGCGTCGGACGCCGTGGCCGCGCTCGCCATCATCGCCCTGACCAACGTCATGGGCACCTATGTCTGCGGCATCCTGGGGGCGCACCATCGGCGCAAATACCTGCTGGCCGGCCTCTACCTCGTGCGCACCGCGGCCATCGCGCTATTCGTGCTGCTGCCGCTGTCGACCTGGTCGGTGTACGTGTTCGCGGCGGTCATGGGCTTTGTGTGGCTGGGCACGGTGCCGCTCACCAATGGCCTGATCTCGCAGGTGTTCGGCGTGCGCTACATCACGACGCTGTTCGGCTTCGTGTTCTTCGGCCATCAGCTGGGTTCGTTCATGGGCGTGTGGCTGGGCGGCGTCGTGTTCGAGGCCACCGGGTCCTATGACCTGATCTGGCTGGGCGCGATGGCGCTGGGCGTGCTGTCGGCCGCCTTGCACTGGCCCATCGACGACCGCGAGATCCAGCGCGTGCGCCCCGCCGGCGCGGCGGGGTAGCGCGCGGCGCGGCGTTAGGCGGGCCGGTGCTGCGTGCCCGCGCCCATGGTGATGTGCAGCATGCGGCAGGGCTCGATGACCTTGACGGTGTGCCATGCGCCCTTGGGGATGACGTAGGCGTCCCCGGCCAGCATCTTCACGCGCTGAATGCCGGTAGGCCATTCCAGGTGCAGCTCCGCGGCGCCGGCCATGAGCCGCACGATTTCGTCGGCGCCCGGATGCATCTCCCATTGCGGCCAGTCCGACGTGAATTCGTATTCGGACACCAGCCAGCCGCGCCCGTACTTCTCCAGGTCTTCGCCGGACTGCGACCAGAATGCGTCGCCGCCCGTCACGACGGCGGCGGCGCCGCTGGCGTCCAGATACACGTAGTGCGACGTCAGGTCAGTAGCCATTTGCGCGTCCTCGGAAAGGGGATTCGGGCAGTGTATGCCAGCGCCGCCGTCATATCGATGCGTTTATCATGTGGGCCATCGGCAACAGGGGAGCACGCGATGAGCAAGGGATTCGAAGGGGTGCGCCCCGCGTCCGAGTCGTCCATCGAGATCGGTTTCTTCTTTGACGGCCGGCATTGTGTCGAGCGTATCCGGGTCAAGCCCACCGCCGCCAACCTCAAGCGCGCCGCGGACCGTCGCGCCGCCATCCTGGAGGCCATCGCGCGGGGCGACTTCGACTACGACGCCGAATTTCCCAAACGCGGCGGCAAGCCATCACAGGATTCTGCATGACGAGCAACACGCAGATTGAAATCAACGACCTCACGCCGGAGGCCTTCAGTGCCTTCGGCTGGATGCTGGGCAAGCCCATGCCGGACGGCAACGGCGTGCCGCTGTACACAAACCCCGCCACCGACTTCTGGCATGAGCACCTGTTCAACACCGGGGCGGGTGGCGACGCCGAGGTGCTGTGGGTGAACTACCGCAGCCAGTCCACGGAGATCGCCAGCCTGGAAAAGCACCTGCTGACGCAGCAGGCCATCGTCCCGCTGACGGGCAGCATCATCCAGGTGGTGGCCCGCAGCGCCGCCGACGGCAGCCCCGACCTGTCCACCCTGGCCGCCTTTCGGGTGGCGCAAGGGCAGGGGGTGTGCATGCGGCCGGGCTGCTGGCATGCCACCCGCGTGACGGACGCCGAGGTCACCTGCCTGATGCTGACCCGCCGCTCCACCACGATCGACCTGATCCAGCACCTGACCACCGACGCCAGCGCCACGGAAAGCGCCATCGTGGCCATCCCCGCGCATCGGCTCGACGTGCCGCAGGATCTGCCGCAGAGCGCCTGAGGCCCTGCATGAGGGGGAAATATGCCAGAATCCCCCGGATTCGAGCCGGGCGCACCCCCCGTCGTCATCCGGGCGCCTGAGCCATCCCGCCATGCCGGAGCCCTGAATGCGCCACCGCCAGAGTAGCAACGGATTTTGCCGCGCCGCCTGCCGCCCCGTTGCGGGGCGGGTTACAGGGCGGGTCACAGGACGACTCACAGCCCGGCTCGCAAGCCTGGCCGCAACGGTGGCATTGGCGGTTTTCCTGCCAGGATGCAGCGTCACGTCGCCTGATGCCGCAGGCGCGCAATCGGTCGGCATCGAGGGCATCACCGGGCAACAGGCGCGCGGCATTGCCCGCGAGGCCTATCTTTACGGCGCGCCCATGGTCGCTAGCTACCAGGCCATGTACGCCTACAGCCTCGACAAGACCGGCGCGCAATACAAAGGCCCGCCCAACACGATCAACCCGGTCGGCACCGCAGCCGCAGCCGCGGCGAACCTGGATCCGGGGTACCTGTACTCGTATGCCGCCCTGGACCTGCGTGCCGAGCCCGTGGTCATCACCGTGCCGCGCATCGGAAAGCGGCGCGAGGCCTCATTGCAGTTGATGGACCTGTACACGTACCGCCTCGCCCGACTTGGTTCGTCCGGCATCGGCGGCGGCACCTTCCTCATCGCTGGCCCCTCCTGGAAGGGCAAGACACCCGCCGGCATCACCAAGGTGTTCCGGTCCGAGACCGAACTTGCCACGCTGGTGGGCCGCACGCAGCGCTTCAGCCCGGCGGACCAGGACAACGCGCGGCGCATCCAGATGCGCTACAAGGTCCAGCCCCTGTCGGCATTCCAAAAGCGGGCCGCGCCCGCGCCGGCGCCGGTGGAGTGGGCGGCGCCGGTCCCGCGCGCCCAGATGTACGCCTCGCTCGCGTTCTATGACGAACTGGCGTTCCTGCTGCAATTCGCGCCTGCCCATGCGTCCGACAAGGGGCTGCGCGAGCGCATGGCCAGCCTCGGCATGCGCCCCGGCGAACCCTACGAGACCGCCACGCTCAACCCCGCGCTGCGTCGCGCCCTGCAAGAAGGCATGCACGACGCGCAAAACGACATCGACAAAAACCGCGCGGCGAAAGGCACGGATACCGACGGGCTCTTTGGCGGCCGCGACGCGCTCAAGAATGACTACCTGTCGCGCGCCACCGGCGCGCAGATGGGGCTGTTCGCATTCGGCGGCAGCAGCGCGCCGCCCGCGCCGGCCAGGAAGAAGTAGGCACGCGTGGCATGAAGCGCAACTTCAACATCCACGACCTGCGCATCTTCTACGCCGTCGTCATGACCGGCTCGACGCGGCAGGCGGCGCATGCCATGCACCTGACCCAGCCCGCGATCAGCCACGCGATCTCGCGGCTGGAAAGCGCCACGGGCGTGCAGTTGTTCGACCGCTCCCACAAGACCCTGCGTCCCACCGAGGCCGGCCAATACCTGTACAGCGAGGCCAAGTTCGTGCTGGACGAGCTGGTGCGCATCGACGAAGCCCTGCACAGCATCGAACAGTTCGGCGGGCGCGGCCTGCGCATCGCGTCGTCGCCCGCGCTGGCGCTGGGCTACGCGCCCGACGCCGTGCGCCGCTACCTGGACGCCAACGGCACGCGGCCGTTTTCCATCGACGTCGAGTCGTCCATGCAGGTGATCAGCGCGGTGGAAACCATGCGCGCGGATTTCGGGCTGGGCGCGGTGGGGCGCGACAGCACGCGACTGAGCTTCACCCCATTCCTGCGGGCGGACGTCATGGCGATCGCGCATCGCGAGCATCCGCTTGCCGGGCGCGATACGGTTGCCGTGGCGGACATCCCGCCCGACACCTACGTCAAGCCGCTGTGGTCCGACTACGTCGTGGCGCAGGGCGACATCGCGGACTCGCTGCTGCTGCGCTCCGGCATGCAGGCCCACATGTCGCTGGTGCCGGGCACGGTGCGCGCGGTCAAGGGCATCAGCCTGGTCAATGCGCTGTCGGCGTCGGACATCGTGGCGTCCTTCCCCGACCTGGTCGCGTTGCCGCTGGCGTCGCGGCAGTGGTTCGACTTCCTGCTCATCACCCGCACGGAATCGCGCAACCAGGACCTGACGGCACGGCTGCTGGACGCCCTGCGCGCCACCGCCCAGGCGCGCCGCCAGGGCGTCTACGCGCAAACCATCGAACTGCTGGCGTAGACGCCGGGCCTGCAAGCGGTGTCATTGCGCCGGCGGCTGCCAGGGCAGGGACTGCAGGTCGCCATCGATGCTGATGGCCTGCCCGCTGACCATCGCCCCAAAAGGGCTGGCCAGGAACAGCGCCATGTTCGCGATGTCCGCCGCGCGCACGAACTGCCGCAGGCTGACGCCGGACAGTTCCAGCCGGGTCTGTTCCTCAACGGACAGTCCCATGTTCTTCGCCCGCGCCGCAATCACCCGTTCGATGCGTGGTCCGGCCACCAGCCCGGGCAGCAGCGCATTGACCCGGATGCCCAGCGGCCCCAGCTCGACGGCGAGCGAACGGGTCAGTCCGACCACGCCCCATTTGGTGGCGGCATAGGGCGTGCGCATGGGCAGCCCCATCCGGCCGGCCACCGAACTGATGTTGATGATGCTGCCCCCGCCCGCCTGGCGCAGCGCGGGCAGCGCGTGGCGCACGGTATGAAATTGCGAGGCCAGGTTGATGTCCAGCGTCGCCGCCAGCTCCTCTTCCGTGATGTCAGCGATGCCCGCTGTCGGACCCGCGATGCCGGCGTTGTTCACCAGCACGTCCAGGCCGCCCAGGTGCGACAGCGCGGTCTGCATGTAGCGGTCGATCTCGTCGCGGCTGCCCACGTCCGCGCGTGCCCACGCGTGGCGGCAGCCGGCCAGGGCCTGGTCGTCCACGTCGCACACGTGCACGCGCGCGCCGCGCTCGGCAAAGGCGTCGGCCAGCGCCGCACCGATGCCGGCCGCGCCCGCGGTGACGATGACCCGCTTGCCGGACAGGTCCACGGGCAGGGCGCCAGGGGTCATGAGGGTTTCCGTTTTTTTCATGGCGTCATTGCTTCAGCGTCATTGCTTCATCAGGCGGCAGGTCGATTCCGCGGGCGACGTATACACCTGGTCGCCCGGCACGCGCGCCACCAGCTTGTAGTAGTCCCACGGCGCCTTCGATTCGGCGGGCGCCTTGACCTGCATCAGGAACATGTCGTGCACCATCAGGCCGTCGGCGCGGATCTTGCCGTCCTTGACGAAGAAGTCGTTGACCGGGTTTGCCTTCAGCCACTTCATGATGGTCTCGCCGTCGGTGCTCTGGGTGGCCGCCACCGCTTTCAGGTAGGTGGTGGCGGCGGAATAATCGCCCGCCTGCAGCATGGACGGCTTTTTCTTCATCACGGATTCAAAGCGCGACGCCCACTTGCGCGAGGCGTCGTCCTGGTCCCAGTACCATGCCGTGGTCAAGTACATGTTCTGCGCCGCCTGCAGCCCCAGCGCGTGCACGTCCGTGATCAGCACCAGCAAACCCGCGATCTTCATCTTGGGCGTGAGGCCGAATTCATTGGCGGCCTTCACGGCGTTGCTGGTGTCGCTGGCCGAGTTGGCCAGGCCCAGCACTTGCGCGCCCGACGCCTGCGCCTGCAGGATGAACGACGAGAAATCCGCCGTGTTCAGCGGATGCCGCACCCTGCCCTTGGCGGTGCCGCCGTCTTCCTGCACCACCTTGGAGGCGTCGCGTTCCAGCGCGTGGCCGAAGGCATGGTCCACCGTCAGGAAGAACCAGTCCTTGTTGCCTTCCTTCATCATGGCGCGCGCAGTGCCGCGCGCCAGCGACACCGTGTCATACACGTAATGCACCGTGTAGGGCGTGCATTGCGAATTCGTCAACTCGGAGGCGCCCGCGCTCACCACGAAGAAGGGCGTCTTCTTTTCCTCGGCCACCTTGGCCATCGCCAGCGCCGCCGCGGAATTCGCGCCGGCGATCAGCATGTTCACGCCGCGCTGGTCCAGCCATTCCCGCGCCCGCGACGACGCGATGTCGGCGCGGTTCTGATGGTCCGCCACCAGTACCTCCACCTTCTTGCCCGCCACCGTGCCGCCCAGGTCCGCAATCGCCATCTTGATGGCCTCGGCGCCGCCGGGTCCGTCGGCGTCCGCCGACAGGCCGGACATGTCGGTGATGAAGCCGATGCGGATCACGCCCTCGTCGGCCTGCGCCGCGCCCGCCATTCCAAACAGCGCGGCCAAGGCCGCCGCGCACAATGTCTTTTTCATGGTTGTCTCCCCACTGGGTTGGATTTTTCAGAACGCGACGTTGCCACGTCCTTTCAGCTGCAGCGTCTCGCGCGCATCGTCGGGCGTGGCGATCTGCAGGGACAGGTCCTCCAGGATCCGCCGGATGCGGCGCACCTGGTCCGCGTTCGACCTGGCCAGCTCGCCCGGCCCGTCCCACAACGAATCTTCCAGGCCCACGCGCACGTTCCCGCCCATCGTCGCCGCCATCGTGGCCAGCGGCGTCTGCTTGCGGCCCGCGGCCAGCACGGACCAGATGTAGTCGTCGCCGAACAGCCGGTCGGCCGTGCGCTGCATCATCATCACGTCTTCCGGATGCGTGCCGATCCCGCCGCGGATGCCGAACACCGACTGGATCAGGAAGGGCGGCTTGAGCAGCTTGCGGTCCACGAAGTGCGCCGCCGTGTACAGGTGCCCGATGTCATAGCACTCGATCTCGAACCGCGTGCCGTTGTCGCCGCAGGACGACAGGATGTGCTCGATATCCTTGAACGTGTTCCGGAAGATCAGGTCGTTGCTGCCTTCCAGATAGGCTCTTTCCCAGGCATGCTTGAACTCCTTGAAGCGCTCCAGCAGTTCATACATGCCGAAGTTCATCGACCCCATGTTCAGCGATGCGACCTCCGGCTTGAACTGCAGCGCCGGCGCCATGCGTTCGGCGATCGGCAGCACGGGGGAGCCGCCCGTCGTGACGTTGACCACCACATCGGATTCCTGGCGGATGCGCGGCAGGAATTGCGCATACAGCGCCGGATCCTGCGTCGGCTGGCCGGTATCGGGCTTGCGCGCGTGCAGATGGACGATGGCCGCGCCCGCCTGGGCGGCGTCCAGCGCGGACTGCGCGATATCGGCGGGAGTGACGGGCAGGTAAGGCGACATCGACGGCGTATGGACCGAGCCGGTGATGGCGCAGGTAATGATGACCTTTCTGGACTTTTTCATGGGCCTCTGGGGTGCGCGTTGTAATCGCGTTGGAATCGCGTTGGATTCGCGTTGGATATTTATGGCCCCGGCTGTCTCCTCCGGGTGTGGGCCATTCTGTCGCACGCTTCCGGTGCCTGTCACCTGAACAGAAATTATCAATTGATAGGGAATCCGGTGCTGCGGTGCAGCGTTGAAAAGGGCGCGCCGGCCCGACGAAAGCGCGCCGCCGGCCAGGCGCTGAAATACAATATCGGCATGCCGAAATACCTGTTTCGGCCTCAAACAGGCTTACGCCAGAAGCTGCGCTCCATGTCCAACATCCTGCCTTCCCGCCCCGCGCGGCGCATGTCGTCCGCGCGCGTCCGGATCCGTCATCCGGAGGTTCGGCCATGAGCTGCGTGCTTGCGCTCGACCTCGGCGGCACGCGCTTTCGCGCCGCGCTGGTGAACGGCGCGGGGCATGTTGCCCATGCCTGCCACATCGACAGCCCCGCCGGCGCCAGCGCGCGTCCCGGCTGGGACGATATCGACGCCGATGCCTGGTGGCGCGGCCTGCAGGCGCTGGCCGACACCCTGGCCGCGCAGGCGGGCCCGGCCTTCGACGCCGTGCAGGCCGTGGCGGTCTGCGGCGTCACGCGCACGCAGATCTTCGTGGACGATCAGGGCGAGCCCATCCGTCCCGCCATCACCTGGCGCGACGCGCGGGCGGCGGAAGACGTCTCGCAGTGGCTCGCATCCATGCCGACGTCCCACCCCGAGTCCAGACAGATCAACGCCTTTCACCCCTGGGCCCGGGTGGCATGGCTGCTGCATGCGGAACCCGCCCACGCGGCCCGCGTGAAGGCAGTGCTGGAACCCAAGGACTACCTGAACTTCCGGCTGACCGGCCGCATGGCCAGCGACACGGTGTCCATGGCCCGCCTGCACGCGGCGGCCCAGCCTCACGCATCGGGCCCCGACCTGCTGACCGCGGTGGGCGCCAGCCCGGCATGGGTGCCCGAGCTGCTGGATCCCCTGCAGATTGTCGGGCCGGTCCAGGCCGGCCTGCCCGGCGCTCTGGCCCGGCTGGCCGGACGTCCGGTGGTCGCCTGCTCCAACGACACCTGGGCCGCCGTCGCCGGCCTGGGCGCGCTGCGTCCTGGCTACGCCTACAACATCTCCGGCACCACGGAAGTGTTTGGCGCCGTAGGCGCCGAGCCCGTGCAGGCGCAGGGCCTCATGACCGTGGACTGGGGCGGGGGCCACCACCAGATCGGCGGCCCGGGCCAGAACGGCGCGGACACCGTCGCGTGGCTGCTGCCCTTGCTGGGCCGCCTGGGCGAAGACGGCATGGCGGGGGTGGGCGAGGCCATGAACGAACTCCTGGACGCGCCGCGCGACCGTCAGCCGGCGCTCTTCCTGCCCTACCTGCAAGGCGAGCGCGTGCCGTACTGGGATCCGCACCTGCGCGGCGCCTTTCTGGGCCTGAACCGCCGCCATGGCCCGGGAGACCTCGCCTGGGCGGTGCTGGAAGGGGTGGCCTTTCTGAACCGCATCGTGCTCGAGCGCGCCGAGGCCGCCCTGGGCGCGCCCGTTTCCGAAATCCGCTTTGGCGGCGGCGCGGCGTCAAGCGCGCAGTGGTGCCAGGTGAAAGCCGACATCTGCGAACGGCCCGTCGTCGTCGGCCACGCCGACCAGCCCGGCATCCTGGGCGCCGCCGTCGCTGCCTGGACCGCGCTGGGCCAGCACGGCAGCTTTGCGGACGGACAGGACGCGCTGGCGCGCCCCGCGCAGCGTTACGAACCCCAGCCCGAGCGCGCCCACGCCTACCGCCGCATGTACGCCCAGTTTCGCGCCGCCGAGGCCGCGCTGGCGCCGGTGTCGCATGTGCTGGCAGGCATCCGGGTCTGATGCGGCAGGGCGAGAAAACCCTGTCGCGGCGCCTCCACATGGGGGCACTGCCGGACCGCTCCGGGGTATACACTGCTACGCCATCAAGGCGTGGTCGCGCGGCAGGCGGTGGATCACCCTGGCACACACAAGAACTCGAACGCAGCAAGGGTTGATTCGATGCGCGGCATCCTGGAAAAGTACGGCACGGCAATCGCGGGACTCCTCCTCCTGGCCTTCTTCGCCATCGGCGCCCCGAACTTCGCGGCCCCGACCAACCTCTTGAACATCGCCAAGGAAACCAGCTTCCTGGCCATCATCGCCATCGGTTTCACGCTGGCCCTAGTCACTGCCGAACTCGACCTGTCCGTCGCCGACGTCGCCAGCCTCGCGGCCGTCGTGACCGGCGCCCTGGTGCACACCGGCCAGCCCATTGCCATGGCCATCGCCGCCGGCCTGGGCGTGGGGCTGCTGTGCGGCCTGGTGAACGGCGTGGCCGTCACCCGCCTGCGCGTGCCCTCGCTGATCGCCACGCTGGGCATGGCCGCCATGGCGCGGGGTTTCGCGTTCATGCTGACCGACGGCGTGTCCTATGTGGGCCGCTGGCCCGCCAGCTTCACCGACCTTGCGCGCGCCAAGCCCTTCGGCATTCCCGCGCTGGTGCTCTGGATGCTGGCCGCCGTGCTCCTGGCCTGGTTCCTGATCAAATGGACCCGCACCGGCGCCCGCATGACCGCCACCGGCGAGGCCGGAGAGTCCGCGCGCCTGGCCGGCATCAACATCCGCGCCATGAAGAGCATCGGCCTGGCCCTGTCCGGCCTGTGCGCGGGCCTGGCCGCGATCCTGCTGACCTCCAGCCTGTCGTCCGCCGCGCCCAACATGGCCGGGGACTACTTCCTGTACGCCATCGCCGCCGTCCTGCTGGGCATGACCATGTTCAATCCCGGCCATGCCAACATTCCCGGCACCCTCGTCGCCGCGCTGATCCTCAAGGTGCTGGGCAACGGCCTGGTCCTGATGGGCGCGCCTTACTACGTACAGGACATCGTGCTGGGCTTCATCATGATCGCGTCCGTCGCGGTGTCATCGGCCGTGCTGAAGAAAGCGGCCTTCAAATTCTGACCGGAAGGGGAAAACACATGAACAAGCTCGTCAAGCGTTCGCTGCTGGCCAGCGCATTCGCCATCCAGGCGCTGGCCGCCAGCGCGGCCCACGCCTTCGACGTCGGCATCGTCGCATTCCAGATGTCGTCCGAAACCCACGCCCGCGTCGCCAATGCCGCGGCCGAGGCCGCCCGCGCCAAGGGCTGGACCGTCACCCAGCTCAACGCCGAAGGCTCGCTGCCCAAGCTGGCCGAACAGCTCGACACGCTGGTCAACAAAAAGGTCGACGCCATCGTCGTGGCCATGGGCAAACCGGTGGAAACCGACGCCCAGCTCCAGACCGCCAAGGAAAAAGGCATCCCCGTCGTCGGCGTCATGTCCGGCGCCAGCCCGCACATGCTGTTCGACGTCGAAGTCAACGAATACGCCACCGGCGCGCAGTCCGTGCTGTACCTGCTGGGCAAGATGGGCTACCAGGGCAACATCCTGTCCGCGCGCTTTGACGGCAACTCCGGCACCCGCATCCGCGGCAAAATGCTCGACGCCGTCCTGACCGAGAACACCGCCGTCAAGGACCTCGCCAAGTTCAGCATGGCCCGCACCCAAAGCTGGCGCGACGACGTGCGCAACGGCATGCAGGCCCTGTTCCTGCGCCATCAGGGCCAGTTCAAGGGCGTCTGGGCATCGTTTGACGGCCAGGCCTACGTCATCGACGACCTGCTGCAGGCCCAGGGCATGAAGAAGGGCGACATCACCCTGGTGTCGGTCGACGGCGGTCCCGAAACCTATCGCCGCATCGCCGATCCCAACAGCCTCATCACCGCCACCATGATGATTCCGTTCGAACAATTGGGCGTCAGCGCCGTCGACGCCATCGACCGCATCGTCGTCAAGAAGGAACCCAAGGACAAGGTCGTCGCCGGCCCGTACCTGTTCATGGACTCGGTGCTGGTCGACCAGACCAACGTCCAGAAATTCCTGCAACCCGCCAAGTAAGAGTGAGTCCTGCCGCCATGACCGCCGCATTGTCGCTACGCCAGATCCGCAAGTCCTATGGGGCGGTCGAGGCCCTCAAGGGCGTCGACCTGGACGTGCCCGAAGGCAAGATCATGGCCATCTGCGGCGACAATGGCGCCGGCAAATCCACGCTCATCCGCATCATCTCGGGCGCGCAGGAACCCAGCGGAGGCGACCTGAGCCTGAACGGCAAGCCCGTCGTCTTCGCGTCGCCGCACGATGCGCTGGTGCAAGGCATCGCCACCATCTACCAGGACCTCGCCCTGGCCCCGCGCCTGTCGATCTGGGAGA
>Ga0182745_1002748_pt1 | contig 15471 bp, 12 predicted proteins | sample eDN3rd30CKraftBY_FD_128523 | JGI IMG/M metagenome (GOLD analysis project Ga0182745, IMG submission 128523) | Enriched backyard soil microbial communities from Emeryville, California, USA - eDNA 3rd pass 30_C Kraft BY (version 2) (version 2) | ecosystem: Environmental > Terrestrial > Soil >...
AGCTGGCCATCCTCAACGCCAACTACATCGCCGAGCGGCTGAACCCGTACTACCCGGTGCTGTACCGGGGCAAGCGCGGCAAGGTCGCGCACGAGTGCATCGTCGACCTGCGTCCGCTGAAGAAGACGGCGGGGATCGAGGTGGAGGACGTGGCCAAGCGCCTCATGGACTACGGCTTCCACGCGCCCACCGTCTCCTTCCCGGTGGCGGGCACGCTGATGATCGAGCCCACGGAGAGCGAGTCCAAGGTGGAGCTGGACCGCTTCTGCGACGCGATGATCGCCATCCGCCAGGAGATTCGCGACATCGAGGAGGGACGCATGCCCAGGGACAACAACGTCCTCAAGCACGCGCCGCACACCTCGCGCGTCGTCACCGCGCCGGAGTGGAACCGGCCCTACTCGCGTGAGCAGGCCGTCTTCCCCACGGCGTGGGTGCGCGAGAACAAGTTCTGGCCCTCGGTGGGGCGCCTCAACAGCGTGCTGGGTGACCGCAAGCTCATCTGCGCGTGTCCGCCCATCGAGGACTACATGACGCCGGAGCCGAAGGCCGCCACGGCCTGACGCCTGCTCGCGGCCCTGAGGTCGGCAAGAGGCCGTCTCCCCGTGTGGGGAGGCGGCCTTTCGTCATGGTAGGGACAGGGCCATGTCGCGGTCGGGCTCGACGTGGACCACCACATCGACCACCTGGGGGTAGGCGGACTGCAGCGTCCGCTCCACCCGGTCCGCCAACTCGTGGGCCTGCGCGGTGGTGAGCTGCGGGTCGACCTCGATCTTGAGGTCCACGTAGACGCTCTCCTCCATGCCGCGGCTGCGCACGTCACGGCAGGAACGCACGCCAGGGACGGCCAGGGTGTGCCGCGTCACCTCGTCCGGGTCCAGCCGCGCGGTGTCGGAGAGGATGCCCACCGCCTGACGGACGATGCCGTACGCCACCCAGGCCACGAACACCATGACGGCCAGGGCAATCAACCCATCCGCGCGGGGGTAGCCCAGCCACACCAGCCCCAGGGAGGCCAGCACCGCCAGGGTGACGTAGACGTCGGACATCGTGTGGCTCGCGTCCGCCAGCAGCAGCGTGCTCTTGTACTTGCGGCCGTAGTAGCGCTCCACCCGCGTCACCGCCACGTTCACCACCAGGGTGGCGGCCATGACGGCCGCCATGGTGCCCGTCACCTGCGGGTGCCTGTCGTTGAGCACCGAGTCGAGCGCCATGCGCCCCAGCTCCAGCATGCCCACGCCAATCATCGCGCCGATGCCCAGCGACGCGAGCGCCTCGAACTTGCCGTGCCCGTAGGGGTGGTCCGCGTCCGCCGGGCGGGACGCCACGCCCATGGCCACCAGCCCCAGCACGTTGGAGCCGCCGTCGATGAAGGAGTGCAGCCCGTCCGCCGTCACCGCCGCGGACTCGCTGAGCATGCCGAAGGCCAGCTTGGCGGCGGCCACCGCCCAGTTGGCGGCGAGGATGCCCAGCAGCACGTTGCGGACCTTCCGGTTCCGCTCCTGCTGCGCGAGGTTTCGGTCGGTGAGCGTCGCGTCCACGGCGTGCCACCGTACCTCAGCGCGCGCTCAGTTGGGCTGGCGGAACAGCCGCATCCGGGGGCCGCCCCCCATCTCCATGAAGAAGCCGAACTGGAACTTCACCTGGGAGTCCTCCGACAGCAGCCCCGGCGGCGGGTTGGGGAAGGGCTGCGCGCGCTTGAAGGAGGACACCGCCTCGAGGTCGAGGAAGTCCAGCCCGCTGCTCTTCTCCACCTGGATGTCCGTCACCTGGCCGCGCGCATCCAGCGTGATTTGCAGCAGCGTGTACCGGTCCCTGCCCGAGTAGATGCCCCCGGTGGGGTCCCTGCGGCGCAGCTGCTCGTTGGGGTTCCAGTGCATGCCCACGCTCTGCTTCACGCGGTTGAAGAAGCTGGCGTACTTCCACTCCCGCGTGTTGAGGAGGGTGGCGTCTCCCTCGTCAGCGTCCTGCAGGTGGTCATTGGGCGCGGCGCCGAGGATCTTGTCCATGACGGCGCGCGACGGCGCCAGCGACGCCAGCCCGGGAGCGCCCGCGCGGCCGGCGGAGCCCGCTTCGTCGCCGCCCGTCCCTGGCTGGATGTTGAGGCGCTTGGCGTTGCCCACCACCTCGTCGCTCTCGTTCTGGTTGTTCACTTCCACGCCCGGCCCTGGCGCCTTCGGGTCCGTCTTCACGGCCACCTCGCTCTTGCGGCGGGCGTCGGGAATCTCGAAGGCGGGCTTCTGGCCGCCCTGGGCCACGGGCCGGTCGTCGTTGCCCATGCCGTGGTTGCCGGCCATGCGCGGCGGTGCCTGGGCGTCCGTGTCCTGGCCCTCCTGGTTCTGCGGCGCCGTCCGCTGGGGCATGGCGTTGCGGTAGAAGGGCGTCTGCTCCCGGGCGCGAGTCTCCTTGTTCACCCGGTTGTTGCTCTCCGCGAGGTACTTCGCGTTCGGGTCCACCTCGTTGTTGCCGGGCGCGACGTCCACGACCTGGCCCTTGGGCGGCTCCTCGGGCTTCTTCTCCTCCGGCTTCTTCTCCTGGGCGCGGGGCCGCTCGGACGCCTGGGATTTCGTCTGAGGGGCCGTGTTGCCGCGGTTCTTGGCCCACTGCTCGGCGGTGAGCGGGCGCACGGCCACGGACGTGGGCCGCGTCGCGGGCTTGCGCGCCACCGGCTCACCCTGGAGGGAGCCCGTCAGCAGCAGGGCGCCCACATAGAGGCCGTGGACGAGGAGGGCGAGCGCCAGCGCCGCGGCGAGCCGCCCCGCGGAGGACTTCTGCCGCCTCCGGCGGCGCCAGCTGGATGGAGAACCCGGGCTCACGGCGGGATGATAAACCTCCGGACGGGCGGACTAGTCCCGTCGCGTTCGCGGCTGAACAGGTGAAGAGGGACGTCGATTCGCGAGCCGCGCACCGGTTTGCAGGATAACCCCTCCCGGCCTCAATAGATGGGGGCCACCTCGGCGCCGTTGAAGTAGTGACGGAGGATGTCCTGGTAGCGCTGCCCGGCCTCCGCCCGGCCGATGGCGCCCGTTTGACACATCCCTACGCCGTGCCCCCAGCCCCCGCCACGGAAAAGCCAGCCGGTGAGCCGGCCCTCGGCGTCCCGCTCGGGGAGCACCACCGCCATGCTGCTGTTGAGCATGCCGAACAGGCGGCGGATGTTGAGCTCGCCCCGGACCTGGGTGGCGCCCTGGTCCCCGGACACCGTCAGCACGCTCGCCCGGCCGGATACCCCCCGGTCCATCAGCGCGAGCGCCTGGACGCGCCCCACGCCCAGCCGCTTCAGCCGCGCATCCACCTGCTCGGCCGTGAAGCGTCGCTCCCAGCGGAACTTGCTGGGCTGCGCGAAGCTGGACAGGCGGCAGGCGGCCGGCAGGTTGCTGGTCGTCAGCCAGCGCTCCAGGCTGGCGGGCAGGGGAGATGCGCCGGGCGGTCCGATGACGTCCGGGCGGCCACGGAGGCTCGGGTCCGGAGGGCCGCCCCACACCACGTCATTGTCCTCGGTGTGACCGCCACAGACGGCGCTGTAGACGGAGTCCACCAGCCGGCCCTCGTCGCTGAAGAGCCCCTCGCCACGGGTGGCCTCCACCGCGGCCGTGGTGCTGGCCGCCTCGCCGGTGCGGCCCCGGTACACGGCGCAGTGTTGCTCGGAGCAGAGGAGGTACGGGTCCGCCAGGTGCTTGATGCCCACCTTGGCCAGCACCTCGCCCCGCGCGGTCACGGCCTGGGCCTTGAGGGCCTCCGGGTGGGCGCGGGCGAAGATCTCCGCGGGCACGAGCCCCTTCAACAGGTCCTCCAGCGGCACCACGTTGACCACCGCCAGCAGGCCGGCCCGGTCCACGACGAGCTGGAGCGCGCCCCGGAAGGTGCGGTCCTCGAAGCCGTGGAAGTCATAGCCGACGCCGTACTCCACCTGCCGCACGTCGAAGCCCGCGCCGTCCGGTGTCTCCGCATCCAGCCGGTCCTGGGCCATGCCCACCACCGCGCCGGACTCGTCGCGGACCTCCAGGATGGCGCTGGCGGGGGTGCGGACCTCCTCGAAGAGCGTCGTCTGCGCGCCGTGGCTGCGCAGCAGCTCCGCCTGCCTCTGGCCTGCGGCCTCGGGCGTGAGGACCTCATCCACCAGCAGCAGGATGCGCCGGTTGTCGATGACCTTGCCGGCGATGCCGTAGACGGTGCCGAGCACCTGGGAGCGGACCGTCAGGCCCTTCTCCCGCCATGCCTCCTGCGCCGCTTGCATCCCCGCGCGGTCCGCCATGCGGAACTCGGCCAGCTGTACACGCGCGGACAACACCGCGGGCGTGCCCTGCGTCACCCGCACCGTCCACCGCGTCCCCGCCGCCGCGTCGAGCACCTTGTCGTCGGCTCCCCCGAAGCGCAGGCGCATCCGCCCCCGCGGGGAGAAGGTGACCTCGCGCCGGCCCTCCATCAGCCGGACGGGCACCCGTGGCTCGCCGCCGCGGAAGTCCAGGCGCTTGAGGTCCGCTGGCGTCGGGATTCCCTGCGAGAGCAGGTCCCCCAGGGAGGACGAGGCGCCCGTGGCTGGATCGCCGGGGACTCGCGCCGCTGCGTGCGCGGAGGGGGGATGATGGTCCGGCTCCATGGGGGCCACGCTCTCGGCCGGCACCGAGGACGCTGAAGCTCCGCCAGTGGGAGAAGGGGAGGGCGATGCCGGGCCGCCACTGGCCGCCATGTCCGGCCCAGGGGCCGCGGACGCCGAAGGCGGCATCGGGGCCTGCCCGGCTCCAGGTGAGCGCGAGCCGTCCGTCGCGGGCTGCGGGGCCGCGCACGCGGTGAAGAGGACTGCGGCGATGAGGAGAGGGGCGGCGTGGCGCACGGCGGGCGCCACCGTACTGTCGCACCTCCCACCTGTCACGAGCCGTTCGCCTGGCGCCCGCCAGGCCGGCCGCCAGCCAGATGCCACGGCGCGGGGGGATGAATATCGGCCCCCGCCTCCGGCGTTGCCCCTGCTCATGAAAATCCGACATGGCAACTGCCTGAAGCTGACGTCCCTGGCCGCGGGCCTGCTCTTGCTGAGCACGGCGGCCTGCTCTGGCTCTGACAGTGGCGGGACCTCCGTACCCCTGCCGGGCCAGTCCCCACCGCCAGCGGCGTCCGAGCCGGCGCCCGACACGGCGGAGTCTCCCACGCCCCCCCCCGCGCGGACCTTCTCCGCGCGCCCTCCCATTGGCGTTCAACCGGTGGAGGGGACCCCCGTGGCCGTGCTGCCGAAGCACGATGACCACGTCGACATCGAGGACCCGTCACCGCAGCCGGGCGTCAGCGCCACGGAGATGACCGTCCCCGAGCCGCCCGTCTACACACGCGAGTGGGTGGTGAGCACGTCCGGCGACGACGCGGGGGACGGCAGCGCCGCGCAGCCGCTGCGCACCATCAACAAGGCCGTCAGCCTGGCCGGCCCGGGAGAGCTCATCCGTGTGCTGTCCGGCACCTACGCGGAGCGCGTCATCATCGGGGACAACGCGAAGCCGGGCACGGCCGAAGCGAAGGTCACGCTCCAGGGCGAGGGCAGCCCGCGCATCGTCCTGGGCCCCGGGGCGAATGGCCTGGTGCAGGTGCGCCAGCCGCACTGGATCATCGACGGATTCGAAATCGACCTGCAGGGCCAGACGTCCTTCGCCGTCACCTTCGAGGGCGACGTGACGGGCTCGATGCTCGTCAACTCGGACCTGCACGGTGGGACGGGCGGCGGCGCGGTGACGACGTTCAACGACGCCACCGGCCCCGTCATCGAGAACAACATCATCCACGACTTCGTGAAGACCACCGGCAACGAGGACTCACATGGCGTCGTCGTGCAGCCCACGTCGCGGAATGTCACCGTGCGCAACAACGACATCCACGGCAACTCGGGCGACGCCGTGCAGTGCCTCGGCCCAGAGGGCTTCAGCGACCTGCCTCCCGCCGAGGACCTGCTGATCGAGAACAACCACTTCTACGCCGGGCGGGAGAACGCCGTGGACATCAAGACGTGTTACGGCGTGGTCCTCCGCAACAACCGGATGCACCACTTCCTGCCGAGCTCCACGGCCCGGGGCGACGTCGTCGTCATCCACTACTCCGCGAGCAACGTGCTGGTGGAGGACAACGAAATCTACGACGGCGCCAAGGGCATCTCCGTCGGGGGCAACCACGACGGGGCCATGCCCGACGGCATCGTCATCCGCCGCAACCGCGTGCACGACATCACCGGGGCCGGCGGCGGTGAGGGGACGGGCATCCGCCTGGAGAACTCGAAGGCCACCACCGTGGTCAACAACACGGTCTCCCGGGTGACCACCGGGCTCATCATCGGCCACGGCACCGGTGGGCCGACCCAGGCCCCGGTGGTGCAGAACAACATCGTCGCGGACGCGCCCGTCGCGGTGAACATGGGGTCCATGGCCCCGGGGGCGAAGCTGGGCCACAACCTCTTCCCGGCCGGTGCCCAGTTCAAGAACGAGGGCACCGTCATGGACCTCACGGCCTACCAGGCCGCCACGGGTGACACCACGTCGCGCACTGGCTCCGCGGACCTGGGGGAGGCCTTCGCTCCGGGCCCCACGGCCCAGGACTCGGGCGCGGACATCGGGATTCCGTTCTGTGGCGCTGGGCCGGACATCGGCGCGGTGGAGCTGGGCTGCTGACCTGACGGCGGCCCCCGGAAAGCACAAGGCCCGATGCGGAGTTGCTTCCGCACCGGGCCTTGGCTCTTTGAGGCGCCACCCGGATTCGAACCGGGGTATGAAGGTTTTGCAGACCTTTGCCTTTCCACTTGGCTATGGCGCCGAGAGGACGGAGCCGGCTTTATACGCAGCCGGCCACCGCGTGGTCAAGGACGCAACAGCTGCCTGGGCTGCGAGCGTCCCGTTACCATGCCGCCGCGAAAGCGTTCCATCGCGGGTGCGCGTCCCAGCCACCCCAACGGACGAGGTGCTCGCACGATGCTTCACGGCCACGGACTGTACCTGGAAGAGCATGACGCGTTTCGTCGCACGGTGCGTGCGGTCGTGGAGAAGGAGATCCGCCCCTTCGTCCGGGAGTGGGAGGCCCGGGAGGCGTTTCCCCGGGAGCTGTTCACCCGCTTTGGCGAGCTGGGCTTCCTCGGCTTGAAGTACCCGGTGGAGTACGGGGGCTCGGCCGCGGGGGAGCTCTACGAGGCGGTGCTCCTGGAGGAGCTGGGGCGGTGTGGCTCTGGCGGCGTGTCCGCGGGGCTGGGGGCGCAGTTCACCATCTCCACGGGGCCCCTCCACCTGTTCGGCACGGACGCGCAGAAGCGCCGCTGGCTGGCCCCCGCCATCCGCGGCGAGAAGGTCGGCGCGCTGGGCATCACCGAGCCCGACGCCGGCTCCGACGTGGCCGGCCTGCGGACCACCGCGCGGCGCGAGGGCGACTGCTACGTGGTGAATGGCTCCAAGACGTACATCACCAACGGCGTGCGGGCGGACTTCGTGGTGCTGGCGGTGAAGACGGACCCGGCCGCCGGTCACAAGGGCCTGTCCATGCTGGTGGTGGAGAAGGACACACCGGGCTTCACCGTGGGCCGCAAGCTGGACAAGCTGGGCTGGCGCGCGTCGGACACGGCGGAGCTGTTCTTCGAGGACTGCCGCGTGCCCGCGGAGAACCTGCTTGGCGTGGAGGGGCAGGGCTTCTCGCAGATCATGGGCAACTTCCAGTGGGAGCGCCTGTCGCTGGCGCTGGGCGCGGTGGGAGCCATGGAGGAGATGCTGGAGACGGTGCTGGAGCACGTGAAGTCGCGGCGTGCCTTCGGCCAGTCGCTCCACCAGTTCCAGGTGGTGCGCCACAAGCTGGCGGAGCTCTTCACCGCCCGCGAGTCGGCGCGGCAGCTCACCTACCACGCGCTGCGCCTGCACGTGGCCGGTGAGTGGGCCGTGGCCCAGACGTCCATGGCGAAGAAGGTGGCCACGGAGACGTGCTGCCGGGTGGCGGACGAGTGCCTCCAACTCCACGGCGGCGCGGGCTACATGATGGAGTACGACATCCAGCGCCACTGGCGCGACGCGCGGCTGGGGCCCATCGGTGGGGGCACCAGCGAGGTGATGAACGAGATCATCGCCAAGCAGCTCGGCCTGTAGGGCGGGGGCATGGCGCGGCACGGCGCCCCGCTCCCCACGTGGAGGGCAGGCGGGGAGGCGGTGCGGGAACAGGGCGACGGCGCCTCGGGTTATCCGAGAAGACCCCGCGGAGGTCACCGTGGAGCCCACCATCGTCTGTGCCGAGCTGTACATGCGCCTGGGGGACGACGAAGTGCTCGTCCTCGACTGCCGGGACGCTGCCGATTGGGAGCGTTATGACATGCACATCCCGGGTGCGCTCCGGATGACGTCCGCGGAGATTGCCCGCGACCACCACATGCTGCCGGACGACGAGCTCATCGTCCTGTGCGGCTGCTCGCCGGACGGTAGGGACTCCCGCCGGGTCTGCCGCCTGCTGCGGATGAAGGGGCGCGAGGCCGTCTGCCTCGAAGGCGGACTGCTGGCGTGGGTGACGGGAGGCTTCCCCACCGAGCGCCACGCCCGGGCCCCGGTCGCCGTGATTCCCCACTGAGCACCGGGTGGATGCGGTGCGTCGGGAAAGGGTGTTATGGAGCGGGCGACTTCCTCCTCCACTGGAGACTGGAGAAACGCCCCCATGGCCAGGCTTCGCGCGGCACTCATCGGTGCCACTGGACTCGCAGGACAGCAATTCATCGCGGCCCTGAAGGACCATCCCTCCATCGAGCTGACGGGCCTGGCGGCCTCGCCCCGCTCGGCGGGCAAGACGTACGCGGAGGCCTTGAAAACGGCGAGTGGGATGACGGCGTGGTTCGTCCCGGAGCCGCTGCCCGCCGGGATTGCCGGCATGAAGGTGGTGGCCGGTGACGCGCTGGAGGCCAGGGACTACGACATCGTCTTCTCCGCCGTGGAGGCGGACGTGGCGCGTGAGCTGGAGCCCCGGCTGGCGAAGGACATCCCCGTCTTCTCCGCCGCCAGCGCGTTCCGCTACGAGGACGACGTCCCCCTGCTGATTCCTCCCGTCAATGCCGCGCACGCGCCCCTCATCCGGGAGCAGCAGCGCCGGCGCGGCTGGAAGGGCTTCATCGTCCCCATCCCCAACTGCACCACCACCGGCCTCGCCGTGACGCTGGCCCCGCTGGTCGAGCGCTTCGGCGTCAAGGCGGTGTTGATGACCAGCCTGCAGGCCATGTCCGGCGCGGGGCGCTCGCCCGGCGTCATCGGGATGGACATCCTCGACAACGTCATCCCCTACATCCCCAACGAGGAGCGCAAGGTCGAGGTGGAGACGAAGAAGATTCTCGGCGCGCTCCGTCCGGACGGGCAGGGCCTCACGCCGCACGACGTGCGCGTGTCCTGCACCTGCACCCGCGTGGCGGTGATGGAAGGCCACACCGAGTCCGTCTTCGTCTCGCTGGAGAAGAAGGCCACGGTGGCGGAAGTGACCCAGGCCCTTCGGGAGTGGCAGGGCGCCGAGCTGGCCCGGAAGCTGCCCTCCGCGGCCCCGCGCTGGATTGAGGTGCTGGACGATCCATTCCGACCCCAGCCCCGATTGGACCGGGAAACGCACGACGGCATGGCCACCACGGTGGGCCGCATCCGCGAGGACGGCGTCCTGGAGAACGGCTTCAAGTACGTCCTGGTGTCCCACAACACCAAGATGGGGGCCGCGCGAGGCGCCATCCTCGTGGCCGAGCTACTGCAGGCCCAGGGCTTGTTGGGCTGACCCCATGCGCCGGCGACGGTCCGCCACAGATTCAGGGTGCCATCGCCAGCTTGAACCACTACTGTGCGCGCCCACGGACGCGCCTGGTTACTACCGAGAGGAGACTTTTCAATGGCCTACGTCGTCGCCGACCCTTGCATCAAGTGCAAGTACACCGACTGTGTCGAGGTGTGCCCGGTCAACTGCTTCTACGAAGGTGCCAACTTCCTGGTCATCCATCCGGATGAGTGCATCGACTGCGGTGCTTGCGAGCCTGTGTGCCCCACCAAGGCCATCTTCCCGGAGACGGAGCTGCCGGAGAAGTGGAAGGAGTACAAGGCCCTGAACGCTGACCTGTCGGCGAAGTGGCCCAACATCGCGGAGAAGAAGTCCGCGCTGCCCGAGGCCGAGGACTACAAGGAGAAGGAGGGCAAGCGCGACCTCCTGGATCCTTCGCCGGGCGCATAGGCCAACCCACAATCGCGTGTCCCCCGAAGGTCCTTTCGCCCCGGCGAGAGGGCCTTCGTCGTTGCGGGGGGCTACGCCGTGTGCAGTGCGCGGAGCTTCAAGCCTCGCGCTTCCAGCGCGTCGCGCAGCCGGCTCAAGTCCTCGGCGGCCACCGGTCCCCGGTGGCCCTGGATGCGCAGGGAGATTTCGCGCGGGCCCGTCCGCTCGACCTCCACCGTGGCTTCGAGGTGCCCGCGCAGGCTCATGCTGAGCGCGGGCCGCTGCGACTTCACGAAGACATCGATGCGCTCGATGAGCGCCATCGCCGCCTCGGCACGCGTGCTGGCGAGGGGGGCTTCATGCGGAGCGCTGCCTCCCGTCGCCGGCCCCACCGCGGGCTGGGGGCCTTCCCGGCTCGCGGGCTCCTGCGCGGGGCGTTGCTGCTCTGGAGACGCGGGGAGTGCGCGGGGCTCCGGAGGCGCGGGCGCCACGGTGCGGGCATCCCTGGACAGCTCGCGGGCGATGAGGTCATGGAGGCGGTGCTCGGTGCGCTCCTGTCCCAAGGTCTGGGCCTCGCTCCGGACGGCGCCCAGCCGCTGGACCTCCGCGTGCATCGCCAGCCGCTTGAGTCCCAGATTCTCCGGGCTGGAGACGGCCGCCCGCTGCGGCCCGGCCACCGCCCCGGTGGCACGCGCCGCCAGGGTAGGGGCGGCGCGCGGACGCAGGGCGGCGGGCTGTCCCGCGGGCACGCGCCGCGGCCGCTGGGGTTCTCCGCGGGTATCCGCTTCCTCCATCGCCTTCTTGAACTTCTCCCCATCGGGCGATGGCTTCGTCTGTCCGGTCCGCGCCGCGGACTCCTGACTGTCGACCTTCATGGCATCCCTCGTGCGATTGGCGCGTGGGCCAAAAGCAGGGGGCATGCCAGGAGAGGGCGCGACGCTTCTTCTCCACCTGGGGGGAGGGGGACCGCCGGGGCGGTACCCATGGGTGGATGGGCATCCAGGCGCGGGATGGGGTCAGCGCTGCTTGCCGAACGCGCCGGGTTGGATGGGGGCAATACCCGTCAGGTCGTTGACGGCCAGGGGACACGCGGCGACCGCTGCGGGGTCCGCCAGGATGGGGGTCTTGGTCCAGTCCCGCTCGGGGAAGAGCAGCGCGTCCCGCAGTTCGATGGTCGCCAGGGCCTTCTTGTACTCCCAGAAGCGGCCACGAACGATGACGCGGGAGCCCTTCAGCAGCTTGTTGAGGTCCGTGTACTGCGTGTCCTGGAGCTTCGCGGTGACCTCCACGCGGGGGCGCTTGGCCGGCTTGCCGAAGCTGAACTCGTAGCGCTCCGTGGTCGGCGCCTCGGGCTCCACCCAGACGAGCTGGGCCAGCGTGTAGGGCTCCTCGGGCTCTTCGTCCTTCTTGAGGCGCTTCTTCTTCGGCTTCACGAGCTTCACGTCCACCAGCTCCAGCGCGCTGAAGGCGACCTCGTGGTCCAGGTAGTTTTCGCGAAACAGCGCCTCGGCGGTGGAGGCCCCCACGGAGGTGGCGCGCTTCACCTCCTGCTCATAGCGGTCACGCAGCGCGGGCAGGGTAAGCAGGAAGCTGTCCAGGGGCTTCACGCCGTCGGCGAGGAAGCGCAGCCGGCCGGTGTCGATGGCCGGGTAGTGCGGGGCCAGGGCCTGCGCCGTCACCAGCCACTCGGGCGGCAGCTTCCGGTCGATGAGCACGCGCCGGACCATGGCGACGAAGAAGGCGTTGCCGGGGAAGCGCTGGTTGACGAGCTGGGTGTTGAGCGCGTTCACCAGCACCGGGTCGAGCATGAAGTTCTCGTCACGTTTGTGAAGGAACACGCCCGTCTCGCCCATCAGGGTGAGCATGGCCCCGAGCAGCTGGGCGCAGCCGGCATCCCGGGTGCCCTGGCTCAAGCCCTGGTTCAGCTTTGACCGGGAGAAGCGCTTGTCGAGGTCCTCCTCGCGGAAGACGGGGGCCGGTCCGTTGCCGAAGAAGAGCTCTGGCTGGGCGGCAGCGGGCAGGGCCGCCAGGGCCAGGACGAGTGCGAGCAGTCGGTTGAAGCGCATGGCGGCTTGCAGCCTAGCATGGGGGGCGGGCACGCCGGGGGGCAGCCCGCCCTCTCGGGGACGGGGAGCATGGGGGCGGATTCCGGGGCCGGCACGCTGCTTTTTCCGCCTGTTGACCTCGCGGGCTTTTGTGTACCTTGCCCGCGACATGGCTTCTCCCACGGAAACCTCCGCGCCCGTTACCATCGCTCCGATCAAGAACGAGGCGGAGCTCATGCAGGCGCTCGCCATCCGCGAGGTGGTGTTCATCGAGGAACAGGCGGTTCCCGAGGGCATCGAGCGCGACGCCGAGGACGTGAACGCCTACCACGTCATCGCCAGCCAGGGCGGGCACGCCATCGGCACGGGCCGGCTTGTGATGCTGGCGCAGCCCCCGGCGAACCAGGAGGGCAAGTGGGGCCAGATTGGCCGCATGGCGGTCCTCCAGTCGCACCGCAAGGCGCGCGTGGGGTCCAAGCTCCTCACGTCGCTCGAGGAGGAGGCGCGCCGGCGGGGCGTCAGCGGCATCATGCTGCACGCGCAGCTCTACGCGCTCGAGTTCTACAAGAAGCACGGCTACCAGCCGGTCGGCGGCGTCTTCGAGGAAGCCGGCATGGAGCACCTGGAGATGCTCAAGCGCTTCTGACGAATCACCGCCGGGGCGGGCGGGGCGCGGGCGGCTGAGCATGCCGCGGATCCTCCGGCCACGAGTGGCGGGGGTACTTGCGGCACAGCTCCTTGCGGATGGCGGGGTAGTGCCGCTCCCAGAAACCCGCCAGGTCGGTCGTCACCTGGACGGCGCGCATGTTCGGCGCGAGCAGGTGCAGCACCAGCGGCACACGGCCCGCGCACACGTTGGGCCCCTGCGCCATTCCGAAGAAGTCCTGCAGGCGTGACTCCACCCAGGGGGGCTTGCCCGGCTCGTAGTGGACCTTGACGCCGCGCCCGCCGGGGAGCGTCACGCGCTCGGGGGCATGCGTGGCCAGCAGCCGCTGCTGCTCGGAGGTGAGCCTCGCATAGAGCGCGTCCAGGAGGGACACGCCCTCCAGGTCCTTGAAGCTGCGCGCGTCCGAGCACAGCGACGCCAGCGCATCCCGGAGGAACGCATCATCGACGAGGGGGAACTTCGCCTCCGGGAAGGCCTCTTTCAGCAGGGCCACGCGGGTACGCCACTGCTCCAGGGCTTCCGGATCCGCGAACTTGCCGGGGCCCGCGGCCAGCGCGGCTTCCACGAGCACGCGCGCCGTCGCCTCGGAGGCGGGAGCGGGGGTGCGCGTCTCCTCCAGGACCAGGTTGCCGTAGGACAGGCGGGTGAGCCGCTCCACGCGCCGGGCCTCGGCGTTCCACTGGAGGGTGTCCACCTCTTCGAGCGCCTCCGGGTATAGGTCCAGCAGCCACTCGGGCTCCACGGCGCTGGCGAGCCGCACCACGGCGCCCTTGCCAGGGCGCTCCTCGGCGTCCGCGGCCACCATGAGCTCGGCGTCCTGCACGACGCTGACCTCGGAGAGGGTGGCGGTGCCGCCGCCGAACATCAGCAGCTCGGGGGCGCGAGGACGGCGGCGGCGGGCGACGCGGTCGGGGTAGCCCGCGAGCACGCTCAACATCAGCGCCTGCTCCACGTCCTCCGCGCGCTGGGGCCGCCCGCCCTGGTTTCGCGCGGCGCGCCGCAGCTGCTTCTGGACCCGGTCCACGGACTGCACGGCGCCTGCTTCCAGGGAGAGGGCGTGCATGCGCCCGGACGCGAACCCCGCACGCTCTGCTTCGCGGAAGCGTTCGAGGAGCTCCAGCAGGTCGGACGGGCCGCTGACGATGGCCGCCGGGCGGCCGCCCTGGCCCAGGTTGGCGCGGGCCTCACGGCGGATATCGCGCTCGCCCATGAGGGCGGCGAGGACGGCGGCCTCTGCGCCTACGCCCCGGCGCTCGCCCTCGACGATGATGCGGGCCTGACGGGGGTGGACGGGGAAGCGGAGGAGTCGCCCGCCGACGTCCGTGACACGGCCCTGGGCGTCGACCGCGCCCAGGCGGCGCAGCAGGGTCTCCGCGGCGTCGAGGGATGCCGCGGGCGGGGGCTCGAAGAAGGGGAAGGTGGCCAGGTCGGTGATGCCGGAAGCGCGCAGGGAGAGCACGGTCTCCGCCAGATCCATGCGGCGGATCTCCGGGGCGTCCTGCTCGGGACGGCCGTCGAAGTCGTGCTGCGTATAGAGGCGCAGGCAGTGTCCCGCGCGCGTGCGGCCCGCGCGTCCGGCGCGCTGGATGGCGGAGGCGCGGCTGACCTTGGACAGCTTGAGCGCGGGCAGGCCGGACCAGGGCGAGTGGGACGCCACCCGCGCGAGGCCCGAGTCGATGACGACCGCTACGCCGTCGATGGTGACGGACGTCTCCGCGACGTTGGTGGAGAGGATGATCTTCCGCCGGGAGCTGCGGCGCACGGCGCGGTCCTGCTCGGCGGGAGACAGGTCTCCGTGAAGGGGGAGGACATCGGCGCCATGACGTTCGGCGAAGTCGGCGCAGGCGTCGCGCGCACGGCGGATCTCGCCTGCGCCCGGGAGGAAGACGAGCACGTCGCCGTCCACGCCGTTGGCGAACACGCGCTTGATGCCGGAGAGCACCTGCTGATCCAGGTGGCGGTCATCGGGCGCGGGGAGGTACTCCACGCTCACGTCGAAGCGGCGGCCCTCGGAGCGCAGTGACGGGCACCCGCCGAGGTACGCGCGGATGGGCTCCGCCTCCAGGGTCGCGGACATGACGACGACCTTGAGGTCGGGCCGGGTCGTCTCCTGGAGGCGGCGCAGCATCGCCAGGGAGATGTCGGCGGAGAGGTGGCGCTCGTGGAACTCGTCGAGCACGACGATGCCCACGTCGCGAAGGTTCGGGTCGGAGAGCAGGCGGCGGCCGAGCACGCCCTCGGTGACGAACGACAGGCGCGTCTTCGCGCTGCGGACGTCTTCGAAGCGGACCTGGTAGCCCACGGACTCGCCCACGCGTTCGCCCACCTCCTCGGCCACGCGCTGGGCGGCGAGCCGCGTCGGGAGCCGGCGGGGTTGGAGGACGATGAGCTCCTTCCCCTGGCCGAGTCCGGCCTCCAGGAGCGCGCGCGGCACGCGCGTGGTCTTCCCGGCGCCGGGAGGGGCCTCCAGCACGAGCGACCGCGCCCCACGCAGCGTGGAGACGATGTCCGGCAACAGGGGATCGATGGGAAGCGCGACGTCCGCCATGGACCGGTGTCCTCTCAGGGAGTCTCCGCGCCCGGCGTCGTGGGCGC
>Ga0182745_1002755_pt1 | contig 15461 bp, 12 predicted proteins | sample eDN3rd30CKraftBY_FD_128523 | JGI IMG/M metagenome (GOLD analysis project Ga0182745, IMG submission 128523) | Enriched backyard soil microbial communities from Emeryville, California, USA - eDNA 3rd pass 30_C Kraft BY (version 2) (version 2) | ecosystem: Environmental > Terrestrial > Soil >...
GGGCGCTCGGCGCGCGGCGTGCGCTCGGCCCCGCGCGCGTGCCGCGCATGGTGCTGCTGGACTGGATGGCCACCGAGCCCAGCCCCTCCTTCCTCAAGGCCCTGCGCGACCTCCAGACGGAGCGCTGGAGCGAGGTCCGCAACCGGCTGCTCCATGGCTGGCTGGAGGGCCTGGACGACACGGCCATCCAGCGCTTCGTCCGCGAGGACATGGGCGCGTACGGTGAAGCCATGTGGGCCCGGGCAGGCCGGGAGATCGAAGCCGCGTATTCCCGCGAGGGCTCACCGCTGCGGGCCCTGGCGGCGCTCGAGCCCATGCCCCTGACGATTCACCTGTACGCGCGCCCGGAGTCGCACGACTACCTCTCGGCGCAGGTGGACTTCGGCGTGGAGCACCCGGGCTTCCATGTGCTCAAGCTGCCCGCCAGCAGCCACTTCCCGGCGCTGGAGGTGCCGGACATGGTGGCGGCGGGAATCGAGGCGCTCGTCTCCGCGCGGGAGGTCCCCTTCCACGCGGGCGCCATGCCAGCCTGAAGCGGCTGGCCTACGGCAGCCCGAGCGCTTCCTTCATGCCGTCCGTGCGCTCCCTCGCGCGCCGCATGGCGATGCGCTGGAGCGCCGGGTCCTGGGGAATGGGCATCCAGGCCAGATAGCGGGTCCGGGAGGCGCCCTCCCCGGACTGGCTGCTCGCGACCACCAGCGTCCGGTTCTGGAAAGCCTCCTCCCAGGGGGCACATCCCGTCATGGAGAACTTCGTGACGGTGTCGTCCTTCGCCTGCGTCCACGCGATGCAAGGGAACTCCGAGCAGTCCAGGGCCACCACGTCGAGCCCCATGCCGCACTCGCTGGCGGCGCGGAAGGCGACCTGCTCGAAGCCCTTGGGCGTGAAGGGCTCGGGCAGCTCGGCCGGGAATGACAGCGGGACGTCCTCTGGATTCTCCGGCGGCGGTGCATCGGCCGCGGGCGGCACCGCTTCCGCGCGCGCCTCCTGGGCCGGCAGCCTGCGGAGCACGGTGGCCTCACGCGGCAGCATGGGCGCGATGGCGGGCGCGTCCCGCCGCGGGGGCGCTGTCCGGGGAGTAGCGGCCTGGGCCTCCGGCACGGACGCGGTGGGCGCCTGGACGGCGGCCGTCTCGGGCGGCACCTGCGTCATCGAGAATGAACTTCACGGGCCGCTCCGCGGGGCCGAAGGAGCCCGCGGGCACGACCCGTGACGGAACCAGGCTCGCTCCCACCCAGGAGTCCAGAGAGCATCACGGCGCGAACGCGGTGAGCGGCTCGGCTCATGCATTGGACGCTATCAGCGCCCTTCCCGGTTTCCAGATTCCAAGCCACCCGCCCTCCTGCCCCCGACGGCATTGACGCCGGCCCAGCCTCATCGATAGGTTGGTCAAACAACCAATAAACGAGGCCCGCATGCCCCGTCCGTCCAACACCGAGGAGCGCCGCCAGCAGATTGTCGCTGGCTTGCTGAAGGTCATGTCGGAGCGCGGCTACGAGCGCGCGTCGGTGGCCGAAATCGCGAAGGCGGCCGGCCTTGGCCCGGGGCTGGTGCACTACCACTTCCGCGGCAAGCAGGAGATTCTGCTCACCCTCGTGGAGCAGCTCGCCGCGCAGGCCCGGCAGCGCGTGGATGCGCGGCTCGCGCGGGTGAAGCGCCCGGATGCCCGGGCCCAGGTGGACGCCTTCCTGGAGGCGTACCTCGCCACCGGCGACGACGCGGCCCCCTCCGCGGTCGCCAGTTGGGTGGTCATCAGCGCGGAGGCCATCCGCCAGCCGGAGGTCCGCGCCGTCTACGAGCAGGTGGTGCGCGCCGACCTCAAGCGCCTGACCTCGCTCGTGGCCGCCGTGGTGGGCCAGCGCAAGGCCCCGGCGCTGGCCGCGGGCCTGTTCGCCGCCGTGCAGGGCTACTTCGTGCTCTCCGCCAGCGTCCCCGGCCTCGTCCCCACGGGCTCCGCGGCCAGCACGGTGAAGCGCATGGCGGCGGGGCTCCTCGGCCCGGCGGACGCGGGGGAGGACGCATGAAGACGGCGGCCAAGCTCGGGCTCCTCTCCAGCCTCTACCTGTCGCAGGGGCTCCCCTTCGGCTTCTTCACCCAGGCGCTGCCCGTGCTGCTGCGCCACCAGGGCCTGTCCCTGCCCGCCATCGGTCTGGCCCACCTGCTGGCCCTGCCCTGGGCGCTCAAGTTCCTCTGGGCCCCGCCCATGGACCGGAAAGGTTCGGCGCGGTGGGGACGGCGGCGCGGCTACATCCTCCCCCTGCAGTGTCTGTCCGCGGGCCTGCTGCTGGCGCTCGCGCTGCCGGATGGGAGCCTGGACACGCGGCTGCTGATGGCGGCGGTGCTGGGCGTCAACCTGCTGGCCGCCACGCAGGACGTGGCCACCGACGGGCTGGCGGTGGACCTGCTCGCGCCGGCCGAGCGCGGCTGGGGCAACGGCATCCAGGTGGCCGCCTATCGCGTCGGCATGATTCTGGGCGGTGGGGTGATGCTCGCCGTCTTCGACGCGGCGGGTTGGCGCCCCACCTTCCTCGCCCTGGGCGCGCTGCTGATCGTGGCCACCGTCCCCATCGCCCGCTACCGTGAGCCGCCCTCCGCGCCTCCCGCTCCGCAGAGCCTGGGCCTGACGTGGTGGCTGAAGCGCCCGGGCGCCGGCGCCTGGCTCACGCTGCTCATCGTCTACAAGGCGGGCGAGTCCCTGGCCACGGGCATGCTGCGCACCTTCCTGGTCGATGCGGGCCTGTCGCTGACGGACATCGGCTGGATGCTGGGAGGCGTGGGCTTCACCGCGGGGCTCGTGGGTGCGTTGCTCGGCGGAAGCCTGGTAGTACGGCTCGGGCGGCGACGGGCCCTGCTCGTCTTCGGCGCCATCCAGGCCGGCGCGGTGCTGCTCTATGCCCTGGTGGCTCGGGGCACGCCCTCCCTCCCCCTGCTCGCACTTGTCTGCGGCGCCGAACACGTGGCCAGCGGCATGGCCACCGCCACCGTCTTCACCGCGATGATGGACGCCTGCCGCCCGGACCACGCCGCCACCGACTACACCGTGCAGGCCTCGCTGGTGGTGCTGGCCACGGGCGCCGCCGCCGCGGTGAGTGGCTTCAGCGCGCAGGCCCTGGGCTACGCCGGGCACTTCACGCTGTCCGCGCTGCTGTGCGCCGCGGGCACGGTGTACGCCGCCCTCACCTTCCACCCGCCCCGGCGCCTGGCGCCCGAGGCCGCTCCCGAGGTGTCGCGATGACCATCGCCGTCTACGCCGGCAGCTTCGACCCCGTCACCGCCGGCCACATGTCCGTCGTCCGTCAGGCCGCCCGCCTCTTCAGCCACGTGGTGGTGGTGGTCGCTGTCAACCCCGACAAGCAGACGCTCCTGTCCGCCGAGGAGCGCGTGGCCCTGCTGCGCGGAGCGGTGGCGCACCACCCCAACGTCACCGTGGCCTCCACCCAGGGCTTCATCGTCGACTTCGCGCGCGACATCGGCGCCAGCGTCCTGCTGCGCGGCGTGCGCGGCGCCATGGATGCCCAGTTCGAGACGACGCTGGCGCAGAACAACCGCGCGCTGGCGCCCGAGCTGTCCACCCTCTTCCTCCCGGCCGAGGCCCACCTCGCCGAGGTGAGCAGCAGCGGACTCAAGGCCCGCGTGGCGCGCGGCGAGGACGTTTCCGCCTTCTGTCCGCCGGCCGTCGCGGCGAAGCTCCAGGAGCGACTCGCCCCTTCCCACCGGAGCACGTCTTGAGCCTGTCCTTCATCACCCTTGGCATCGGCGACGCATTCTCCGCCCTGCGCTACTCGTCCTGCCTCGCCGTGGAGGCGGAGGACCAGGTGCTGCTGGTGGACTGCCCGCACCCCATCCGGAAGATGATGCGCGAGGCCTCGGAGTCCACCGGCGTGCCGCTGGACGCGGACCGCATCAGCGCCGTGGCCCTCACCCACCTGCACGCGGACCACGCGTCGGGCCTGGAGAGCCTGGGTTACTTCTCCTTCTTCGTCCTGCGGCGGAAGTTGGAGGTGCTCGCCCACCCCGCCGTGGCCCAGCGGCTGTGGGAGGGCCACCTGGCCGCCGGCATGGAGTGCCTCATCGAGCGGCGCGGCGAGCAGCCCAGCGCCAGGCACTTCGAGGACTACTTCGAGCACACGCCGCTCTCCACCGAGTCCTCCGTGCGGCACGGGCCCTTCCTCATCGAGAGCCGGCTCACGTACCACCACGTGCCCACCACCGCGCTGCGCATCCACGCCGGAGGCCGCTGCCTGGGCTACAGCGCGGATACCGCCTTCGACGAGGGGCTCATCGACTGGCTCTCGGAGGCGGACCTCGTCGTCCACGAGACGAACCACGGCGTGCACACTCCCTACGAGAAGCTCGCGGCGCTGCCCGCCGAGCTCCGCGCCCGCATGCGGCTCATCCACTACCCGGACGACTTCGACACCAGCGCGAGCGTCATCGAGCCGCTCGCGCAGGGCCGCCGCTACAACGTGTGAGCCGGCAGGGGCGCTACTGCGAGAAGATGGCCAGCGAGTAGGGACCGAGGGCGAACGAGGCATTGTACGACATGCCGTCCTTGCCGCCGCCGGACGCGACGGTGTCGACGGTGGCCGTGTTGCCGAAGTCGCCGGAGTACCCGTTCCAGTCGCTGTTGAATCGCGCGTACCACGTGCCCCCGCGCGGGAAGCCGATGTTGTAGCTGGGGAAGTAGGTGCCGCTGAAGTTGGCGACGATGATGACGTCATCCCCGGGCCCACCGTTCTCCCAGCGGTGGTACGCAATCACCTTGCTGCCGTTGTTCACGTGATGGACGTTGACGTTGCCCCCGCGCAGGCCGCGCGTGTTGTTGAACCAGTTGCGGCGCAGGCGGATGAGGTCGCGGTACAGCGTCCGGATGCCCGCGTAGGTGCTGTTCTTGCTCCAGTCCAGCGGGTCCGTGTCCTGGAAGTAGCCGTCCTCGAGGAACTCCTGCCCCTGGAAGAGCATGGGGATGCCAGGCGAGGTGAAGACGATGCCCGCCGCCAGCGTGGAGCGCTTCTTGGACGCCCAGCTGCCCGCGTTGCCCGGCCAGATCTCCTCCGGCACGCGCGCCTTGCCGTTGGCCACCTCGTCGTGGCTCTCCGAGTAGATGACGCGCGCGGTGTGCCGCCCGCTGTAGCGGTGGGTGATGGCGTTGCGCACCGAGTTCATGTCCCGGTCGCCGTCGTTCATGGTGATGACGGCCGCGCGGATGGGGTGCACGAACTCCCCCGCCCACTGCGAGTCGAAGCCCGCGCCGCCGCTGGTGTCGGACGTGGCGTCGTTGGTGATGGCGTCGCCCCCGCCCAGGTCCTCCGCGATGCTGATCTTCCACGGCTGCGTGGCGTTGAGCTCACGGTTGATGGAGCGGAACACGCGCCACCCGTCGGCGATGGACGTGGCGTCGCTGCCGTCCTGCGTGCGCATGTACTTGGTGGCGTCCCAGCGCAGGCCGTCCCCCCGGAAGGCATGGGTGAGGTTCATCATCGAGTCGCGGATGTACGCGCGGACCTCGGGGCGGCCGTAGTCCGGGCGCGTGTCGCCCCACGGCGTGCTCCTGCGCGAGTCGTTGTAGAAGTACTCGCCGCCCGAGCCCAGGCAGTCGCCGCTGAAGCACCACATGGGCAGGTCGCTGGGCCCATAGTGGTTGTGCACGACGTCGAAGATGACGCCGATGCCGCGCAGGTGCGCCTCGTCCACGAAGCGCTTCATGTCGTTGGGGTGGCCGTAGGCGCTCTCCGGCGCGAACGGGAAGGCGGCGTTGTAGCCCCAGGAGAAGTCACCGGCGAACTCGTACGCCGGCATGACCTTCACCATGTTCGCGCCCAGGTCGCGGACGTGGTCGAGCTTCGCGATGGCGCTGTTCCAGTTGCCGGGGCCGAAGCCGGGCGAGTCGTGGAAGGTGCCGATGTGCATCTCGTAGATGACCATCTCGTTGAAGCCGGGGCTGCCGTACTGCTGGGCGTTCCACCAGTACTCACCGTGGTCATAGATGATGCTGGCGCCGGTGGAGTTCTCCTGCCACGCCGACCGGGGGTCCGCGCGCCACGCGTCCGAGCCCCACTGGTTGCGGGTGATGAACTTGTACTTCTGGCCCTTCACCGCGCCGGCGACGTCACCCGAGAAGTTGCCATTGGACTCGTTGCCCAGCTCGATCCATGTCCCCCAGCCGTTGAAGTCGCCGGAGACGAACACCCGGCTCGCCAGCGGGGCCCAGACGCGGAACGTGGTGCCACCCGCATAGACGGTGGCGCCCATCCCGGGCCGCGTCGACGGGCTGAGCTGATGGCGGATGACCGCCGTCTCTGCCTCCGAACCTCGCGCCCCTTCGAGCGCGGACTCCCCGCAACCGGCCAACAACCCGGTCAGCAGGAGCGCGCGCCACCTGTTGCAGTGCTTCATGGGTGACAACCTCCCTTGGTCGGGGAGCGTCCTAGCAACCGCAGTGAATCCAGCGCAAACGGCTCTCTCTGCAATCTGCAACTTTCCACCATACCGGGGTACCTCCCGGGCATCGCCCAGCGCGCAGCCAATGTCGCGTGACACGCCGCGTGAAGTCCCCAGCGCTCGCCATCCACCCCTGAGTGCGATACGCCCCCGATGTTGCGCCCCGCCGTGGGTGCGCGCTGGGGAGAGCGACGCACGATGAAGAAGAAGACAGCGCTGGCCCGACGTGAGGCCCTTCTGGCGTTGGCCGCGGTCCTGGCCGGCGGTTGCGCCACGACCTCACCGGCCACGCCCCCCGCTCCGCCCGCCGGCACGGTGCGCCTGACGCTGCTTCACCTGGCGGACGTCTACCAGGTGCAGGCGGTGGAGGACGGCCAGCGCGGAGGCCTGGCCCGCGCCGCCACGCTGCGCAAGCAGGTGCTGCGCGAGTCCCCCCACGTCCTGACGCTGATGGGCGGCGACACGCTGTCCCCGTCCGTGGAGTCGCTGGTGGAGTTGGACGGCCAGCAGCTCAAGGGCCGGCACATGGTGGCCGCCTGGAACGCGCTGGGGCTGGACTACGCGGTGCTGGGCAACCACGAGTTCGACTTCGGCGACGACGTGCTGCGCGAGCGCATCCGCGAGTCGCGCTTCACCTGGCTCGCGGCCAACGTGCGGGACACTCGGACGGGTGAGCTCTTCACGGGGGTGAAGCCCTACGCGGTGCGCGCGGTGGGCGGCATCCAGGTCGGCCTCTTCGGGGTCGTGCTGCCGGAGACGAAGCGCACCACGAAGGCCGGCAAGGACACCCACTTCGAGGACGTCTGCGAGGCGGCCCGGGGCGCGGTGGCGAAGCTGCGCGAGGCCGGCGCCCAGGTGGTGGTGGCCCTCACGCACCAGACGGCGGAGCAGGATCGGGCCCTCACCCGCTGCGTCCCGGTGGACGTGGTGCTCGGCGGGCACGACCACGAGGCGCTGGAGGACCACGGCACGGGCACGCCCATCTTCAAGGTGGCCTCGGACGCGGTGGAGCTGGGCCGGCTCACGTTGGACGTGGACACGGCGACCGCCAGGGTGCGCCAGGTGACGTGGCAGACGCTGCCGGTGACGGCCAGGGTGCCCGAGGACGCGGAGTTCAACGCGACGATGCGGCCCTACGCGGCGCTGTTCCACCGGCTGTCGGAGCCCGTGGGGCGCACGCCGGTGGCGCTGGATGCGCGGGCCGCCGAGGTCCGCACGCGCGAGACGAACCTCGGCTCCTTCGTCGCCGATGCCTTCCGCGCGGCGGCGGGCGCGGACGTGGCGCTGGTGAATGCCGGAGCGCTGCGCGCGGACACGGTGCTGCCCGCGGGCGGCGTGACGCGGAGGGACCTGCACGCCATCCTCCCGTACGCGGACGAGCTGGTGGTGCTGGAGGTGAAGGGAGACACGCTGCAAGCGGCGCTGGAGAATGGCGTCAGCCTCAGCCGGGAGGACTCGCGGCCGGGCCGCTTCCCCCAGGTGTCCGGGCTGGAGTTCACCTTCGACTCGGACCGGCCCGCGGGCCAGCGGGTGCTGGGCGTGAAGGTGGGCGGCAGGCCGCTGGACGCGTCGGCCACCTACCGGCTCGCGACACTGAGCTTCCTGGCCAGCGGCAAGGACGGCTACGACATGCTGAGGAATCAGCCGTCCACGCCGGCCATGGTGAACGGGGATTCGCCCCTGGATGTGCTGGCGAAGGCGCTCCGCACCGGCACGCCATCCCCGCATCCCCAGGCGGATGGCCGCATCTCCCAGCTCGGCAGCGGCATGCTGGCGCCCGACGCGCGGCAGCCGCCCGCGCCCCTCAAGTAGGCCGCCTGGGCCTGGCTCCGGCAACGTGCCGCTGAAACCTCGCTCGGGAGCGCCCCGCCCCGGATAGGTAGGGCGGACAGCTCGGGGCCTCGCGCTCCGGTGCGCGTGGGCTCAGTCCGCGGTCCAGCCCCGCAGGCGGTAGATGGCGCGCCCCGCGAGCTCGCGCAGGGCGTCCGTGCTCAGGTTGAGCGCGCCAGCCCGGGGCAGCCAGCTCATGCGCGCCAGCGGCGAGCTGGACGCCCTCACGTCGACGGGCAGCGTGTCCGGCCGCAGCCCCACCGCCGCGAAGCAGCCCGCCGCGCGCGGCATGTGCGCGGCGCTCGTCACCAGCAGCAGCGACCTCCACCCGCGCTCCTGGACGATGCGCGCCGACTCCAGCGCGTTCTCCCGCGTGTTGCGGCTGCGCCCCTCCGTGACGATGCGCTCGGGGGCAATCCCCCACTGCTGGAGCTGCCGGGACAGCACGTCCGCCTCGACCACCGCCTCGGGCCTCGGGTCCAGCGTGCCGCCGGAGAGGAGCACCTGCCGCGCCCGGCCCTCGCGCAGCAGCTCGAAGCCCCGCAGCACGCGCTCCGCCGCCGCGTTGTACTCCGGAACCCCGGTGCGCTCCGTGGCGGCCGGGTCCAGCGCGCCGCCCAGGACGATGACGGCGTCATACGGGGTGCCCGGCCGGAAGGTCTGTGTCGCGCCCGCCTCCGTCACCCGCATCAAGGCCATGGCCACCGGCTCGATGGAGAACGCGTACAGCACCCCCACGCCCAGGGCGCCCAGCCACCGCGCCGCCCGCGGCCGCCCGCGCAGCCCCCAGGCCGCGCCCCCCAGCAGCAACGCCCAGGTCAGCGGAGCCAGCAGCAGGTCCAGCACCTTCGACAGGAACAGGAACACGGCGCCCGGCGCCTCTCAGCGCTCGCCCCAGTGGAGCTTCTGCCGGAGGATGGAGAAGTAGGCCACGTTCGGGTTGCGCACCAGGTCCACCCGGTTGGGCGAGCGCACCACCTCGATGCAGTCCCCTCCCTGGAGGCCGTGTCCCGTCTGCCCGTCGATGGTGAGGTAGGTGTCCGCCGTCTCACTGCGCAGCGTCACCCGGATGATCCGATCCGCCGGCACGACGATGGAGCGCTGGGTGAGCGCATGGGAGCAGATGGGCGACAGCACCGTGCAGTCCACCGACGGGTGGACGATGGGCCCGCCCGCGGACAGCGAGTACGCCGTGGAGCCGGTCGGCGTGGCCAGGATGACGCCGTCCGACTTGTAGGTGGTGATGGGCACCCCGTCGATGGACGTCTCGTGGTCGGCGATGCGCGCCAGCGCCCCCTTGTTGATGACGACGTCGTTGAGGACCTCGTCCTCGATGAGCACTCTGCCGCCGCGAATCAGGCGGCAGGTGAGCTTCATCCGGGAGTCCACCTGGAAGCGCCCCGCGAGCACCCGCTCCAGCATGGGGTACAGCTCATCCACTGGGACTTCCGTCATGAAGCCCAGGCTGCCCAGGTTGACGCCCAGAATCGGCACCCCGCGCCCGCCCAGCAGGCGGGCCGCGTAGATGAGCGTGCCGTCGCCGCCCAGCACCACCATCAGGTCCGCCCGGCTCACCAGCTCCCGGTCATCCACCCGGGGCCAGCCCAACTCATGGGCCAGCGTGCGGTCCGCCAGCACCGTCAAGTGTGGGTACCGTTCACGGATTTGAGCCGCGAGCGCCACCGCCTCGGGCTTGTCTCTCTTCGCGACGATTGCCAGGGTCTGCACGCGGCCCTGCCTTCTAATCCAGGCGGCCCCCCGGCGCTCATGCGAAATGCCGGGGTGCCCGCCTGCTGACACCTCAGGATGCCACTTCGAGCGCCTCGGTGTCCTCCGCCGGGGGCACGCGGGGCTTCATCGACCGGCCGGCCACCTCGTACTGCTTGAGCAGGCGGCGGAAGTTGGAGCGGTCCACGCCCGCCGCGCGGGCCGCGCTGGAGACGTTCTGGTTGTTCTTCTCCAGCAGGGCCGACAGGTAGCGCCGCTCGAAGGCGCGCATCGCCAGGCGCTTGGCCTGGGCGTAGGGCAGGTGCGCCAGACTGAACACCTCCACGGTGGAGTCCGGCTGCGGCGCGGACTGGAGGCCCGGCGGCAGGTCCTCCACGTCGATGATGTCGTTGGCCGTCAGGACCACCGCGCGCTCGATGACGTTCTCCAGCTCACGCACGTTGCCCGTCCACCGGTTGCAGGTGAGGGCCTCCATGGCGCGCGGGGAGATGCCCGTCACCTTCTTGTCCGCCTTGGCGGCGTAGAGCTTCAGGAAGTGGTGCGCCAGCAGCGGCACGTCCTCGGGCCTGTCGCGCAGCGGCGGCAGGTCGATGGTGATGACGTTGAGGCGGTAGAAGAGGTCCTCGCGGAACTTGCCCTGCTCCTTGGCCCGCGACAGGTCCACGTGGGTGGCGGCGATGACGCGCACGTCCACCTTCACCGGCTCGTTGGCGCCCACGCGCTTGACCTCGCCCTCCTGGAGCACGCGCAGCAGGCGGACCTGGGTGGCGGGGGGCACGTCGCCAATCTCGTCCAGGAAGATGGTGCCGCCGTCGGCCGCCTCGAAGAGGCCCTTCTTGTTGCCCGTGGCGCCGGTGAAGCTGCCCTTCACGTGGCCGAACAGCTCGCTCTCCAGCAGCGTCTCCGTCAGCGCCGAGCAGTTCACGGCCACGAAGGGCTTGTCCTTGCGCGCGCTGCGGTAGTGGATGGCGCGGGCCACCAGCTCCTTGCCCGTGCCGCTCTCGCCCTGGATGAGCACCGTGGCGGTGGAGTGGCTCACCGTCTCCACCAGCTTGAAGACGGAGCGCATCTGCGTGGACTGGCCGATGAGGTCCTCGAACTGGCTGCGGGCCGTGAGGGCCTCCTCCAGCGCGCGGGCGCGGTCCTTGAGCGCCTTGCGCTCGGCCGCCTTGGCCACCGTGAGGCTGACCTCGTCGATGTTCTCGAAGGGCTTGGTGAGGTAGTCGTAGGCGCCCGCCTTCACCGCCTCCACCGCCGTCTCCACGGTGGCGAAGGCCGTCATCATGATGACCTCCACGTCCGGGCGCTCGGACTTGATGCCGCGCAGCAGGTCCATGCCGGACAGGTTGGGCATCTTGATGTCCAGGACGACCACGTCGATGGAGGGGTCCTTGGCCGCCGTCAGTCCCTCCACCGCGTCGTCAATGGCCACCACCGGGTGGCCCTCGCGCTGGAGAATCTGCGTCACGGCCTTGAGGACGACGGAATCGTCATCCACGACGAGGACTTTGGCGCGCTTGACTTGGTTCACGGCAACCTCTCGAGCTGCAGGGGGATGGGCAGAAAAACGGTGAAACAGGAGCCTTGGCCAACCTGGGTGTCCACGTGGAAGCTGCCCCCGTGGTCCTGGACGATGCGGTAGGCGATGGAGAGCCCCAGGCCGGTGCCTTCACCCGGGGCCTTGGTGGTGAACGACGGCTCGAAGATGCGGGGCACGTACTTCTCCTCGATGCCCGTGCCGGTGTCCGTCACCGCGAAGTAGCAGCGGTCGCCCTCGCGCCCCGTCACCAGCGTCAGCTTGCCCTCGCGTCCGGGGAGCGACTGGAGACCGTTCTGCAGCAGGTTGAGCACCACCTGCGCCAGCTGGCCGGGGTCGCCGTACACCTTCGGCAGGGCGTCCGCGAGCCCCAGCGACAGCTCCACCGTGGGCATGGACTTGAGCTGCGCGCGGAAGAGCACCGCCGCGTCCTCCACGCACTTGGACAGGTCGAAGGGGCGCCGGTCCTCCACGCGGCTGTGGCGGCTGAACTTCAGCAGGCTCTCGACGATGCGCTTGCAGCGCAGCGCGCTCTCCTCGATGAGCCCCAGCGACTCCAGGTCCGGCGCGCTGCGGCCGGCGTCGCGCGACATCAGCTGCGCGAAGGCGAGGATGCCGCCCAGCGGGTTGTTGATTTCGTGCGCCACCCCGCCGGCCAGCTGGCCCACCGCGGCCATCTTCTCCGTCTCGATGAGCCGCCGCGTCATCGCCTGCTCCTCGGTGACGTCCCGGTAGGTGCAGACGACGCGCTCATCCCCCGCCATGGGGTAGGCGGACACCACGAAGGTGCGCCCGCCCTGGCGGACCTCGCCGCGCGCGCCCTTGCCGCTCTCCACCGCCGCCGGCAGCGGGCATCCCGTGCACGGCTCGCTGCGGCCGAAGAGGTAGCGGTAGCACGTGGTGTCGGAGGGAATCTCCTCGATGGAACGCCCGGCCACGTCCGCGTACGCGAGGTTCGCCCGCCGCACCGCGAAGTCCCGCGCGCGCACCACGCACAGCGGTGTCTCCATGCAGTCGAAGGACAGCTCCCACTCGCGCTTGGCCTGGCTCAGCATGCGCGTGCGCTGCGCGACGCGCTCCTCCAGGTCCGCGTTGAGCAGCTTCAGCTCGGCGTTCTGCGCCTGCGTCACCGTGTAGAGCCGCTCGTTCTCCGCCTGGAGCGCGTACTGCTCGAAGGCGCTCTTCACCGTCAGCACCAGGTGGCTGTCGTTCCACGGCTTGGAGATGAAGCGGAAGATTTCGGACCGGTTGATGGCCTCCTCGATGGCCTGCTGGTCCGCCTGCCCCGTCAGCATGATGCGCTGGGCGCGCGGCTCCTGCTGCTTCACCCGGGTGAGGAAGTCGACGCCGTTCATCCCCGGCATGCGGAAGTCGGAGATGACGACCTCCGGGTGGAAGGCCTCCACCGCCCTCAAGCCCTGCTCGGCGTCCGTCGCCGTCTCGATGTCCCAGTCCCCACGGCGCAGCACCCGCCGGATGGACTTGAGGATGTTCTCCTCGTCATCCACCAGGAGCAGCCGCCCGCGCGGCGAGACGGCCAGCTGGCCGTGGACATGTGCGACTTGAGAACCCATGAATTGTTTCCGGCCCCAGACAGCTGCAATGCCCCTGCCAGCAGAAACTCCCTGCCCAACAGTCTGGAATCACGGGCCTTGACATTCCCGTGGCGCGAAACAACACCGAGTCTATACTGACCCATCCCCACCAAACGGGTCAAACACGACCCGGGTCTTTGACCCGGGCCAGGTTCCTCAGGGACCGATGGGGAGCTGTGGGTGCAGGCAGATGCGGTCCCTGCCGTCCCGCTTGGCCTGGTAGAGCGCCTCGTCCGCGGTGAGCAGCAGCTGCTCCGGGCTGAGGACGGTGCGGTGGGGGAAGCTGGAGACCCCCAGGGAGGCGGTGACCTGGAGGCTGCCGTCCACCTCCAGCCGCAGGGCCCGAAGCTCGCGGCGGACCCGCTCGGCCACCGTGAGCGCCCCGGTGAAGTGCGTGCGGGGCAGCAGCACAGCGAACTCCTCCCCGCCGTAGCGGGCGACCAGGTCCGTCTCACGCACGCCCCGTGTGAGCGCGGCGGCCACCTCGCGCAGCACGCCATCCCCGGCGGAGTGGCCGTACTTGTCGTTGACCTCCTTGAAGTAGTCCAGGTCCAGCAGGATGAGCGACAGGGCGTCGTCATACCGCTGGGCGCGGCGGAACTCCTCCCGCAGCCGCTCCTGGAAGTGCCGGTGGTTGTGCACGCCCGTGAGGCCATCGGTGGAGGACAGCCGCTGCAGTTCTCCCACCTGGCTCGCCAGCGCCTCCATCCGGGCGTGGGCGGCCAGGACGCGGTGCACCCGGGCCAGCAGCTCGTCCGGCGCCCATGGGTCCAGAACGACCTCAGCGCCTCGCCGGAGCGCCTCCATCCACGTGTCCCGGGGCTCTGGCGGCGCCAGGAGGACCACCGGTGGCGCCAGCCCGCCGTCGCCCGGCGTCAGCCGCTCCAGCAGGGCCAGGCTGGCGGCGGCATCCTCGCCCGGGCATAGGATGACCAGGGAGACCTCCCGCGCCAGTCTCGGCACCTCCGGACCGTGGGCGGTGATACGGAGGGCGAAGTCCTCCGGACCCAGGGCCTGGGCCAGACGCGGCAACGTCGACTTCGAATCATCCACTACCAGCAGGGTGAAGGGCCTGGAGTTCACAGTGTCCCCGCAAAATGGTGCTTTCACGGTACCACGAATGTACGGTGAAGCGCGACCCTTCTCGTTGGAAAAACTGGATTCCCTGCCAGCAGGCCGCAAACCCAGCGGGTCCTACGCCAGAGGCCGCCGTGGACCAATCCCGAGCAGCCACCGGTTCTTCCCGGCGTGGAGCCCCGGGGCGTGCCTCCCCAGGCCAGGAGGCCGGGCCCATGGCGGGCGCCCGCCCGGCCCGGGAGTCCTGACACGCGGGACTCCCGGGAGCGGCGGGGGACGGCTCAGCGCGGGTAGAACGTCTTGCCCGCCTTCACCATCTCCACCAGGTGCGGCGCGGGGGCGAAGCGCTCCCCGAGCTTGTCGTGGTAGTGCTCCAGCTTGCGGAGCACCTCCGCGGGGCCGCGGCTGTCCACGTAGTGGAAGGGGCCGCCGAGGAAGGGCGGGAAGCCCAGGCCGAAGATGGCGCCCACGTCGCCGTCACGCGCGCTGCGGAGGATGCCCTCGCCCAGGCAGCGGATGGCCTCGTTGACCATCTGCAGCACCACGCGCTCGGCCATCTCCGCCCGGTCGAAGGAGCGGCGCTCCGTGCCGTGCGGCAGCAGCGCGTAGATGGACTCGTCCACCTCCTTCTTCTTCCCGTCCTCGTAGACGTAGAAGCCCTTCTGCGTCTTGCGGCCCAGGCGGCCGTCGGCCACGACCTTCTCCAGGGCCTTGGGCGCCGCCATGCGCTTGCCGAAGGCGGCCTCCATGATGGGGCCCACCTTCTGCGCCACGTCGATGCCCACCTCGTCGAGGAGGGTGATGGGGCCCACCGGGAAGCCGAACTCGACCAGGGCCTTGTCCAGCTCCGCGACGTCCGCGCCCTCGGCCAGCAGGTACGCCGCCTCGTTCATGTACGGGGCGAGGATGCGCGAGGTGTAGAAGCCCGGTCCGTCGTTGACGACGATGACCGTCTTGCCCTGCTTGCGCCCCACCTCCACGCAGGTGGCCGTCACCCAGTCCGCGGTGCCCGCGTGGGTGATGACCTCCAGCAGCGGCATCTTGTGGACCGGGCTGAAGTAATGCATGCCAATCACCTGCGCGGGGCGCCGGCTGCCCTTCGCCAGGTCCGTGATGGGGATGCTGGAGGTGTTGGACGCGAAGATGGTCTGCTCGCCGGTGACGGCCTCCACCTCCGCGATGACGCGGTGCTTGAGCTTGAGGTCCTCGAACACCGCCTCGATGACCAGGTCCGCCGACTTGAAGCCGCTGTA
>Ga0182745_1002759_pt1 | contig 15456 bp, 15 predicted proteins | sample eDN3rd30CKraftBY_FD_128523 | JGI IMG/M metagenome (GOLD analysis project Ga0182745, IMG submission 128523) | Enriched backyard soil microbial communities from Emeryville, California, USA - eDNA 3rd pass 30_C Kraft BY (version 2) (version 2) | ecosystem: Environmental > Terrestrial > Soil >...
CGTCGGCGGCAAGCCGCACGGTCAGGCCATATTTGTCGCGGAACTTGCAGAGCTTCGCCGGTGCGTCGCGCGATACCGCCAGCACCTGCGCGTTCAGATGCGCGAACTCGGGCGCGAGGCGCGTGAAATCCTGCGCCTCGGTGGTGCAGCCCGGCGTGTCGGCCTTGGGGTAGAAATAGACGACCAGCGGCGCGCCCTTCATCGCCGCAAGGTCGATCGTCGCCCCGTCGGCGTCGAGCAAGGTAACCGTGGGAATGGCGCCGCCGATTGCGAGGCTCATGACTGTGTCTCCTGCTGCGGCGGGCGAATCGAAGCCCACCAGTTGGCGATCTCGTGCCGTGCCGCGTCGTGCGCGGCAAGCAATTGCGGCCAGCCGGGCTCGCCGCACGCGCTCGCGACAAGCTGACGCGCGGCGGGCGTCGCGGGTTCCCCGTCGGGCGCGGTCAGACGCAGCATGACGAGCATCCGGCCGAGCAGCGCGTGCGCGTCGCAAACCTCGGCGGGCGCAAGGCCATCGACGCGCATACAGGCAAGCGCCGAGCCGATATTGGGGTCGTGACAGCGGCCGGTCGCAAGCTGCGTCACCTGCATCGCGAATTCGAGGTCGACGAGGCCGCCGGGGCCGCCCTTGATGTCCAGCGGGCCTTTCGGCGGCTTGTGCGCGGCGATCTTGTCGCGCATCTCGGCGGCGTCCTTCGCGACGGCATCGCGATCGCGCGGGCTCGCGAGCAGATCGTCGATGATGCGGTGAAGCGCCGCCTTCGCACTGTCTGAACCATAGACCGGCCGCGCGCGGAGCAGCGCCATATGCTCCCACGTCCACGCCTCCTCGCGCTGATAGCGCTCGAAGCTGTCGAGGGTGACGACGAGCGGGCCTTGCGCGCCCTGCGGCCGCAGCCGGGTATCGACGTCGTAGAGCTTGCCAGCCGCGGTCGGCACCGACATCGCCACGGTCACGCGCTGCGCGAGACGGTTGTAATAGGTCGTCGCGCCGAGCGGACGCGGCCCGTCCGATTCGGCGAGATGATCGCCGGTGAAAAGATAGATGAGGTCGAGGTCCGAAGCGTGCGTCAGGGCCCTGCCTCCGAGCCGGCCGAGCGCCAGGACAACCAGTTCGCTGCCCGGAACGCGGCCGTGCGCCTGGACGAACTCCGCCACCGTCGCATCGGCGAGCACCTGCAACGCCGCTTCGGCCAGCTCCGAATAGCCGCAGGCGATCGTCATCGGGTCGCTCGCCCCGGCGACGAGTTGCACCCCATAGGCGAAGCGCCGTTCGCCGACGCGGTCGCGCACGCGATCGAGCAGGCGTTCATAGTCGAGCCCCGCCAGCCCCGGCGCCCATTCGGACATCAGTTCGGTCCTGGTCGCCGGCGCCTCGAACGCGCGCTTGTCGATCAGCCCTTCGATCAGCTCGACCCGCGCGCCGAGCGCATCGGCCAAGGTGGGTGCAAGCGAGAGGACGCGCGTCGCGATCCGCGCCAGCTCGGGCTGCGCGGCGAGCAGGTGAAAGAAGCCCACCGCGCTCGGCAGCCCGCCGACGAGCGTGTCGAAGCGGAGCAATGTCGCCTGCGGATCAGGCGCCGCGCCGATCGCCTTCATCAATTCGGGCAGCACCGCCTCAAGCGCCTCAAGCGCCGCCGGGCTGCGCAGCGCGCGCAGCTTGCCGCCGCGCCAGTCGGCGATGGTGCGCAGCGCGGCATCGGGCGGATCGAAGCCAGCCGCGATCAGCGCGCCCGCCAGCTCGCCCTCGTCGCGCGGCAACCCGCCGGTCGCGGCACGCTCGACCACCAGGCTGTCGTAGCAGGCGCCGACGTCGGTCACGACAGGCAGCAGCGCCGCGAGCAGGCCGGCGCCATCGGCCTCGCCGTCGAGCCGCGCCACCGCGTCGAGGGCCTCGGCCTGCGCTGGCAGCGAATGCGTCTGCTGGTCCTCGATCATCTGCAAGCGATGCTCGATCCGGCGCATCGTCGCATAATGGCCGGTCAGCCGTCCGGCGACCGCCGCGTCGATCCGCCCCGCCTTCGCCAGCGCGGCGAGCGCGTCGACGGTCGCGGGAACGCGCAGCGACGGGTCGCGCCCGCCGTAGATAAGCTGATGCACCTGCGCGAAGAACTCGATCTCGCGGATGCCCCCGCGCCCGCGCTTGAGGTCGTAGCCGGGGCCGAACGCCTGTCCTTGCGAGAAATGATCGCGGATACGGTCGCTCATTGCGCCGATTTCCTTGAGCTGCCGGAAATCGAGGCTGCGGCGCCAGATGAAGGGCTGGATCGCGGCGAGAAAATTCTCGCCAAGCACGCGGTCGCCCGCCGACGCGCGGCTGCGGATGAACGCCGCCTGTTCCCACGCCAGCGCTTCCGATTCATAATAGGAGATGGCGGCGCTTTCGGGGAGGACGATCGGCGTCACCTCGGGATGCGGCCGCAACCGCAGGTCGACGCGCAGGACATGGCCGTCGGCGGTGCGCGCGGAAAGAATCTCGACCATCCGCCGTGCGATCCGCACCGCCGCTTCGTCGGGGTCGTCGCGCGAGCGGCGCGGCAGCGTTTCGGGGTCGAAGATCAGGATCGGGTCGATGTCCGACGAGTAATTGAGCTCGTGGCTGCCGAGCTTGCCGAGCGCGATCACCGCGAGCCCGCGCGCGTCCTCACCCGGAACGCGTTCGGCGAAGGCGGCTTGGATCGCCGCGTCGCACGCCTGGTCGGCAAAGGCCGAAAGCAGGCGCGTCGTCGCCGCGACATCATGCTCGCCCGACAGGTCGCCGAGCGCGAGCAGCAATGCCGTGCGCCCGCGCCATTGGCGCAGCGTGCGCATGATGTCGTCGTCGACCGGCGGCGTCGCGACGAGCGCGAGCGCGGCGTCGGTGCCGTCGGTCAGGAACCGCGATACATCATCGGGATTGAGCTCGGCGAGCCGGGCGAGAAAAGGCGCGTTGGCGGTCAGCCGGTCGAGCGCGGACTGGCGCGCGGATGCGTCGAGGGCGGTCATCGCCCGATGCTATCGCCTGCGATGGAACGCGAGGCAAGGCGGTTCGGCACAACCGTCGCCCCGCGAAGGCGGGGGCGACGCGCTACGCCGGCACGGTGCTTTCGTCGAAGAACAGCACCTGCGAAATCGCCGCGCGCAGCGTCGCGGGCTGATAGGGCTTGGTGAGCAGGAAGGCAGGTTCGGGCCGGTCGCCGGTCAGCAGCCGTTCGGGGAAGGCGGTGATGAAGATCACCGGCACCGTCATGGCGGTCAATATTTCCTGCACCGCCTCGATCCCCGAGCTGTTGTCGGCGAGCTGGATGTCGGCGAGCACGAGGCCCGGCTGATGCGTCTGCGCGTCGGCGACCGCCTCGGCATGGGTGGTCGCGACCGCGACGACATCGTGACCGAGTTCGCGGACGATCATCTCGATATCCATCGCGATGATCGGTTCGTCCTCGATGATCAGGATGCGCGCGCGCGTCTGGCGGTCGATCTCCTCCATCGCCTCGGCGATCAGCGCCTCGACCGCGGCGGCGTCGCGGCCGATGATCCGCCCGGTCTCCGCGGCATTGAAGCCTTCGACCGCGGTCAGCAGCAGCGCCTGGCGCGCCAGCGACGGAATGCGGCGAAGCCGCGCGTCGGCGACCGCGATCTCGGCAGGAATAGTCTCGTCGCCAACCGCAGCTTGGTCCGTCATCAGACCGAAATTGTCGTGGACCATGCGATAGAGCTGAATCCGAAGCTCATTCCCGGTGTCGATCGCGTCCGGATGCGCCACCAGCGTTTCGAGCAGGCGCGCGACCAGCGCATCGCCGCTCTGCTGACTCCCCGAAATCGCGCGGCCATAGCGCCTGAGATAGGGAAGATGCGGCGCGATCGCCTGGCCTAATGACATGAATACCCTCCTGATTCGGCGCAGAAACCGGCCGATTCCGAACCGGGCCCCACGAAAAAATCCGCGGTACCCGGCATAATTTCACCCCTTGGGAACGATTTAGCCGTAAATTAGTTTCATAGGGAAGCAACAAAGGCGCATTGCGCTTTGGTTACCATGCGGTTAGCAAAAGGGCCCATGTCGAGCGTCTGGCAATATGATGTCGTCTGAATCCGGTTCGCCGCCCGAAAAGCCGGCCGGAAAGGACGCCGAGAAGAAACTCCCCGGGAAGGTGCAGGAGATTAATATCGCCCTGCGCCGCGCCTACGACTCTGCCGTCGACGAAACCATCCCCCAAACGATGCTCGACCTTCTAAACAAGCTGAACTGATTCATTTTCGGTAGCGCGCGGCGAAATCCGTCTGGAACGCCGCGAAGGTTCCCGCCGCGATGGCATCGCGCATCGCCTGCATCAGCGCCTGATAAAAATGCAGATTATGCTGCGTCATCAGCATCGCGCCCAGCATCTCGCCCGCACGGACGAGATGGTGGAGATAGGCGCGCGACCAGGTCGTGCAGACCGGACAGTCGCACGACGCATCGAGCGGCCCCATATCCTCGGCATGTTTTGCGTTGCGGATGTTGACCGGCCCATCCCACGTAAAGGCCTGACCGTTGCGGCCCGATCGCGTCGGCAGCACGCAGTCGAACATGTCGACCCCGCGCGCGACCGCGCCGACCAGATCGTCGGGCTTCCCCACCCCCATCAGATAGCGCGGCTTGTCGGCGGGAAGCTGGCCGGGCGCGAAGTCGAGCACGCCGAACATCGCTTCCTGACCTTCGCCGACGGCCAGTCCGCCGATCGCATAGCCGTCGAAACCGATCTCGGTCAGCGCCGACGCCGAGCGCGCGCGCAGTCTCTCGTCGAGCGAACCCTGCTGGATACCGAACAGCGCGGCACCGGCCGCATGCTCTTCACCCGCATCGAAGCCTGCGCGGCTCCGCGCCGCCCAGCGCATCGAGCGCTCCATGCTCGCTTCGGCGCGCTTCGCATCGACGCCGTTCGGCGGGCATTCGTCGAACGCCATGACGATATCGCTGCCGAGCAGACGCTGAATCTCCATCGAGCGTTCGGGGGTCAGCATGTGGCGCGAGCCGTCGAGATGGCTCTTGAACGCCACCCCCTCTTCGCTCTGCTTGGTCAGCGCCGACAGGCTCATCACCTGATAGCCGCCGCTGTCGGTCAGGATCGGGCGGTCCCAGCCCATGAAGGCGTGCAGCCCGCCGAGCCGCGCCATGCGCTCCGCCCCGGGCCGCAGCATCAGATGATAGGTATTGCCGAGAATGATGTCGGCGCCGGCCCTGCGCACTTCGGCCGGGCGCATGGCCTTCACCGTCGCGGCGGTGCCGACGGGCATGAAGGCGGGGGTGCGGATCTCGCCGCGCCGCATGGTGATGACGCCGGTGCGCGCGGCGCCGTCGGTCGCGGCGACCTGAAAAGCGAATCTGTCGGTCATGGCGCGCGCCTATGGCCGCGCCCGCGCCAAAAGTCGAGGATTGCCCCCGCGGGCGCGTCAGGCCGCCTGCCAGTCGTTGGTCGTGGTGAAGGCGGGCAGCGCTATATTCGCCTGCGCCTGCTGGCTCGCCGCCGCGATCAGATAGGGCGAGACGCGATGACGCGTGCAGAGGCCGCCGTTGCCGTCGCTGACCAGCGACTGCTCGAATTCGACGCCCTGCTGGTGCTTCATCGAGCGGCGGACCGTCGCGGTCGCGAGCTGGCCTTCGCCGAAGTCGATCACGAACTGCGTCCCCTTCGGCACGTCCAATATGCCCTCGATGAAGGCGCCCGTCGCCGACAGGTTGCGGATGACGACATTGTAACGGTGGTTGCCGTGCACCGCGCCGACCTTGCGGAACATCTGGAAGCGGTCGTTGCGCTGGCGCGCCGGTCCCGACGGCTTGATGATCCACGATCCCGCCTCGGCATGGCCCAGCAGTTCGTCGCTCGATACCGGCTGGCTGTAGATATAGCCCTGCACATGGCTGACCGCGAGCTTGCGGATCAGGTCGAGCTGGTCGTGCGATTCGATGCCTTCGGCGGTCGTCTCCATGTCGAGCGCCTCGGCGAGCGCGACGATCGCGGCGATGATTGCGGCGTTGCGCGATCCCTTCTGGGTCGCCCCGCGCACGAAGCTCTGGTCGATCTTGATCTTGTCGAAAGGCGCCGATTGCAGATAGCCGAGCGACGAATAGCCGGTGCCGAAATCGTCGAGCGCCAGCCGCACGCCGAGCCCCTTCAGCGCCTTGAACATCCGCGCCGTCTCGTTCGAATCGGCGAGGAACACGCTTTCGGTGATCTCAAGCTCGAGCCGGTCGGGCGGCAGCCCCGCGGCGGCAAGCGCGCTCGCGACGACCTTGGGCAGATCGGCATTGGCGAACTGGATCGGCGAGACGTTGACCGCGACGCGCAGCTCGCCGGGCCAGCGCGCGGCCTCTTCGCAGGCCTTGCGCAGCACCCATTCGCCGAGCGGCCAGATGAGATTGGCTTCCTCGGCGATCGGGATGAAGACCGAAGGCGAAATCACGCCGCGGTCGGGATGCGTCCAGCGGACCAGCGCCTCGACCCCCGTCACCATGTTCGACTGGGCGTTGACGACAGGCTGGTAGCGCAATTCCATCTCGCCACGCGCGAGCGCGTCGCGCAGATCCTCCTCGAGCTTGCGGCGATCCTCGGCCGCCTGGTGCAGGTCGCTCGAATAGAAAGCGAAGCGGCCGCGGCCGTTGCCCTTTGCGGCATAGAGCGCGAGGTCGGCGTTGCGGACGAGGTCGTCGCTGGTCAGCCCGTCGAAGGGCGCGATCGCGACCCCGACCGAGGCGCCGATGATGCAGCGGCTGCCCTCGACCGAATAGGGCTGCGACAGGCTGGCGATGATGTCGGCGGCCATGTCGCCCAGCTTGCCGCGATCCTCGACGTCGGGAAGGATGATCTGGAATTCGTCGCCGCCGAGGCGGCTGACCATCTCCTTGTCGCCGACGATCTTGAGCAGTCGCTCGGCGACCTGCTTGAGCAGCGCGTCGCCCGCAGGGTGGCCCAGCGTGTCGTTGACCTGCTTGAAGCGGTCGAGGTCGAGCAGCATGATCGCGCAGCTCCGCTGCTGCTGCGCGAAGGCGGCGAGCGTCGAGTCGAGCTTCTTCGAGATATGGAAGCGATTCGCGAGCCCGGTCAGCGAATCATAGAGCGCGAGGCGCGAAGCGTCCTCGGCCGAACGGCGCTGCGCGGTGATGTCGGCGCCGCTGCCGCGATAGCCGGTGAAGCGGCCGCCGCCATCGAAATGTGGCGATCCCGACACCGCCCACCAGCGATCGTCGCCCTCGAAGGCGCTGCGCAATGGCAGTTCGTCGAATTTCGACTGGCGGGTCATCAGGAACGGCAAGGTGCGCTGGCGCTCGCCATGGCTGTCGACGGGAAGGAAAAGGTCGGTGAAGCTGGTGCCGAGCAGCGCGCTGCCCGTCCGCCCCATCAACCGCGCGACCGCGTCGGTGATATAGGTCAGCCGCCCGTTCGCATCGGTCGACCAGAACCAGCCGCGGTTGCTTTCCTCGTAATTGCGAACGAGCAGCAGCGCTTCGCGCGTGTCGAGATGCGCGGCGGGTTCGGATGCATCGCCGCGCGGCCGCGCCTTGCGCGCGCCGATCTTGCCGAAAAATCCGCGCGCGCCGTCGTTCGCCGCGCCATCGTCCCGCTCGCTCTTCTCGATGCCCGCTGCCACGAAGCCTTACCCACCCCTTAAGTCCGGGGTCCGCAATGCCCGCAATGCCTTGCCATAATGTAAATATCGGGGCTCCCGGCGCGCGCTCCTGTTCCATATCGGGAAAGTTGGCGTCGCGTCCCGCTTCGCCTATAGGCGCGCCATGCTGCTTTCCGATCGTATTCTCTTCCTCGATGGCGAGGCACTCGTCATCGACAAGCCCGAAGGCCTGCCGGTCGATCCGCCGCGCGACGGCAGCCTCAGCCTCGAAAATCATTTGGACAGCCTGCGCTTCGGCTTCAAGCGCTGGCCGCTCGCGGTGCACCGGCTCGACCGCGACACCTCGGGCTGCCTGCTCCTCGCGCGCAATCCCAAGGCGCACGGGCGCTTCACCCGCGCCTTCGAGGGACGCGAGGTCGAGAAGCAATATCTCGCGATCCTTGCCGGGGTGCCGGCGGACGATCGCGGCACCATCGACCTGCCGCTCGGCAAGACGTCGACCGCCGAGGCGGGCTGGCGGATGGTCGTCGACCCGAAGGGCAAACCGTCGGTGTCGCATTGGGAGACGCTGGCGGTCGCGAACGGCCGCGCGCTGCTCCGCTTCCGTCCCGAGACCGGGCGCACGCATCAGCTTCGCGTCCACGCGCTCGAAGGGCTCGGCTTTCCGATCGTCGGCGATCCCGTTTACGGCACCGGCGGGCCGAGGGACCGCACGATGCTCCATGCCGAACGGCTCGTCGTGAAACGTGACGTCAAGCCGTCGATCATCGCGGAAGCCCCCTTCCCCGACCGCTTCGCCGCGCTCGGCTTTTCCGCCCCCGAAGGGGCGGCGCCGACCCGTGGCTGACATACCCGAAAGTGCGATCACGGAAAAATTCCTCGCGGGCACGGGGCCAGGCGGGCAGAATGTCAACAAGGTCGCGACCGCGTGCCAGCTTCGCGTCGACGTCTATGCGCTCGGCCTCGCGCCCGACGCCTATCGGCGATTGAAGACGCTCGCGGGCAGCCGCATGACGACCGAGGGCGAGCTCGTCATCCTCGCGCGCCGTTTCCGCACGCAGGAAGCGAACCGCGCCGACGCGCGGCAACGGCTGAACGACCTGATCGACGCGGCGCTCGTCCGCCCCGAAAAGCGCATCAAGACCAAGCCGAGCAAGGCGGCCAAGGCACGGCGCGTCGACAGCAAGAAAGCCCGCGCCACGGTCAAGGCCGGACGCGGCCGCGTGTCCTTCGACTAGCTGGCACCGAGGCGATGCAACTCTATCGCCTCGACGCCACGGCGGCGCAGATTTCCAACGCTTTCGGGGTCGAGACCGGCGACGATCCATGGACGGGCGACTATGTCGCGCCGGGCCGCCCGGCGCCGGTGATCGTCCCCGACAGCCGCGGCGGGCCGCGCCGTTTTCTGCGCCCGCGATTGTGGGGCGTCCCGCCGCCGCCGCGCGGGACGCGGCCGATCACGAGCGTCCGCAACCTCGCCAGCCCCTTCTGGATCGGCACGCTGCGTCACTCCGAGCTGCGCTGCCTGATTCCGGCGACGAGCTATGCCGAGTGGTCGGGTCCGGACGGCGCGCGCTGCCAGCATTGGTTCTCGCTTCCCGGCCGCCCGATCTTCGCCTTTGCCGGGATCCAGCGCCAGACCGAGGACTGGCCGAGCTTCGCGTTGCTCGTCACCGATCCCAACAGCCTCGTCGAACGTTATCAGCCGAACGCCATGCCGCTGATCCTTGCGCCCGAGGACCAGGAGCGCTGGTTGACCGCCGACTGGCGCGAGGCGAGCGGGCTCGTCGCGCCCTATCCCGGCCATTTGATGGCGGTCGGAGACGCGCCGCCGCACCCCTGAAATTCACCATGCTTCTTCACTTTGGGATAACCAATGGGGCGCTAGTTTCGGCCCGAATCACACGAGGATGGGACGCAGGACCGTGCAGACGACGACCAACGGCAAACCGGCAGCGCGGACGCGAGGCGCCGAGCGCGCGCCCGTGTGCGGCCGCGCGCGCTTTCGCGAGCCCGGTTTCAACCCGTTCGACGTCGAACTGTTCGATCTCTCCTCGACGGGCTTTCGCATGGTCACCTTCGCGCGGCCGCAGATCGGCAAGCATATCTGGGTCAACCTGCCCGGCCTGCAACAGCTCGAAGCCGTCGTCCGCCGCGCCGATGGCAATAATTTCGGCTGCGAGTTCGTCCACCCGCTGCACCCGTCGGTGGCGAGGCATTTGCAGATAAAGCTGCGCTGAGATCAGCCACGTCTGTCATTGCGAGGAGCGCAGCGACGAAGCAATCTCCAGCCATCAATGTCGCGCGATTTCGAAAGCTGGAGATTGCTTCGCTGCACTCGCAATGACGAGATCGTCAGCCCGCCGCCTTCTCCGACATCTTCAGGATATGCTTCCACTCGTCGGGTTTCACGCGCCCGACCGACAGGCGCGACAGGCGAATCAGGTCCATGTCGGCGAGTTTCGGATCGGCCTTGATCGCCGCCAGCGTCACCGGATGCGCAAGCGCGCGCACCGGCGCAATGCGCACCACCACCCACGGCGAACCCTCTTCGGCGGTCGGGTCGGGAAAGGCCTCTTCGGTGATCGTCATGATCCCGACGCATTCCTTGCCGATATTGCTGTGATAGAAGAGCGCTTCGTCGCCGACCTTCATCGCCTTCATGTTGAGCTTGGCGCTGTGGTTGCGCACGCCGTCCCAGATACCGGTGCCGTCCTTGACGAGCTGGTCCCACGCATAGGCGTCGGGTTCGGATTTCATCAGCCAATATTGCTTTGCCATGGCGGCGGGTCTAGCCGAGCCCCGCGCGGGACGAAACCGCCTTTTTCCCTTTAACCCGCGCGCCGCAGCGCCTAAATCGCGAGTCATCCAGCGCCCGCCGGGCGCCGCCCCTGAATCGAATGGACTTCCACCGCATGACCGCTGCCGTTCCCGTCATTTCCATGTCGCTCCCCGCCGAGAAGTTCGCGCACGACTTCGGCGCCTCGTTCGAGCGCTTCGGCTTCGCGATGATCACCGATCATGGCATCGACTCCGCGCTGATCGACGACGCCTGGACGAAGGCGAAGGCCTTCTTCGCGCTGCCCGAGGCGGCGAAGCGCGCCTATCACATCTCCGGCGGCGGCGGCGCGCGCGGCTATACGCCGTTCGGGACCGAGATCGCCAAGGGCGCGAAGGAGGTCGACCTCAAGGAGTTCTGGCACGTCGGCCGCGACCTGCCCGAAGGCCATCGGCTCGCCGCGCAGCAGCCGAACAATGTCTGGCCCGCCGAGGTCGACGGCTTCCGCGCCGTTTACGACAAGCTCTTCGCCGAGTTCGACCGCGTCGGCGGCCGGCTCCTCTCAGGGATCGCGCGCTATCTCGGCCTCGCTCCCGATTTCTTCGACGACACGGTTGCCGACGGCAACAGCGTGATGCGCCTCCTCCATTATCCGCCCGTCGCGGGCCCCGCGAAGGGCATTCGCGCCGAGGCGCATGAGGACATCAACACGATCACGCTCCTCCTGGGCGCCGAGGAAGCGGGGCTCGAGATTCTCGACAAGGACGGGTCGTGGCTTCCGGTCAGTCCGCCGCCGGGCGCGATGGCGGTCAATGTCGGCGACATGCTCCAGCGGCTGACCAACAACCGCCTCCCCTCGACCACCCACCGCGTCCGCAACCCCGACGCGGGCCGCGCCAGCGTCGCGCGCTATTCGATGCCCTTCTTCCTGCATTTCCGCTCGGACTATCCGATCGAGACGCTGAAAAGCTGCATCGATGCGTCGCACCCGAATCTCTACCCGGCGCCGATCACCGCCGACGACTATCTGCAGGAGCGGCTGCGCGAGATCGGGTTGAAGACATGATGCGCAAGGCCGCCGGCGTGTTCGCGCTCGCGGCGAGCCTCGGCTGTTCGCTGACCCCCGCCCTGGCGGCGCCGGAACCGCACGGCCTGCCCTGGAGCGCGCCCGCGACGACCAAGGTGGTGACGGAGGATCGCCGGTTTGCCAGCGGCGATGCGGAGCTTTCGGGAACCCTCTATCTCCCCGTCAGCGGCAAGCCCGTGGCGGCGATCGTCGTGACGCACAGCGCCTCGTCGCCGCTGCGGTCTTCCTCCCTCTATGATCATCTCAAAACGATCCTGCCCGCGCTGGGTATTGCCGTCTTCACCTATGACCGGCGCGGATCGGGTGCGTCGGGCAAACAGGATGCCGGGGGCGACTTTACGATCCTGGCCGACGACGCAGCCGCGGCCGTAAGGCATCTGAAAACCGATCCGCGCATCGATCCGCGGCGTATCGGGACGTGGGGGCTGAGCCAGGGCGGCTGGATTTCGCCGCTTGCCGCATCGCGAAGCCCCGATATCGCCTTTGTCGTCGCCGTGTCGGCGCCGGTCGTGACCGCCGACGTGCAGATGATCTTCTCCTCGACGAACCATTTGAAAGCCAATGGTTATTCGCAGGCCGACATCGACCAGATGGTCGCGGCGCGAAAGGCCGTCGACGATTATATGCGCGGCACGGTGAGCCGGACCGAGGCGCAGGCGAAGCTCGACGGGATCAAGACCAAGCCGTGGTTCAAATATCTCTACATGGGCGAAACCTTCCGCGACCGCGACGTGTCGGGTTGGCGCAAGGAGATCGAAAATGATCCGCTGGTGAATCTGAAGGCTGTCACCGTGCCGACCCTCATCCTCTATGGCGCCGACGATGCCGTGGTGCCGGTCGCCGACTCGATGAAACGCCTGAAAGCCATCGCACCGCAAATGCCGAAGATGGAGGTGCATGTGATCGCCGGCGCCGATCACGCGATGCAAATGTCGGAAGACCTCAAGACGTCGCTCGATCCGAAGTACGACGGCACCGAGCGACCGGATTCCCCGGAATATTTTGCGCTGCTGTCGAGCTGGCTTGCTGCCCAAGGGTTCATCGGGAACTGACGCCTTCCCCTACCGTCCCTCCCAATAATCGAACACCGCCTGCTGCTGCTCGCGGATGAAGCGCGCCGCCGCGGCGCCCTCCCACGGACCGTCGTAGCCTAGGAGCAGCGCGGTGCCGCCGACCCACCAGCCCTGCCCCGGCAGCCGGTCGCTCTCGCGCACCACCAGCACCGCGAGGTCGGGCTCGCCATCGAGCGCGCAGAGGCGGTCGACCTCGGCCAGCGTCCGGCACACCGCGCGCATCTTGGGCCGGGTGAAGCGAAACCCCAGATCGCCCAACAGTTCGGAGTAGCTGACGCTCCGCCCCTCGCGCGCCGCCGCGGTCAGGATCGCGCGGATGCGCGGCGCATCGCCGAGCGCCGAAACGTCGGCGGCGGTTTCAATCGCGCCTAACCCCTGGTCTTTGGCGGCCATGGCACGAATCCCGAGGTGCGCCGGACATAATCGGCATAGGCGGGGCGCGTCTTGTGCAGCCCCTTTTCGAGCAAGGCCTTGCCCGACCAGCGCGTGAGCGTGAAGGTGAGGAAGATGGGCCCCGCGACGCTCGCCAGTGCGACCCACCGGCCAAGGTCGGCAGCGATCAGCCACAGCCCCCACCAGGTCAGCGTATCGCCGAAATAATTGGGATGCCGCGTATAGCGCCAGAGGCCGGTGTCGAGCACCTTGCCCTTGTTCGCCGGATTCTTGAGGAAACGATGGAGCTGTGCGTCGCCGACGGTCTCGAAGGCGATCCCGATCAGCGCCGCGGCGACGCCGATCCAGCCGATGAGGCCGACGGTCGGCAGCGGGAACGCCCCCGCCATGCGGAACAGTGTAGCGGTGTCAGCCCAACCCGCCGCGCTTGCCCAGATGCCGACCTGCGCCGGCAAACAGGTGATGAAAAGCAGCGGTGCCTGCGTCAAGAAGACGGTGAGCAGCGCCACCTTCGCCCAGCTCCATTTCTTCGTCTCAATCTGACGCGCGATGATCTTCGCATAGCGCGGGTCTTCGCCATGCGCCCGCCAGCGGATGAAAAGATGGATCGCGAGGCGCAATCCCCACAGGCTCGTCAGCCCGAATAATAGCTGGCTGTGCGGACCTGCGAGACCGGCTTGCCAGGCGCTGCTCCATGTCAGCAGGACCATACCGAACGCCCAGAAGGCGTCGATGAACGACACGTCGCGGATGCGGACGGCGAACCCCCACAGGATCAGCACCACCGCGATCAACGCCGCGAAATTCATCCCCAGCATCGCCGGCAAGCCGCTCATCCGCGCGCTCCTTCCTCCTCCGTCCCCACGATGTCGTCGATCGAGCGGACCGCGCGTTCGGGGAATTTGGGAATACAGCTTTTATAGACGTCGAACACCTTCATCATGTCGGCGCGAAAATCGCCCGTCGGCCAGATCAGCGGCCCGAGCCCGCCGGTCTTGGTCCCATAATCCATCAGCCCGACGACCATCGGCACCTTCGCCGCCAGCGCGATTTGATAGAAGCCGGTCCGCCATTTCTGTGCCTTGCCGCGCGTTCCCTCGGGCGCGACGGTCAGCATGAATTCGGCGCGGCGCGCGAACTCGTCCACCATCTGCTGCACGGCGTTGCTGGCGTTGGCGCGGTCGACCGGCACCCCGCCCATCTGGCGCATGAAGCCGCCGATCGGCCAGCGGAACAGCGACAGCTTGCCCATGAAATGCGGTCGCACCCCCAGATCGGCGGTGAGCCCCAGATAGTTGACGAAATCCCAATTGCTCGTGTGCGGCGCGGCGATGATGATGAAGCGCCGCGGTTCGGGCACCTCGCCCACCGCCTTCCAGCCGCGCATCCGATAGAGCAGCAACAGCAGGCGCCGCACGGCGCGCGCCACCAGTCCCGGCGGATCGTCTGCGATAGCGGTCAAAATCGTCTCCCCTTCGCAGCACTTGCGCGAAAGCCCGCGGGGGTGCAAGCGGCTTGCGGCCGGGCCGGCTTTCTGCTCCTTGGCTTCCTCAGCTTTCAAAAAGGGGAGAGACGATGAGGAAGGCAACCGCGCTGCTGACGTCCGCGCTGATGATGGCGACGCCGGGTCTGGCTGAGGAGGCGCCGCGCGCAGACCAGCTCGCTTTCCGCGACCTCTACAAGGAGCTGGTCGAGACCAACACGACGCTCTCCTCGGGAAGCTGCACCCTCGCCGCCGAGCGCATGGCAGCGCGGCTCAAGGCCGCGGGTTTCGCCGACGACCAGCTCACGCTGTTCGCAACCCCCGAGCATCCGAAAGAGGGCGGCCTCGTCGCCGTCTATCCCGGCACCTCGAAGCGCGCGAAACCGATCCTGCTGATCGCGCATATCGACGTCGTCGAGGCGAAGCGCGCGGACTGGGAGCGCGACCCGTTCACGATGGTCGAGGAAAACGGCTATTTCTATGGCCGCGGCACCGCCGACGACAAGGCGCAGGCGGCGGTCTGGATCGACACGCTGATCCGCTTCAAGCAGGAAGACTATAAACCCAAACGCACGGTGAAGGTCGCGCTGACCTGCGGCGAGGAGACCAACGGCGCGTTCAACGGCGCCGAATGGCTCGCCGCGAACAAGCGCGACCTGATCGACGCCGAATTCGCCCTCAACGAGGGCGGCGGCGGCGACAGCGACGGAAAGGGCAAGGTGCTCGGCCAGTCGGTGCAGGTCGGCGAAAAGACCTTCGCCAATTTCCGCCTCGAAACCCGCAACCCCGGCGGCCACAGCTCGGCGCCGGTTCCCGCCAACGCGATCTATGAGCTCGCGGCCGCGCTGGGGAAGATCGCGGCCTATGACTTCCCGCTCGAAATGACCGACACGACGCGGCGCTTCTTCGCCGAAGCCGGCGCGGCGCGCGGCGACGAGACCGGCCGGGCGATGGCCGCGCTCACGAAGGACCCCACCGACAAGGCGGCGGAGGCGATCGTCAACAAGGACCCCTTCCTGCACAGCAATCTGCGCACGACCTGCGTCGCGAC
>Ga0182745_1002760_pt1 | contig 15443 bp, 12 predicted proteins | sample eDN3rd30CKraftBY_FD_128523 | JGI IMG/M metagenome (GOLD analysis project Ga0182745, IMG submission 128523) | Enriched backyard soil microbial communities from Emeryville, California, USA - eDNA 3rd pass 30_C Kraft BY (version 2) (version 2) | ecosystem: Environmental > Terrestrial > Soil >...
ATTTTTGCCGACCTGGCGGCTTGTCACCCTGCCGATTTTCACCTTCATCGCCATTCTGGCCGCGACTGGCGCCGGCCTTTTGATCACGGCGCTCACGGTAAGGTATCGCGACTTCCGGTTTATCGTGCCGTTTGTGGTGCAGTTCGGCATGTATGTGAGCCCGGTCGCGTTCAGCAGCGATCTGGTGCGCCAAAAACTGGCGGAACACGGAATGAATCCGCTCTGGTTTTTGATCTATTGCCTGAATCCGCTGGTTGGCGTGATCGACGGCTTTCGCTGGGCCATCCTCGGGGGCGACAGCCCGCTGCATTTGCCGGGATTTGCGGTCAGCATCATCGTCGCTGCCGGAATGCTCTGGCTGGGTATCCACACGTTCCGCCGTACCGAGCGCGGCTTCGCCGATCTGATCTGAACCATGTCCGACGTCGTCATCCGCGCCGAGAAACTCGGCAAGAAATTCATCATCGGGCATAAGCGCGAATACTCCGCGATTCTTGGTGAGGCACTCGTGCGCAGCGCCCGGGGCCTGGTGCGCCGGGGCGCGGACATGCTGCGCGGTCGAGCCGTCATAGAAGGCGATGAGATCGAAGAATTCTGGGCGCTACGCGACGTCGATTTCGAGATCAAGCGCGGAGAAGTCGTCAGCATCATTGGCCACAACGGAGCAGGCAAGACCACCCTGCTCAAGATCCTGTCGCGCATCCTCGAGCCTACGCTCGGCCGTGTCGAACTCAACGGGCGGGTTGCCAGCCTTCTCGAGGTCGGTACCGGTTTCCATCAAGAGCTGACGGGTCGTGAGAACATCTTTCTGAACGGCGCCATTCTCGGGATGACACGGCAGGAGGTGCTGGCTCGTTTCGACGAGATCGTCGATTTCTCCGGCGTCGAGAAGTTCATCGATACGCCCGTTAAGCGTTACTCCGTCGGCATGTACATGCGGCTGGCCTTCTCCGTGGCGGCCCACCTGGAGACGGAAATTCTGTTCGTCGACGAGGTGCTGGCGGTTGGTGATGCGGAATTCCAGAAGCGTTGCATGGACCGCATGTCCGCCGTCGCCAGCGCCGGACGGACCGTGTTGTTCGTCAGCCATAATCTTGCAGCCGTGGCGGCGCTCACCCGGCGTGGCATCGTCATGAAGGGCGGGCAGGTCATCTTCGATGGAGCGATCGACAGCGCGATCGCCCGCTATTCGGCATCTTTGAGCAAGGGCAAGGTGGAGCGGGACTGGGGACGCGGCCACCATTCCGCAATCCTCTCGGCCGAGCTGCTCGATGCGCAGGGGCTGCCCACCGAATTCTACGAGCCGGGAACCCCGTTCAATCTCCGGATCGAGGTCGAGACGACGGACATGCCTGGTCTGGCACTCGAACTTCAACTTCGCGATGCGAACAACCTGCCAGTAGGATTCTATTCGTCGACCATATTCTCGCAAACCGCTCTGCCGAGTCGGGGGCGTCACGTCTGCACGCTGAGCCTTCAGCCTCTCTTCCTGGCGTCAGGCGAGTATAGCTTCGACATCTCGACGAACTCTCTCACCATCGTCGTCGACCATGCTGTGGCCAACGCCATTCCATTCAATGTCGCGGCCTCGAGCCCGGGAGGCATAGCCTACGACTTCAAGCAAAGCTACGGACAAGGCATCATCGCCATGCAACTCGCCTCGGCGCTTCGCATCGAGCCCGAATTGCCGAATCAAGGCTGACCGCGGAACCAATGCGCCGCGCGGTTTGCATCGTCAGTCCAGGCAATCTCGCCTCCAATCCGAGGGTGTTGAAGGAGGCGGATGCCCTGCATGGCGCCGGGTACGACGTCACAGCGATCGTCTGCGACTACAATGAAGTGCTGCGGCAGGCTGACGACGAGATCGAGGCTGGGGTCCCCTGGAAAGTGATCCGGGTTTCCCGTTCGCGCGGCGAAGGCCTCAGGGCACGCGCATTCGAGCAGCTGGCGCGACTGCTCTCGGCCCTGGGCATTCCGGTTCCGCTCAGTGTGGCGGCACTGAGTGCCCGCACGCCCGTCGGCGCCCTCATGCGGCGCGCACCCGAGATCGCAGCCGATCTCTATATCGCGCACTACGTGGCGGCCCTTCCGGCCGCCGCCGCCGCCGCACGCCGCCACCGCGCCCTCATCGGCTTCGACGCCGAGGATTTCCATTCGGGAGAGGGTACCGATGCGCCGGACGACGAGTTCCGCATGAGGATGATCCGGACCGTAGAGCGGGCCATCCTGCCGTCGTGCGTGCACATGACGGCGGCCGCGCCGTTGATCGGTAAGGCCTATGCCGAATGCTACGGCGTGGCGTGTCCGGCGACGGTGCTGAACGTGTTTCCGCTATCGATGGCGCCGCATCATCGAAGGGCTGCCGGGGCTGCGGAGGAAACGCAGACTCTCCGGGCTTACTGGTTCTCGCAGACGATCGGACTGGATCGCGGCCTGCAGGCTTTCATCAAGGCGATGTCGCTGGCGAAGACAAGGGTCTCTCTCGACATCAGGGGCGGCGATCGATGGGGTCACGGTGACGCGCTCATGTCCATTGCCGCCTCGCTGGGACTCGCCGAGCGGGTGAGACTTCTGCCCATGGCCGCGCCGGCCGAGATGGTTCGACTCGCAGCCGAATACGATATCGGCCTGTCGCTGGAGACGGACGTCAGCGAGAATCGCTGCATCTGTCTCACCAACAAGATCTTCACATATTTGCTTGCGGGTGTGCCGGTCATCATGAGTGACACGCCGGGCCAGAGTCTTCTGGCGCCGGACCTGGGTCCTGCAGCCCGCCTGTGCGGCCTGGACGATCCGTTGGGCTTGGCCGCGACTCTCGACGATCTTGCCCCGGCGGCCCGACTGGAGGAGGCTTCGCGAGCCGCCTGGGACCTGGGGCGCGAGCGCTACAACTGGGAGCGGGAGCAGCAGGTGCTGCTAGAATCGGTGGCGGCGGCCTTCGTGGGACGGAAGGGGGGGAGCTGATGCGTCTCTTGCTGACAGCCGATCCCGAGATCGAAGTTCCGCCGCGGCTCTACGGCGGGATCGAGCGCATCGTCGACGTCCTAGTCCGCCGGCTGCGCGCCGCCGGTCATATGGTCGGACTGGTCGCGCGCGCCGGCTCCGAGTGCCCCAACGATGGCTTCTTTCCCTGGCCCGGCCCGAGCTCGCTGTCGCGCCGGGACACGGTGCTGAACACGATCGCGCTTTCGCGGGCGGTCAGGAGCTTCAAGCCGGACGTCGTCCACAGTTTCTCCCGCATCGCCTATCTACTGCCGCTTCTGCGTGGCCGGATTCCGCTGGTCATGTCGTTCCAGCGCGAGCCAACGCCGCGTACCGTCGGCCTTGCCGTCAGACTGGCTGCTCCCGGATGCGTCACCTTTACGGGCTGCAGCGAGTACATTGCCCGCCGGGGCCGCGCGGCAGGGGGCGAGTGGCACGGCATCCCTAACTTCGCTGACACAGAGGGGCTGACGCTGGGGGCCGCGGTGCCGGACGATGCGCCGCTGGTCTTCCTGAGCCGGGTTGAGGAGATCAAGGGCGCTCACTGGGCGATCGAGATCGCGCGTCGCAGCGGCCGCCGGCTGATCATCGCAGGCAACCATTCCGACCGCGACGATCCGGAGGGCCGCTTCTGGCGCGAGGAGATCGCGCCGGAGATCGGCAAGGCCGGCGTCGAGTATGTCGGGCCGGTCGACGATAAGCAGAAAAACACCTTGCTCGGGGCGGCGCGGGCGATGGTCGTGCCGATCCAGTGGGATGAACCGTTCGGGATCGTGTTTGCCGAATCGCTGGCCTGTGGTGCGCCGGTCGTCTCCTGTCCGCGCGGCGCGCTGCCTGAGATCGTGCGGCCCGGCATCGACGGTTTCCTGATCAAGTCCATCGAGGAAGGCTGCGATGCCGTCGACCGCGTCGACACGCTCGACCGTGCGGAGTGCCGGCGCCACGCCGTCGAGCACTTTTCGGCAGACGCCGTCGTGACGCAGTACGCCGATCTCTACGCCAAGGTGCGCGCCGGTCTGGCGGGGGCATGACCCGGCGCCTGGCTCTGGTCAGCGGACATTTCCCGCCCAGCAATCTGGTGGGCGCCCAACGGGCACGCCTGTGGTCGCGTTATCTGCCGGAGTTCGGCTGGGAGCCGCTCGTCGTCACCGGTGATCCGGCGGAATACGAGGAGCGGCCGGATCCCGACCTTGAGCGGCTGGTGGCACCTGATCTCAGGATCGTGCATGCCAGGACCCTGTCGACTCGCCCGGTGCGCCTGGTCGGCGACATTGGCATCCGGTCCTTCCTGGGTTGCTATCGAGCGCTCATGGCGATGGCTAAGTCTGGCCAGATCGACTTCGTGATGGTGACGATCCCGTCCAATTTTCTCGCGCCGGTCGGCCGGCTGATGCACCTGCGCACCGGATTGCCGTTCGGCATCGATTACCAGGACCCTTGGGTCAACCCATGGACGGGGAAGGAGCGCCGCTTCGGTCGCGCCTGGGCTTCGAACCGCCTGGCTGAACTTCTCGAGCCCTGGTCGGTCCGCGACGCCGCGCTGATCACCGCCATGGCGCCGGGCTACGTCGCCGGCATGCTGGCCCGCAATCCCGAGGTCGCGGCACGGTCGGAGCTGGCCTACATGCACATGGGCGCGGCGCCGGAAGACTATGAACTGGTGCGCAGTCTCGGGCGCGCGCCCTTCCTCTTCGATCCGGCAGACGGCCGGCTTCACATGATCTATGCCGGCGCGTTGCTTCCCGCAGGCTTCGCCGTGCTGGATGCTTTCCTCGGCGGATTGCGCCGGCTGCACGAGACGGCGCCGCAGCTCGCCGCGAGGCTTCGGGTCCATTTCGTGGGCACGGGCAGCTCGCCCGACGATCCCAACGGCTATCGCGTCCTGCCGCGTGCGCGCACGGCGGGCGTGGAGGGTATGGTCGAAGAGCACCCACACCGCATCGGCTATGTCGACACGCTGAACCATCTGTTGCATGCCAGCGCTGTGCTGGTGCTGGGCTCGACCGAGCCGCACTACACACCCTCGAAAGTCTTCCAGGCGATGCTGTCGGAGCAGCCGGTCTTCGCGCTGCTGCATCGCGACAGCACTGCGGTGAGCATGATTCGCTCCGCCCATGTCGGCAAAGTGCTGACCCTGACAGAGGCCGAGCTGCCGGCGCCGGACACAGTGGCAGCAGCCCTTCGGAGTTTCATCGATCATCCGAGCTACGAGGCAGCCTCGGTCGATCGGAGCATCTTCGACAGCTATTCGGCGCGCGAATCGACGCGACTTTTCGCGGAAGCGCTGGACCGCGCCTGCGCCCGGACGGCGCGCTCATGAAGCGGCGTATTGGTTTTCTGGTCAGTCATCCGATCCAGTACTACACGCCGATCTTCCGCGAACTCGCACGTCGTTGTGACCTCACCGTCTTCTTCGCCCATCGGCAGGATGCGGGCGCGCAGGCGCGGGCGGGCTATGGCGTGGCCTTCGACTGGGATGTCGATTTACTGTCTGGTTACGAGAGCCATTTCCTGAGGAACGTTGCGCGATCGCCGTCGACCCAGACCTTTTCCGGCTGCAATACGCCGGAGATCGCCGACAGCATTGAGTCCGGCGGTTTCGACGCCTTTGTAGTGCCGGGTTGGTCATTGCGCTCCTACTGGCAGGCCGTGCAGGCGTGCCGGCGCTCGCAGACCCCGATCATGGTGCGCGGCGATTCGCAGCTGGCCGGGCAACGTGGCGGCGTCACCCGGAGCATCAAGGGCGTCGTGTTTCCGCATCTGCTGAAGCGATTCGACGCCTGCCTGTATGTCGGTCAGCGCAATCGCGAGTATCTGGAGCATTACGGCGTGCCGCCGAGCCGGTTGTTCTTCTCGCCACACTGTGTCGATAACGATGCGTTCAGAAAGGCGAGCGCGGCGTCGCACGATGAAGCCGCCGAAGGCCGGCGCGGCGGCCGCAGGCGCGTGCTTTTTGTTGGCCGGCTCGTGGAGAGCAAGCGGCCGATGGATCTCGTTCAGGCGGTGGCGCGGTTGGTTGCGCAGCGACAGCCTGTCGAACTCGTCATCGCCGGGGCAGGTGACCTGCAGGCGCAAATCGAGGAGGTCGCACGTGCGGACCGCGTCGACGTCGAGTTCCTTGGCTTCGTCAATCAGAGCAGGTTGCCAGCCGTATATGCTGCGGCCGATGTCCTCGTTCTGCCGTCAATGGCCGTCGAGACCTGGGGCCTCGTGGTCAACGAGGCCATGGCCTGCGGCATTCCGGCCGTGGTCTCGGACGCTGTGGGATGCGGCCCCGATTTGATTGAGCCGGGTGTTACGGGTGCAGTCGCCCCGCTTGGCGATGTCGACGCGCTGGCCGACGCCATTGCGTCGGTCCTGGCGTTCGGTCGTGCCGCGACGGTTCGGGCGCTCGAGGAGCGAATGGCGCTGTACTCGCCGGCACGGGCCGCGGATGGGATCCTCGAAGCCGCGGATGTTCTCGCTGACTCGGGTCGGGTAGGGGTGAAGGTGTGACCGATATCTCCGTCATCATCCCGACCTATAACCGTCTGTGGTCGTTGCCGCAGGCCGTCGACTCATGCCGTTGCACGGGAGCGAAGGTGGAGATCGTCGTCGTCGATGACGGCAGTACCGACGGGACCTGGGATTGGCTGCAGGAGCAGCGGGACATCGTTGCCATCCACACCGACAACTGGGGCAAGGACTGGGCGGTGGAGGCGGGGCTCAAGCAGGCGCGCGGCGAATTCGTGCGCTTCCTGGATTCTGACGACTGGCTTCGCCTGGACACCAACACGCGCCAGCTTGCGCTCGCCCGGGAGACCGCCGCCGATCTGGTCGTCGCGGGCTACGAAGACTTCGACCACGAGAGCGGAGAGTACAGGGGCAATGCCTGGGAAGATTGTGACGACTTCATCGCCCAGCAACTGGGCGAAGGATGGTCGTCTCACTATTCCGCTTTCCTCTTTCGCCGCAGCCTGATCGACGGCATTCCCCATCGCCAGGACTTTGCGTTGCGCGACGACCGGTTGTTCATTCTGGAAGTCGCGATGCGCAAGCCGCGCGTGGCCATTGATCGAGAACCTGCATTCGTGCATCGGCGGCACTCGGGCGAACGGTTGCAGCGCACTGTCGGCTTCAGGCGCGACCTGGGGTATTGGACGCATATCTCGATCTACCGCAAGATGCTCAGCTTGCTCGAACAGCGCGGCGAACTCACGCTTCGCCGAAAGCGTGCCGCCATCCGCATGCTATGGCCGAGTGTGCGCACATTCGCGCGGGTCTACCCGGAGGACGCCGCGGAGTTGTTCGAATGGATCATGCGTCTCTATCCAGAGTTCGTTCCCCCCGAGCGTCCGACGGTCACCCTCGGCTATAGAACTCTGGGCTTCGCGATGACGGAGCGGTTGCTGGCTCTCAGGGGCTGGAAGCGATGACCCAGGCTGCCCGCAGTTCCACAAACGCGATCGAACGCATGCGCGTCGTGCAATGCGCCGGTTTCTATTTTCCCGAATCGACCGGTGGTACCGAAGTCTATGTACGCGATCTGGTGTCCGTGCTGGCTCGGGATTCCATTGAAAGTACGATCATCGCTGTGACGGACGGCAACTATGCCGCTTACTCCTGGAATGATGCCGAGGTCGTTCGCTATCCGGTCGACGCGACGAGGATCGAGCACGGAGGCGGCGGGCTTGGGCGCACGAAGTTCCAGCAGATCGTCGAGGCGGCCAAGCCGGACCTTTTCCACCTCCATTCCTGGACCAGCGGTGCGGGCCTCGAACATCTTCGTCAGGTCACAGAGCTGGGAATTCCCTGCGTCGTGACCGTGCATGTGGCGTCGCCGATCTGCATGCGGGGAACGATGCTGCTCCGGGGTGAGCGTCCATGCGACGGTCGCATAGACGATCGCCGTTGCGCCCGATGCTGGGCGCTCGAAAGGAGCCTGCCGGCGCCGGCGGCATGGCTGTTGTCGCGCATGCCGAAGTGGGAGCTGACCGGAACGGCCGGCTCCCGCGTCTCGCGTCGTGCGGCGACCTTGCTGTCCGCCCGTGCGGCGGCGGCGAGGCAGGCCCGTCAGCTGCAGTCCATGGCCGAACTCAGCGAGCGCATCGTCGCGCCGAGCGAGTGGGTCCGGTCGGCCCTGGTCGAGAACGGCATCTCGCCGATGAAGGTCGTGGTATCCGGTCAGTCCGCCAGCGCGGCTTTCTTCGAGCGCAAGGCACGGCCGCTGCAAGGCCCCGGCCGAACCGACACCGTGATTGGCTTCCTGGGCCGTCTCGAACGCTACAAGGGCGCGGGACTCCTGGTGCAGGCGCTCGTGCGGCTTCCCGCGGATCTGCCGGTGCAGCTTCGGATCGCAGGCGTCGGTGCGGATCCTCGCTTTACCAATTTCATGGAATCTGCATCGCGCAAGGACCCGCGCATCCAGCTGGTCGGCCATGTCGATCACGAGCGAGTCCCGGAGTTTCTCGGGGACATCGACGTGCTTGCGGTCCCCTCGCAGTGCTTCGAAACCGGTCCGATCGTGGTCCAGGAAGCACGCGCGCTGGGCATACCGGTTATGGGGGCCGATCTGGGAGGGATCTCGGAGCGTATAGAGCATGGCGTCGACGGATGGCTGCTTCCCTTCGACGATCCAAAGCCGTGGGCGGAGGCCATCAGGGTCGCCGCCACGGACCGTGCCGAGGTCGCAAGGCTTTCCAGCAACATGCATCGCACCAGATCCGTTGATGACGTGGGAGCTGAAATGGCGGAACTCTATCGTGCAATCATGCGCACGCGCACAGTGCCGAACCGGATGGCTGCGCCCTCGAACAGGGCCGAGTCTGTCTGATTGCTCCCGTTCGGTAAGGCGGGCAGGCGTCTGGGTTATTTTTGCAACTTCTATGCTATGAGTTGCTGAAGATGACCCGAAGATCAGTGGACGAGACGTTGCATCTTCTTCACGTGGTTCCGACCTATTTGCCTGCGGTCAGGTATGGCGGACCGATCCGTTCGGTTCACGCCCTTTGTCGGGAGCTTGCGGCGGCTGGACATGACGTGCAGGTGTTCACCACCAGCGTGGATGGCCCGTCCGACAGCGACGTCCCGCTCATGACGCCGGTCGATGTGGAGGGCGTTAAGGTCACCTACTTCCCGAGCCGCATGTTGCGCAGGCTGTACTGGTCACCTTCAATGGGGCGCGCACTCGCCGAATCGACGGCGGGCTTCGATGCCGTCCATCTCCATTCGGTATTCCTGTGGCCCATTCTCGCCGGCGCCCGCGCGGCACGGGCCCATGGCATTCCATACGTGATCTCGCCCAGAGGCATGTTGGTGCCCGAGCTGATCCGGCGCAAGAGCCGTTGGGTGAAGGAGGCATGGATCCGTCTTGTCGATCGTCACAATCTCGAGAATGCGGCAGCTGTCCATGCCACGTCCGCCATCGAGGCCCAGCACATCAGCAGTTTCGGCTGGCGCCTGCCACCGATTGCCTTGATCCCGCATGGTGTCGACGATCCGCCGCCGCCCTCCGATGAACCGCTGTCACCCGATGTGATCTCGGCGATCTCGGGCGGTCCGATGGTCTTGTCGTTCGGGCGGTTGAGCTGGGAGAAGGGGCTCGACCGGGTGATCGCGGCGCTGGTGGAGGCGCCGCACGTACGGGCAGTCATGGCCGGCGACGATGCGGACGGTCATGCGGCGTTCCTCGCCTCCGAGGCTGCCCGGCTGGGCGTGGCCGATCGCGTGACCATTATCGCGCGCCATGTCTCCGGTGGTGACAAAGAGGCATTGTTTGCCGCCGCGCGGCTCTTCGCGATGACCTCTCTGTCCGAGAACTTCGGGATCGCGGCCTTCGAGGCGATGCGCCGCGGGGTGCCTGTCCTTGCCACGCCTGATGTCGGCATGTCGGAGATCGTTCGGGAGACGGGGGCGGGGCTGGTAGTCGATCCAACGCCAACCGCCATCGCCGCGGCCCTGGGGTCAATGTTCGCCGACCCTGAGCTCTGCCGTCGGCAAGGCGAGGCTGGGCAGACCCACGTGATCGACCATTATGGCTGGCCGGCGGTCGCCCGGAGGATGGCGGACCTCTACTGTTCGATCGCCCGCCGGTCGGCATCGCGAGCCCAAGCGTGATGGATCTCCTGGAACGAAGCCCGTTCGACCCGGCGAAGGAACGCCGCATCGTCGTGATCGCGGACTGGCTGCCGCCGGATTTCGGCGCGGTCGGGCAGTACATGCAGATGCGCGCCGAGACACTGGCGGAGCATGGGCACGTCGTCACACTTGTCGGCCTGACGACCGGGGCCGCGACGAAGGCGTACCGGGAAATAGGGAAGGGATCTCTGACGGAAGTCCGCCTCTCGGCGCGGCCGGTTCCGCGGCATTCGTTGGCCGGCCGCATGCTGTGGACGATTGCCACGAACATCCGTCTCGTGCTCGCGGCGTTCGGATCGCTGCGGGCGGCCCAAGGGATTCTCTTCACGGGCTCGCCGCCGTTCCTCATCCACCTGCTGGTGCCACTGAAGCCGTTGTGGCAGGGGCGGCTGGTTTACCGCATCACCGATTTCCATCCGGAATGCCTGATTGTGGCGCGCGATCGCCCCTCCCGCGCTTTGAACCTCCTGCTTGCTCTGACGAATTTCTGGCGACGTCGCGTCGATGGTTTCGAGGTTCTGGGCGAGGATCAGAGACGGCGTCTCGAGGCCGCGGGCATCGCGCCGGAGCGGATTGCGCTGGTGAGGGACGGCTCTCCCGTGACCTTTCGTGTCGATGATCCCATTCAACCGCTCCCGCCGGATCTCGCTGGTAAGTGCGTGCTGCTCTATTCCGGAAACTTCGGCGTCGCCCACGAGGTGGAGACGGTGGTGCGAGGTTATGAACTGCACTATCGCGAGGGGAGCGGTCGCGTCGCGCTGTGGCTCAGTGCGACGGGCGCGGGGGCCGACGAAATTGTCGGGCGCTTGCGCGATGCAGGATTGCCGTTCCATCGATCCGCGCCCGTATCGCTGGAAAACCTGGCTGGATTGTTGAGAGCGCCCTCGGCCCATCTCGTGACGCTCCGCGACTCGTTCGTGGGCTTTGTCATGCCCTCGAAGATCTACGCCTGCTTGGAATCCGGGAAGCCGATACTCTTCGTTGGAAGCGCCGCTTCTGACGTTCATCTGCTCGCGAAGTCATGCCGAGCGTGGTATTCGCGTGTAGAATGTGGAAGCGGTTGTGGGTTTGCGGCGGCTCTGGAAGATTTGGCTGATCGGTGGAATCAGACGGGACGATAGGGGCTTAACTCGCTGAAGTTGCCGAATAAATTCTGAAATTGGCCGCGTTCCTGCTTATTGCCTCAAAAATGCAGTTATCTCATGGTCAACTCAACCGACGCTGATTATGGTCGATTGCAGGGATTGCGCGGGGAGGTTGCATTTCCAGGCGCCAGAGGGTGCGAGGCCGACGGTGCCGGGGGCAACGAGGGTCTTGGCATTTTGCACTGGGTTGGCTACTTATTTGCTTCGGCTTGGGTGGGACCAGTCCGAAATCTTCGACGCTAGTGGGTAGTGCCTCAAGAAGCTGACCGCGACGCCGTTTTGGTGGGCGGAATGGGTGGGTAGCATGTTCAAGATTGCACTCCGGATGCGGAAATTTGCGGCGGTACCGGCCCTCCTTTGGGCCGTGAGTGCCTTTGCTCAAGTGCAGCCCGGAACAGTTCCCACTCAACAGGGTGCTACTCCAGGACAGGGAGCCGGTCCTATGATGGGAGCCGGGCCTGCCACCGGTTCGCCTGGCGCAGGCCCCGAAGGTGATTTCGTGCAGGCGCAGCGCGGACCGCTCCAGGGTGGTGGTCCGCTTCAAGGCGGTGGTCCGCTGCAAGGAGCGGGTCCGCTCCAGATACCTGGCCCCCTTCAAGGCGACGGCCCCCTGCAAAGTACCGGCCCATTGCAGAACAACGGTCCGCTGCAGAACTCGGGTCCGCTGCAATCCGCTGCACCCCTTCAGAATACAGCGCCGGACGGTGGCGTTCCGGGGGGATTGGGCAGCCTGGGCATGAGTTCCGACCCGCTGATCCCGGCGCCCAACGATCAATTCTATGCCGGCGCTTACGGTCCAGTTGGTGGCCCCACCATGCAGCAGTTGATTGCTGAAAGGCTGGGAGCCACTGGAGGGGTTTCCGGTCCGACACTCGTGAGCATGGTGAACACGCTGACGCCGCCTGATGCGCCGCCGCCGCCGGTCACCCCTGTTGTAAATCCGCCAGCCCCCCCGATCCCGGTGACGCCCGGTCCGCTACCGCCTGTGATCTATGACCCATCTTCGCCGCAGCAGCAGAGCCCGCGGTAACCGTAACGAGTGTGCGTGGGAAGGTTTCTTCTTCCAGGCGACGCTCGGACCGGTACCAGGATGGCACAGAGCAACCATGTCCATTAGTGCGAATACATCGCAGCTGATCTGGTCACCTTTTGTTGGCTGGGTTTTGCTGGCTTGCGGAGGGTCGGTTGCCCATGCGCAATCTGAAACCTCTTCGCCAGCGGCCCAGATACTCGTCGAGCAGACGCCACTGGTGGACGTACCTGACCTGTCGGTGCCGATGGCAGGTCCTGTCGCCGATCGCGGTGAGATCGGCATCGCAATCGGGGCCTTTACGCTTTACCCGACTCTGGAAGTGCAGGGCGGGTATGACAGTAACGTATACGCGACCAGTACGCCCACAGTTGGGTCTCCGTTCACGTTGATCAAACCGTTTGTGGAACTGAAATCCGAATGGCTGAACCATTCGTTTCGAATGATCGCAGGTGGGGGCTTCGGCTTCTACTCGAACGCGACCAGCCAGAATTACTGGAACGGTTACGTCGTCGCCGACGGACGAGTGGACATTCAGAAGGATCTCTTTCTCACCGCGCTGCTGGGAGTGCGCCGCCAGACGGAAGCGCTGGGTACCCCCAATACGGTGATCGCAAATTCGCCGACGGTCGTGGATTCGATTCCTGTCGAGTTGGGCCTCTTTCAACGCTTCAATCGGTTCTTCTACGAACTGAAGGCATCAGCGACACGTTACCGGTATTCGGACAACAGCATCATTTATGACGGCGCCCTGCCGGCTGCCAGTCGCAATCGCACGGAATTCGAGGAGCGCGTGCGCCTCGGATATGAGGTCATCGAGAACGTCGACGTCTGGGTCTCGCCCGGTCTCAACCAGCGCGTCTACGAGCAGTTCGTGAACGCCTACGGGCAGGAACGTGATTCAACGGGCTGGTTCCTGAACTTTGGCGCGACCATCAGGTTCACGGAGAAAACGAGTCTGGAGGGCTATGTCGGATACACGACACAGACCTTCGTCGCTGATGGAGCATCGACACCGGCCGTCAGCTTTGGGCTGATCGGCACATGGAACGGATATGGGCCCCTGACCATCCGGCCGTCGTTCATCCGCTCGATCAATGAGTCGGCCTACAGCAACTATCAGAATTATGTGTCGACGGCGCTTGGTGTCGACTTCACCTACGACATACACGACGCGTGGCAGTTGGTCGGCGGAACAGGCTACAACATTGCGCAATATTCCCCTGCGCCGGGCTCGGGCGTCGGTCCCCGCACCGATTACTTCTGGCGAGGGTCGATTGGTTTGCTGTACTCCCTGCGGCCTCAGGTCCAGATCGGTCCGCTCTACGAACATTTCGTCGGCTCCTCGACCGACGTCGCGAGCGGCGGTCCCTCGTACACGAGGGATGTCATTTCCATTCGTTTGGTTGCAAAGCGGTGATCCGGTGAATTTGCGCAGTTTCCTTCCCCGCTGCCTCGGGCCGCTTTTCCTGGCGATGGCTCTGATGGTTGTCGGCTGCGGTCCACAGCCGCCCATGTCGACCATGACCGTTCAACAGCCATCGCAGGGAACGCAGAACCTCCGCCTCGGAGAGTATCGCGTCGCGCCGGGCGACCGGTTGCGCGTGACGGTCTTGTCTGACACCGAACTCTCTGGCGAATATGAAGTCGATTCGACCGGCATGATTTCGCCCCGCATGGCGGGCAGGATGATCGTCTTGGGCATGTCGACCCCCGAGATCGAAACCATGCTGGCCGACCGATATCGTTCTGGAGGGTATCTCCGCAATCCGAGACTGAGCGTCGACCTGGTGTCGCGTCGGCCCTTCTACATCATCGGAGAAGTGACCCGGCCGGGATCGTTCCCTTATGTCTCGGGGATCAATGTCGTGCAGGCCATTGCGATTGCGGGCGGGTATACGCGACGCGCCTCCAAGACACGCATCACCATTCAGCGCTTCAATGCGCAGCAGGGACAGGAAGAGACGGTTACGGAGGATTCACCGGTGGGGCCGGGCGACATCATCCGGGTGCCGGAGCGTTGGTTCTAGAGAGTATCGTAGGCGTAAGGCTTGGGGATAGGCGGTGTGGGACCGCCTGTCTTTCGGTGCGATGCATAGTTGGGTTCTCGAGTAGAGCCGGTTTGGTATGCCGCTCGAGCGGGTGTCGTCGCGAGTCATGTTTTTCGCGGAGTGGAGTGGGATGGGATCGTTGCCGAGGGCAAGCCACATTGGGGATGAGCCCAACCAGAATCGGGTGATGCCGCCGCCGGATGCGTTGCTTCCCGCCGTGCGTCCTGCCGAATCGCGCGACGAGTTGTGGGACTGGCTGCGCCTGCTCAACCGCCGCAAGGTCCTGATTCTGGGGTGCGGGCTCATAGCGACGGCGCTCATGGCGCTGGTGATCGCCCAAGCGACGCCTCTCTACAAGGCGACCTCCCGCATCATGCTCGATACGCGTCCCTTCAAGGTGGTTGGCACCGAGGCGGCACTCTCGAGCATCGATACACTCAACATGGGTGCGATCCAGACCGAGCTCGAGGTCATCCAGTCTGACTATCTGATCGGTCGGGTCGTCGATCGGCTCGGGCTTGCGAACAATCCCGAGTTCAATGGGACCAAGCCTCCGGGATTCGTGCAGACGGCGCTGCAACCCTTGCGCGATCTGTGGAGCACCGGGATCTCGACCTTGCTCGCTCCGCCACCGAAGCCCCAGGAGGCAACCGCTGCCAATGTGCCGGTGCGCACGGCGCGAGCGGCGGAAGACAGCGATCCGCGGCGCCGCGCCGCGATCGGAGCGATTGCAAGCCGCCTCAGCGTAACGCTGCTCGGTCGCACCTTTGTCATCCTGATCACCGTCGAGAGCCCCGACGACTCCATGTCGGCGCGCATCGCCAATGCGATTGCCGAGGCCTATCTCGCCGACCAGGTCGACACGAAGAACGAAGCGAACCGCCGCGCTACCGAGTGGCTCGAGCAGCGCTTGGGTGAGCTGCGCCGGAACCTGCAGATCGCCGAAGAGGCCGTTGCCGCCTACCGTCGAGACAAGGGCCTCGCCGGGAGCCCCGAGGGGGCCGTCTCGACCCAGACCCTGGCCGAGCTCAACAGCCGCTATACGGCCGCCAAAGGCCGGCGCATCGAGCGCGAGGGACGGTTGATCGCTCTTAGCAAAGCGAGCCTCAACCCGGGCGA
>Ga0182745_1002761_pt1 | contig 15440 bp, 18 predicted proteins | sample eDN3rd30CKraftBY_FD_128523 | JGI IMG/M metagenome (GOLD analysis project Ga0182745, IMG submission 128523) | Enriched backyard soil microbial communities from Emeryville, California, USA - eDNA 3rd pass 30_C Kraft BY (version 2) (version 2) | ecosystem: Environmental > Terrestrial > Soil >...
ATTATCTGACCAAGAAGCGCGGAGTTGTCCACAGTTATCCACACACTGCCCACACTGGTAGGCGGGAGTTGCTCGCAGGTCATCCACAGAGTTATCCACAGGCCGCTGGTGGCCGTGTTGCAGGCCTGGTCGGGCGTTCCTATGGTGGAGCGATCTCTCCGCACGGCGGCGCCGGACGCGGGACGAGACCGCACCGGAACTGGGGCGGACCGCCACGCGGAGTGCTGAATGTCTATGGCTCCGGCAATGGTGGCGGTGCCGCATTACCGCTGACCACCATGACCGCTAGGAGGCTCTGCATGTCGATCGCCCACCTCGGCCTCGCGGGGGAGACCCGAGCGGACTGGAGTGAGCCGAGGGCCGATCGGGTCCCGCCGCACGACCTCCTCGCCGAGCAGTCCGCGATCGGCGGCATGCTGCTGTCCAAGGATGCGGTCGCCGACGTGCTCGAGGCGGTCAAGGGCGTCGACTTCTACATTCCGAAGCACGAGCTCATCTTTGACGCGATCCTGTCGCTGTACTCCCGCGGGGAGCCTACCGATGCGATCGCGGTGACCGACGAGCTGACGAAGCTTGGTGAGCTGTCGCGGGCCGGCGGTCCCGAGTACCTGCACGAGCTCACGTCGATCGTGCCGACGGCGGCGAATGCAGGCTACTACGGCAGCATCGTCGCGGAGAAGGCCATCCTCCGGCGACTCGTCGAGGCCGGCACCCGGATCGTGCAGATGGGCTACGCGAGCCAGGGCGAGGTCACCGACCTGGTGAACGAAGCGCAGGCCGAGGTCTACGGCGTCACGGGCGGCAGCACGGCGGAGGACTTCGTGCCGCTGTCGCTCGCCCTCGACACCGCGCGCGAGGAGATCGACGCGGCGACGGGCCGCGGCGGCGCCATGACGGGGGTCCCGACCGGCTTCCGCCAGCTCGATGAGCTGACGAACGGCCTGCACGCGGGCCAGCTCATCGTCATTGCGGCGCGACCGGCGATCGGCAAGTCGACGCTCGGGCTCGACATCGCCCGCGCCGCGACGGTCAAGCACGAGCTGCCGAGCATCATCTTCAGCCTCGAGATGGGGCGCAGCGAGATCGCCATGCGCATGCTCGCCGCCGAGGCCAACGTGGCGATGCATCACATGCGCAAGGGCACGCTGCACCAGCACGACCACACCTCGATCGCCGCGACGCTCGGGCGGATCAACGAGGCGCCGCTGTACATCGACGACTCGCCGAACATGACGCTCGTCGAGATCCGCGCGAAGTGCCGTCGGCTCAAACAGCGCGCGGGTCTGAAGCTCGTCGTCATCGACTACCTGCAGCTCATGACGAGCGGCAAGCGCGTCGAGTCGCGGCAGCAGGAGGTCAGCGAGTTCTCGCGGTCGCTCAAGCTGCTCGCGAAAGAGCTCGAGGTGCCGGTGATCGCGATCTCGCAGCTGAACCGTGGGCCGGAGCAGCGCGCCGACAAGCGCCCGGCGCTGTCCGACCTCCGCGAGTCGGGTGCGATCGAGCAGGACGCCGACATGGTGATCCTGCTCCACCGCGACCCCTTCGACAAGGACGGGCCGCGCGCGGACGAGGCCGACTTCATCGTCGCCAAGCACCGCAACGGCCCCACCGCCGACATCCCCGTCGTCTTCCAAGGCCAGTTCTCCCGCTTTGTCGACCTGCCGCCCGACCATCTCTCGGGCCCGTGAGCTCGTCAACCCCGACGCCCCGCTCCCGACGTCTCGCCCAGGCGCCGAGGGGTAGCCTGATGGGGTGAGTTCCGTTCCCGCGCCGAGCGTGATCCGCTGGCCCGTCTTCGTGCTCCTTGCGATCCCCGCGATCGCCGCGGCGCTGGCCATCACCTTCGCCGCAGACCACTCCGTCCGCTTCGGGCTCATCGTCCTCGGCGCATTCGGCCTCGGTACCGCGGTCGCCGGGCTCATCACCGTGCGGTTCCTGCCGGAGCGGGGACTGCGCATTCGTGCCGTCATTCGGGCCGCGGTCGCCGGGCTGCTCGGCATCGTGAGCCTGACTGCCCTCGGCTGGGCCGGGGGCCCCGGCGTCGAATCAGCCGTCGCCGCGAGCGAGCTCAGCTGGATTATCGCGGTCGGCCTCGCCGCGATCGCGATCGTGGATGCCTCGACCTGGCTGCGGCTGCGCGGCCGGGATCGTGCCGCCCGTGACTGGCTCGCCAGCGCCGTGCTCCACCTGGTCGGCGCGGTCGCTCCGCTGCTCGTGCCAGCTAATTTCCTCATGCCGTACGTCGTGCGCGATCGGGACGTCGTGCTGCCGCTCGAGCTCACGGCCTCGATCATCATCGTGGGCGTCACGGGCGCCGTCCTGGCCGTCCTTGGCGTCTACCTCGCGATCGCGGGCCTCTCACTGCTGCCCTCGCGACGCGGCGCGACCGAGGCGAGCGGGGCGGTCACCCTCGGCGGCACCTCGGACAAGGCGGTGAATGCGTGACCACGCCTGAGCGTCCGGCCGAGGCGCCGGAGCCGTTCCGCCCGAGCCTCAAGGACCGCTTGCGTCCGCTCGAGCTCCTTGGGCTCGCCGCGGCGTTTGCGGCATTCCTCGCCCTCGTCACCTTCATCTCCCTGCAGGAGTGGAAGGTGGACTGGGCCGAGCGCTGGCCCCTGTGGCCGATCGTCGGCGGCGTCGGCTTCATCGTCGGGCTCGTCGTCCTCGCGATGCTCGCCCTCGTCGGCTACGAGCCGCCGCCGGCCCCCAGTCAGCAGGGCGTGCTCGGCGAGAAGGACGAGCAGCGCCGCAGCGCCGGACACTGAGGCGAGCGGGCCGTCGCGCCCGAGCGACGATCGAGCTGACGCTCAGCGGACCAGCTGCGCAGCGAGGCCGGTGTACGTCGCGGGGGTGAGCGCGGTGAGCCGCGCCTTCGCCTCGGCACCGATGTCGAGTCCGTCGATGAATGCGCGGAGCTCGGCCCGCCCGATCCGGTGCCCCCGCGTCAGCTCCTTGAGCACGGCATAGGGGTCGGCGATCGAGGAGCGCCCCGCGACGGCCTCGGCGCGGATGACCGTCTGGATGGCCTCGGCAAGGACCTCCCAATTGTCGTCGAGGTCGGCGGTGAGCCGGTCGCGGTCGAGCGCGATCTCGCCGAGCCCACGCGTGACGTTGTCGAGCGCGAGGAGCGAGTGGCCGAGGGCGACGCCGATGTTGCGCTGCGTCGTCGAGTCGGTGAGGTCGCGCTGCAGCCGCGACTCGACGAGGGTCGCCGCGAGCGACTCGAGGAGGGCCGAGGCGAGCTCGAGGTTCGCCTCCGCATTCTCGAAGCGGATCGGGTTGATCTTGTGCGGCATCGTCGAAGAGCCGGTCGCCCCGGCGACGGGGATCTGCCGGAAGTAGCCGAGCGAGATGTACGTCCACACGTCGACGCAGAAGCCGTGGAGGATGCGACCCGCCAGCGACAGCGCCTGGTAGAGCTCCGCCTGCCAGTCGTGCGACTCGATCTGGGTGGTCAGCGGGTTCCACGTGAGGCCGAGCGAGGTGACGAAGCGCTCCGAGAGCGCCGGCCAGTCGACCTCGGGCGCCGCGGCGAGGTGGGCGGCGTAGGTGCCGGTCGCGCCGTTGAGCTTGCCGAGGTGGGGGATGGCGGCGATGCGCTTGCGCTGGCGGCTCAGCCGTGCGACCGTCACCGCGAGCTCCTTGCCCATGGTCGTCGGCGTGGCCGGCTGGCCGTGGGTGCGCGCGAGCATCGCGGCGTCCGCGGTCGAGACGGCAAGCGCCTGCAGCGCATCGATCAGGCCGTCGAACTTCGGCAGCCAGACCTCCCGCAGCGCATCCCGCACGGTGATCGCGTAGGCGAGGTTGTTGATGTCTTCGCTCGTGCAGGCGAAGTGCACGAGCTCGGCGACCCGGTCGAGCCCGAGCCGGGTGAGCTGGTCCCGGATGAGATACTCGACGGCCTTGACGTCGTGCCGCGTCTCGGCCTCCTTCGCGGCGAGCCAGTCGATCTCCGCCGCGCCGAAGCCGACTGCCCACGTGCGCAGCGCCGCACGCTCGCCGTCGCTGAGCGGGGCGACCCCAAACATTCGTGCCTCGGTCAGGAGGAGGAGCCACTCGACCTCGACATGGACGCGGGCGCGATTCAGGCCCGCCTCGGAGAGGTGCTGGCCGAGGGGGGCGACCGCCGCGCGGTAGCGGCCGTCAAGCGGGCTGAGCGGCTGGGGTGGGAGGCTCATCGGTGGTTCCGGCCCTCGCGCTTGGTGAGCGGCCGGAAGATGAGCCCGAGGATCCAGCTGATGATCCCGAGCACGAGTGCGCCGAGCACGCCCCACCAGAAGCCGCCCTCGATGACGAGGCCCCAGCCGAAGAGGCCGCTGAGCCAGTGGACGATCCAGAGCAGGAGCGCGTTGACGATGAGGGAGATGAGGCCGAGCGTCAGGATGTAGAGCGGGAATGCGACGACTCGGATGACGGTGCCGATGACGCTGTTGACGATGCCGAAGACGAGGGCGACCACGAGATAGCTGAGGACGACCTGCCACCCCTCCTCGCCGAACGGCTTGACGAGGATGTGCCCCGCGACGATGAGGGTCGTCAGCCAGAGCGCCACCGCGTTGAGGATGACCTTGACGAGGAATCGCATGCGACCATCCTCGCACTGTGCTGCCGCGCCGCGTCGATAGGCTGTGACGGTGAGTGCACCCCGAGTGAGAATGCGGCCGGATGTGGCCGCGATCCAGCCGTATCGGCAGGGCCGGATGGCGGACGCGGACGCGTTCAAGCTCTCCTCGAACGAAAATCCCTTCGAGCCGCTCCCCTCGGTCGTCGCGGCGGTCGCGGCTGCGCCGCTCAACCGCTATCCGGAGGGATCGGCACGGCTGCTCCGCGAGCGCATCGCTGAGCGCTGGGGCGTCACGCCCGAGCAGGTGTACGTCGGCCCGGGGTCCGTCTCGATCATCGGGCATCTCCTCACCGCGATGAGCGGTCCGGGTACCGAGATCGTCTTCGCCGAGCAGTCGTTCGAGGCATACGCGGGCCTCACCGCCTCGGTCGGCGCGACCGCGGTCAGGGTGCCGGCGACCGCGGATGGCCGCCACGACATTCCTGCGCTCATCGCTGCGGTGACCGACCGCACGCGCCTGCTCTTCCTCTGCTCGCCGAACAACCCGACCTCGACGATCATCACCCGCGCCGAATTCGATGAGGTCATGGCCGCGGTCCCGCGCGACCTGCTCGTCGTCCTCGACGAGGCCTACATCGAGTTCAACACCGATCCGAATGCGGTGGACGGCCGCGAGGTGCTCGCGCAGCATCCGAACCTCATCGCGCTGCGCACCTTCTCGAAGGCGTGGGGCCTGGCGGGCCTCCGCGTCGGCTACGGGGTCGCCGAGTCGTACATCATCGACGCGATCAACGCGATCCATGTCCCGCTCGCGATCACCGACCTCGCGCAGCGCGCGGCGGTGACGAGCCTCGAGCACGAGGACGAGCTCCTCGCCCGGGTCGCGATCATCGTCGAGCGGCGCGACCGCGTCCAGGCGGCCCTGCGGGCGCAGGGGTGGGACGTGCCGGCCGCGCAGGGCAACTTCGTCTGGCTGCCGATCGGGGAGCGCAACCGCGAGGCCGGCGAGTACTTCGAGCGCCACGGGCTCGTCGTGCGGGCCGTGTACGACGGGGTGCGGGTGTCGATCGGCGAGGAGGAATCTGTGGCGCCTCTACTGCGATCTGCGGAGAACGTTATCGCTGCCCTACGATCCGGCGCGCCGCTCGCCGGATAGGTTGGACGAATGGCGACCGCGAGCGAGACCATCTGTCTGCTCTCGCCGGAAGGTGTCCTCGTCGAGTCAGAGATGACCGAGCGGCTGCTGCCGCTCATCGAGGCCCTGCCGGAGGAGCGACTGCTTGACTTCCACCGGCAGATGGCCGTCACCCGGCGGCTCGACGTCGAAGCGAGCCACCTGCAACGGCAGGGCCAGCTCGCGCTGTGGATCCCCTCCATCGGGCAGGAGGGGGCGCAGGTCGGCTCCGGCTATGCGGCCAGGCAGCAGGACCACATCTTCCCGGCGTACCGTGAGCACGCCGTCGCCCGCATTCGTGGTGTCGACCTCATGCGACTCATCGAGTTGCTGCGCGGCCTCGACCACGGCGGATGGGACCCGGCGGCGCACGGCAACTTCCACCTCTACACGCTCGTCATCGGCTCGCAGACGCTCCACGCGACCGGGTACGCGATGGGCATCGGGCTCGACGGCGCGAGCGGCACGGGTGATCCGGAGCGCGACGAGGCCGTCATGGTCTACTTCGGCGACGGCGCCACGAGCCAGGGCGACGTGAGCGAGGCGCTCGTCTTCGCCGCCTCCTACCAGACCCCGCAGGTCTTCTTCCTGCAGAACAACCACTGGGCGATCTCCGTGCCGGTCAGCCGACAGTCCCGCACGCCGCTCGTGCGCCGCGCGAGCGGATTCGGCATCCCCGGCCTGCAGATCGATGGCAACGACGTGCTCGCCGCCTACGCGGTCACCCGGGTCGCCCTCGACGACGCCCGCGCCGGCAAGGGACCGCGCTTCATTGAAGCGCTCACCTACCGGATCGGCGCGCACACCACGAGCGACGACCCCTCGAAGTACCGGGATGAGGCGGAACTCGCTTACTGGCAGGCCCGCGACCCGATCGCCCGCTACGAGACGTACCTGCGCGGGCGCGGCGTCGCGGACGCATTCTTCGCGGAGGTCGCCGAGGAGGGCGAGGCGCTCGCGGCGGACATGCGCCGCCGCACGCTCGCCCTCGGTCCGCCACCGCAGTCCAAGGTCTTCGCCCACGTCTACACCGATCCGCACCCGCTCATCGCCGAGCAGCAGACCTGGCTCGAGCACTACGAGCGCTCCTTCGGAGGCGAGGCATGACCGAGACCTGGACGATGACGAAGGCGCTCAACGAGGGGCTGCGCCGGTCGATGCGCGACGACGAGCGGGTCCTGCTCATGGGCGAGGACATCGGTCGGCTCGGCGGGGTCTTCCGTGTCACCGAGGGGCTGCAGGCCGAGTTCGGCGAGCAGCGGGTCATGGACACGCCGTTGGCGGAGTCCGGCATCGTCGGCAGCGCGATCGGCCTCGCGATGCGCGGCTGGCGACCCGTCTGCGAGATCCAGTTCGACGGCTTCGTCTACCCCGCATTCGACCAGATCACCTCGCAGCTGGCGAAACAGACCTACCGGCACGCGGGCAGCCAGTCTTTCCCCGTCGTCATCCGCATCCCCTACGGCGGGCACATCGGCGCGGTCGAGCACCACCAGGAGTCGCCGGAGACGTACTTCGCGCACACGCCGGGCCTGCGCGTCATCAGCCCCGCGACGCCGCACGACGCGTACTGGATGATCCAGGAGGCGATCGCCGGCAACGACCCCGTCATCTTCCTCGAGCCGAAGTCCCGCTACTGGCCTCGCGGCGAGGTCGACCTCGCCGCGAGCGGCATCGGGGTGCACGCCTCCCGCATCGTGCGGCGCGGCACGGACGTGACGCTCATCGGTCACGGCGCGATGGTGGCCACGCTGCTGGCCGCCGCCGAGATCGCCGAGCAGGAGGGCACCTCCGCCGAGGTCGTCGACCTCCGCTCGCTCTCCCCGATCGACTACGGCCCGCTCATCGAGTCGGTGCGCCGCACCGGCCGCGCCGTCGTCGCGCAGGAGGCCCCGCAGCACGTCTCGGTCGGCTCGGAGATCGCCGCGACGATCGCGGAGCGCGCGTTCTACTCGCTGCAGGCTCCGGTGTTGCGCGTGTCCGGCTTCGACACGCCCTTCCCGCCCGCGAAGCTCGAGGGCGTGTACCTGCCGGACGCGGACCGCGTGCTGGAGGCGGTGGACCGTGCGCTTGCATACTGAGGTTCGGGAGGAATGCGCGGCGAGCGTCCGCCGCATTCGTCCATCGAGTGATGAGGTGACCAGATGACGATCGCGCGTTTCCCCCTCCCTGACGTCGGCGAGGGCCTGACCGAGGCCGAGATCGTCAGCTGGCGGGTCGCCCCCGGCGACCGGGTCGAGCTGAATCAGGCCATCTGCGAGATCGAGACGGCGAAGTCGCTCGTCGAGCTGCCGTCGCCGTTTGCCGGCATCGTCGTCGAGCTGCTCGCCGCCGAGGGCGACACGGTCGACGTCGGCGCGCCGATCATCGCGGTCGACACCGAGGAGGCGTCCGAGGCACCCGCCGAGCCGAGCCCCGCCGACGTCGCGGCGGAGACGGCGACCGATGCGGCGGCGACGGTCGCGGAGGAGGACGAGGGCTCCGGCGCCGTCCTCGTCGGCTATGGCACGACCGGCAACGTTCAGTCGCGCCGCCACCGACTCGCGCGGGCCGTCCCGGCGACCGCCGCGGCCTCCGTCATTGCGAAGCCGCCGATCCGCAACCTTGCGCGGGAGCTCGGTGTCGACCTCGCGGTCGTCATGCCGACGGGCCTCGCCGGGGAGATTCTCCGCGAGGACGTCATCCGGCACGCGGAGCAGGCGAAGGTCTTCCACAACCTCGAGACGCCGGAGGCGCCCGTCGACCGCGAGGAGCGCATCCCGGTCAAGGGGATGCGCAAGGCGATCGCGACCGCCATGGTGCGCTCCAAGTTCACGGCGCCGCACGTCTCGGAGTTCACCGAGGTGAATGCGACGCGCACGATGGAGCTCGTCAAGCGCCTCAAGGCATCCCCGGACTTCGCCGGCGTCAGGGTGAGCCCGCTGCTCATCATGGCGAAGGCCGTCATCTGGGCGATTCGGCGCAACCCCATGGTCAACTCGACGTGGACCGACGAGGAGATCATCGTCCACCACTACGTCAACCTCGGCATCGCCGCCGCGACCCCCCGCGGCCTCATCGTGCCGAACATCAAGGACGCGCAGGATCTGTCGATGCGCGAGCTCGCGGAGGCACTCGAGCAGCTGACGCTCACGGCCCGCGAGGGGCGCACGACGCCGCAGGACATGCAGGGCGGGACGGTGACGATCACGAATGTCGGGTCCTTCGGCGTCGACACCGGCACAGCGATCCTCAACCCCGGCGAGGTCTCGATCATGGTGCTCGGGGCGATCCGGCAGAAGCCGTGGGTCGTCGACGGCGAGGTCCGTCCCGCGTATGTCACGACGGTGAGCGGCGCCTTCGACCACCGCGTCGTCGACGGCGACGTCATCTCGCGCTTCATCTCCGACGTCGCCTCGGTCATCGAGGAGCCGGCGCTGCTGCTCGACTGAGGCGCCCACCGCATTCCTCGTCGAGCGTCCGAGACGGCGCAAGCCTGCCTCGCCCGCCGCATTCCTCCGTGTGCACGTTTTCACCGCGTGTGCCCGAAAAATCGGGCACAGCGGGTGAAAACGTGCACATCGAGCGGGGTGGGGGCGCGGCCGATCTCCGGCCGACTTGCAGATGAGAATGAGTCTCATTAGCATCATCGCGTGACGATGAATGCGCGACTCGCGATCCCTGCACTCCTCGCCGCCGCGGCGCTCGCGCTGGGCGGGTGTGCGGCCGCACCGGCACCGGGTGACGGGGACTCGGACGATGGCCGGATCGCCGTCGTGGCGGTCACCGATGCCTACGGCTCGATCGCCGAGGCAATCGGTGGCGGCGCCGTCGAGGTGACCTCGATCATCTCGGGGCCCGCGCAGGACCCGCACGAGTACGAGGCGAGCGCGCGGGACCAGCTCGCCGTGAGTCAGGCTCAGCTCGTCATCGTCAACGGCGGGGGCTACGACGACTTCATGACCCGGCTGCTGCAGTCTTCGGACGCGGTCGTCGTCAGTGCGAGTGAGGCATCAGGGCTCATGCCGCAAGCGGCACCCGGGCGCAGCGACCAGGAGGCCGCCGCCGACGCGGACGCGGACGATCACGCCGACACCGAAGATCACGCCGACCACGCCCACGCCGCCGAGGACAGCCACGACGGCCACAATCACATCGAGGGCTTCAACGAGCACGTCTGGTACTCCATTCACGCTGTCGAGCACATCGCCGAGGCGATCACGACGCAGCTGCTCGCGCTCGTCCCGGACCAGGCCGACCTGATTGAGTCGAACTCCAGCGCATTCCTCGCCGAGCTGGACCGGCTCCACGACCGCGTCCACGCACTCGAGCACGAGCTCGGTGGTGGGGACATCATCTCGACCGAGCCGGTCGCCGCGTATCTCCTCGAGGACTTGGGCTTCCACGACGCGACCCCAGCCGCATTCCTCACCGCGATCGAGTCCGGCTCCGGCGTGAGCGCGCGTATCCTCGACGACGTGCTGCGCAGCGTCGAGGGTGGCGGGATCCGCTTCCTCGCCGTGAATCCGCAGTCAGCGGGCCCCGAGGCGGAGCGGGTGCGCGCGGCCGCGGAGGGTGCGGGCGTGCCCGTCATCGAGTTCGCCGAGACGCTGCCGGCGGGCCTCGACTACCTCGGGTGGATGGCATCGAATCTGGACGCCGTGGAGCACGCACTCCAGTGAGCACCGCCGCCGCAGGCCCCGAACCCGCCGCCACCGCGGACCCCGTCATCCGTACCCGCGGCCTGAGCCTGCGCGCCGGCGGCCGCCGACTGTTTCACGGCCTCGACCTCGATGTGCGCCCAGGCGAGCTCGTCGCGATCCTCGGGCGCAACGGCTCCGGCAAGACGACGCTCTTCCGGGCGATCCTCGGCCTTGAACCGGTCGCCACGGGCTCGATCACGGTCCTCGGCGCCGCCCCCCGCCGCGGCAACCCGCGGATCGGTTACGTCCCCCAGCAGCGCATCGTGCAGCGCCACGCGCCGCTGCTCGGCCGCGACCTCGTCATGCTCGGCCGCACCGGCACGCGCTTCGGGCTCCCCGTCACGCGCGCCGCGGACCGCCACGCCGTCGCGGCGGCGATCGACGCGGTGCACGGCCACGACCTCGCCAGTCGGCCGCTAGGGGAGCTCTCCGGTGGCCAGCAGCAGCGCCTGCGCATCGCCCAGGCGATCGTCCACGAGCCGCCGATCCTTCTCCTCGACGAGCCGCTGTCGAGCCTCGACCCCGCCGCGCGCGCCGAGATCACCGCGCTCGCGGCGGCGCAGCGTGGTCGCGGCGTCGCGGTCGTCGTCATCACGCACGACGTCGATGACGAGCTCCGCCGGGCGGATCGGATCGTCGAGCTGTCCGAGCACGGCTGCTGGGTCGGCACGCCCGCGGAGGCGCGGGCGCGGGGCATCCACGACCACCCGCACCACCCGGATGAGCATGACCACCCCGAGGTGCCTGATTACCTCGACCCGCCGGGTGTGGTGACCTGATGCCCGCGATCTTCGACTTCAGCGACTACGGCGCGCTGCTTGGCGTCGTCGGCAACAGCATTCTCGCCGCGGCGATCCTCGGCCTCGTCGGCGGGCTGCTCGGCGTCTTCGTCATGCAGCGCGACATGGCCTTCGCCGTGCACGGCATCAGTGAGATGTCGTTCGCGGGCGCGGCCGGGGCACTGCTCATCGGTGTCGACGTGCTCGGCGGCTCGGTCGCCGGCGCGCTCATCGCCGCCGCGATCATCGGGCTGCTCGGCACGCGGGCGCGGGACCGCAATTCGATCGTCGGCGTCCTCATGCCCTTCGGCCTCGGCCTTGGCATCCTGTTTCTCTCGCTGTATCCGGGGCGCAGCGCCAACAAGTTCGGGCTCCTGACCGGGCAGGTCATCGCGGTGGATTTCGAGCAGCTCGGCCTGCTCATCGGTGGCTCCGTCGCGGTCCTCGTCGCGCTCCTCGTCATCTGGCGACCATTGTCGTTCGACTCGCTCGATCCCGAGGTCGCGGTCGCGCGGGGCGTGCCAAACCGGGCGCTGTCACTGGCATTCATGCTCATCCTCGGGGTCACGATCGCCATCGCCGTCCAGGTGATCGGCGCGCTCCTCGTGCTCGCGCTGCTGGTCACCCCGGCCGCCGCGGCACTGCGGGTGTCCCGGTCGACGGTGCTCGTGCCGATCCTCGCGATGGCCTTCGGTCTCGCCTCGGCGCTCGGCGGGATCCTGCTGGCGGTCGGCTCGACGCTGCCGGTGAGTCCCTTCATCACGACGATCTCGTTCGCGATCTACCTGGTGTGCGTCGGTGTGGAATGGTTGCAAGGGCGGGGACGAATGCGCGGAGGTGCGACATGACGAGGCGGCAGACCTGGCAGCGGGTCGCGGTGCGCGAGGCGCTCGAGGAGTCGCCGGGCTTCGTCTCGGCGCAGACGCTCCACCAGACGATGCGGACGGAGGGGTCGCCGATCGGGCTCGCAACCGTGTACCGGGCCCTCGCGGATCTCGCCAGCGACGGCGTCGCCGACCACCTGCAGCAGGGCGGGGAGTCGCTCTACCGCGCCTGCTCGAGTCAGAAGCACCATCACCACCTCATTTGCCGAGAATGCGGTGCCACCGTCGAGATCAGTGCGGCCCCGGTCGAGGCGTGGGCGCGCGCGACCGCGGCGGAGCACGGCTACACCGAGCCCGAGCATGTCGTCGACGTCTTCGGCCGCTGCCCGGACTGTGGCTGAGGACTCGACGGCCCCGAGAGGATCTGACCACCGTGTCGCAGCTCACCGCCCAGTTCGAGAACTACCTCAAGGCGCTGTGGTCGGCCGAGGAATGGGGGCGCGTCGCGACGAACGGCTCGCTCGCGCAGGCGCTCGGCCTCGCGCCGTCGAGCGTCACCGAGTCGGTGCGCAAGCTCGTCGCCGCCGGGCTCCTCACGCACCAGCCGTACGGGGAGGTGACGCTCACCGACGAGGGACGCCGGGTGGCGGCCGGCGTCGTCCGCAAGCACCGCCTCGTCGAGACCTTCCTCGTCGAGTGGCTCGGCTACGGCTGGGACGAGGTGCACGAGGAGGCGGAGGTGCTCGAGCACGCGGTGTCGGACGCCTTCGCCGAGCGGCTCTCCGAGCGCCTCGGCCGCCCCGAGCGCGACCCGCACGGCGACCCGATCCCGCGCGCCGACGGCAGCGTCCCGATCGGCGACGAGGTGCCGCTTGAGGAGGTCGACGCCGGGACCCGGGTGCGCATCGTCCGCGTCTCCGACTCCTCGCCGGGACTGCTCGCCGAGCTCGACGCGGCCGGACTGCGCGTCGGGGACGAGCTCGTCGTGGGCGAGCGCGCATTCGTCCCGGGTATCCGCGTGCTCCCCGTCTGATCATCCGGTACACTTGATCGGTCGCTCCGCCGGAGCGGCATTCTTGCGGGGCCCGCACACCCAGGTGGGCGAGGTCCTGTGGACAAGTGATCTTGGGTCCGGAAGTCCGTCAGTCCCGCCAGGGACGGGGCACCGGGCGGTACTAGAAAGCAGGGCACCATGGCAGCCGTATGCCAGGTGACCGGGGCCGTACCCGGCTTCGGGCACAACATCTCGCACTCGCACCGCCGCACGAAGCGGCGGTTCGACCCGAACATCCAGAAGAAGAGCTACTACGTCCCGTCGCTGGGCCGGAAGGTCACGCTGACGCTGTCCGCCAAGGGCATCAAGGTGATCGACGCGCGCGGCATCGACGCGGTCGTGGCTGAGCTCATCAAGCGTGGGGAGAAGATCTGATGGCCAAGAAGGGTCAGGACATCCGTCCCATCATCAAGATGCGCTCCACCGCCGGCACGGGGTACACCTACGTGACCAAGAAGAACCGGCGCAACAATCCCGACCGCCTCGTGCTCAAGAAGTACGACCCGGTGGTCCGCAAGCACGTCGAATTCCGCGAGGAGCGCTGAACCATGGCCAAGAAGTCCAAGATTGCGCGGAACGAGCAGCGCAAGATCGTCGTCGCCCGCTACGCCGAGCGTCGCGCCGAGCTCAAGAAGGCGCTCGTCGACCCGAACGGGACCGACGAGTCCCGCGAGGCCGCCCGCGTCGGCCTGCAGAAGCTGCCGCGCAACGCCTCCCCGGTGCGCGTGCGCAGCCGTGACTCGATCGATGGCCGCCCCCGCGGCGTCCTGTCGAAGTACGGCATCTCCCGTGTGCGCTTCCGCGACATGGCGCACCGCGGGGAGCTGCCCGGCATCACGAAGTCGAGCTGGTAGTCACCAGACGCCTAGCCACGTTGACGGGGCCTGCACCAGCACGGTGTGGGCCCCTTCGCATTCAACCTGCACTTGAACCTTGATTGTGAAACTTCCTTGCAAATACGGGGATGTTGGCCGCACAAGGGGTAGTGTCGCGTGCGATTCCGGCTCGCCGGATTTTGCAAGTACCGCTCCAACATCACCGACGTCCGAGGAGGACAACATGGCCGAGAGCCTGAACAAGGGCGACCTGGTCGCCGCCATCGCCGCGGAGGCTGGTCTCACCCAGAAGGACGCCGGCGCCGCGCTCGACGCGTTCTTCGCCGTCGTCTCGCAGGCCGTCGCCAAGGGCACCAAGGTCTCCATCCCGGGCTGGGTCTCCTTCGAGCGCACCAACCGCGCCGCGCGCACTGGCCGCAACCCCGCCACCGGCGCGACCATCCAGATCCCCGCCTCGAAGGGCGTCAAGGTCTCGGCCGGCAGCAAGCTCAAGGCCGCGGTCAAGTAGCACCCCTCGCCTCGAAGGCGTCGGGCCCCGGTCGGGGTCCGGCGCCTTCTCGCATCCGGCGCTCCTAGGCTTGAGGAGTGCGAACCCGGCTCCCGCTCCTGGTGCTCGGCATCTCCGCCCTCGTCGCGCTCGTCATCGGGCTGGTCATCGGCGGCTCCCCGACCGCGCCGCTGCTCGCGGATGCCGGTCCATTCGTCCGCTGGGCGAGCCCCATCGCGAGCGGCCTCTCCTACCTCGCGGCGGCCGCGACGCTCGGTCCGCTCGTGTTCGCCTGCTTCGCCGTGCCCCGCGAGTCGAAGGACTTCGAGCGGGTCGTGACGCTCGCCGCGACCGGGGCCGTCGTCTGGACCATCCTGTCGGTCGCCGCCGCCGTGCTCGCCTTCGCGCAGGCGATTTCCTCCGAGCTGCGCGCGGACACCGCATTCACGAATGCGCTGTGGACGTACCTGACCGACACCGGCGCTGGTCAGGCGCGCGTCTGGGGCATCGCATTCGTCGCCGTCGTCGCGGTGATCCTCGCCGTCGTGCGGTCGTACTGGGGGATCGCGGTCGCGGCCATCCTCGCCGCGTGCGCGCTCGTGCCGATCGCGGACCTCGCGCACGCGGGCGGCAGCGACCACAACGTCGCGTGGGCGGCCATGTTCCTCCACGTCCTCTTCGCCTCGGTGTGGGTGGGTGGGCTGCTCGCGCTGGCCGTGTGCGGAAGGTCGAGAGTGCTCGCGGAGCGGTTCTCGACCATCGCGCTGCTGTCCTTCGTCTTCGTCGGCGCGGCGGGTGTCGTCTCGGCGGTGCTCCGGCTCGACGAGCTCTCCGACCTCACGACCCCCTACGGGACACTGCTCCTCATCAAGACGGTGGCGTTGATCGCCCTCGGCGTCGTGGGCGCGGTGCACCGACGCCACGCGATCCAGCGACTGCCGAGCGGCGTCGCATTCGTCCGACTCCTGCTCGCCGAGCTCGTGGTCATGGGGGTCGCGATGGGGATGGCATCGGCGCTCGGTGACACCGCGCCGCCCCGC
>Ga0182745_1002763_pt1 | contig 15430 bp, 14 predicted proteins | sample eDN3rd30CKraftBY_FD_128523 | JGI IMG/M metagenome (GOLD analysis project Ga0182745, IMG submission 128523) | Enriched backyard soil microbial communities from Emeryville, California, USA - eDNA 3rd pass 30_C Kraft BY (version 2) (version 2) | ecosystem: Environmental > Terrestrial > Soil >...
ATGTGCAGGTCGGTGCCGCAGATGGCGCTCGCCGTGAGCCGGACGATGGCATCCGTTGGTTGCTCGATTCGAGGCTCCGCCACGTCGTCGAGCCGGATGTCCCCAATGCCATGGAAAACGACTGCCTTCATCGCGTGCGCTCCTGCCCCCTCGGGGCCCTGAATCCAAGACGTAGAAGGGCCTGCGCGGAAGCAGGCCCGCGTGACTTGGAGCGTGGGCATCGGCCCGGATGGGGGCAAAGCGCGGGGCCTGCTCTTCCGCTGGGCGGCCGGCGGAGCGGGGACTAGCGGCCTGAGGTCTGGTGGACGTGGAAGGTGAGCTGCTTGCCGAAGACGCGGCGGAAGTTCAGCACCTCGCGGTCCGCGTTCCACAGCTCCAGGTCCATGGGGTGGCGCGTGTGCAGGTGCAGCGCCACGCCGTCACGGCCGTTGGTGGCCTTGAAGCCCTTGAGGGGCTGGTGGTGGCTGAGGTCCAGCGAGTTGGCCACGCGCAGCAGGGTGGCGAGCTTGCGCACCAGCCGGGCCTCGGCGGGGGTGAGGCCGGCCATGCCGGCGTGCGCCAGCTCTGGCGGGCTGCGCCGGTGGTAGCGGGCGATGCGGGCCACCAGCTCGCGCTCGCGGTCCGAGAGGCCCGGGAGGTCGGCGTAGCGGATGAGGTAGTAGGAGTGCTTGTGGTGGCGCTCGTAGCTGACGGCGTGGCCCACGTCATGGAGCAGGGCGGCCACCTCCAGGAAGGGGCGCACCGACAGCGGGAGCTGGTGCAGGGCGGCGAGGTTGTCGAAGAGGGCGAGCGACAGCCGCGCGACCTGGCGGGCGTGCTTCTCGTCGAAGTAGAAGCGCTTGCCCATGGCGAGGGCGGCGTCCGCGAGGCTGGGGTCCTCGCGGTGCTCGTCCTGGCGGTAGAGCAGGTCCACGAGGATGCCGTCGCGCAGGCCGCGGTTGACGACGCTGACGGCCTCCACGCCCAGGTGCCTGGCCACGCCCTCCAGGATGACGGCGCCGGAGACGATGATGTCCGCGCGGCGCGGGTCGAAGCGCTTGCGGCGGCGCTCGGGCGGCATCTGCGCGAGCGCGTCCACCGTCTGGGACAGCTGGCGCACGGTGGCGTTGCCGCTGCTCTCGGAGGCGGCGAAGGACACCACGGCGTTGATGGTGCCGGAGGAGCCGAGCGCCACGCGCGGAAGGTCGGACACCGTGGGCGGCAGCGTCTTGTGGAGCACCTCGGAGACGAAGCTGCGCATGAGGCGCAGCTGCCGGGGCGGCACGGTGCGCGAGGCGTCGAAGACCTCGGTGAGGCGCACCGAGCCCAGCGCGAGGCTCCAGAGGTTGTCGGGCTTCTCGCCGGTGGCGGTGGCCACCTCGGTGCTGCCGCCGCCGATGTCGATGAGGAGCGAGCGGGTGCTGGGCGGCTTGCGGTGGAGCACGCCCAGGCAGATGAGGCGGGCCTCCTCCTTGCCGCTGACGACCTCCAGGTTGAGGCCGGCTTCCTCGCGCACGCGGCGCACGATGTCGTTGCTGTTCTTCGCCTCGCGCATGGCGCTGGTGGCCACGGCGCGCACCTGGGCCTTGTGGCGGCGGCAGAGGGCGGCGTAGCGGCGCAGGGTGGACAGCAGGCGCTCGGCCGTCTCCTCCGGCATGGAGCCGGTGGCGAAGACGCCCTCGCCGGGGCGGATGGCATCGCGCTCCTGATGCAGGGTTTCGAGCGAGCCGTCCGCATCCGGGCGGGCGAGCTCCAGGCGGACTGCGTTGGTGCCCACGTCAATGGCGGCGAGGACAGGCTGCTGCTGGGCGCGAGGAGGCATGAGGGGTTCTGGGCGGGAGTGTACGGGCACGGGTCATCAGGTGCAGCGGGAACCGCACCGGCAGTCCACCCTCGGATGTGACGCGCGCGTAGCGGCCGCTAGGCGAGGAAGCGGCGCTCCCAGCGCCGTCGCGCCTCCTCCCCGGCGCCGTGCAGGCGCTCTTCCCGATATGTCCAGGGCTCCAGCACGCGGGCCAGCGCCCGATATGCGGGGAGCGAGTGGCCTCGTTCGATGTCTCCAGCTTCGGGCCAGTGTCCCAGTGTGACGACCGCGCGCTGGTCGTCCAATGCATCCACGATGATGCTCTCTCCACCAAGACGGGAGCGAAGGCCCGTGGCGCCGCCGAGTTGGTCGAGCACGGGCTGCCCGAGGAAGGTGAGCCAGGAGGGGCCTCGGACCTGTGCGCCCAGCTTCCAGGAGAGTCCCCCCAGGTCGACGATGTCGAAGCCCGGGTGGCGGAAGCGCCGGATGTCGATTTCATGCTCGACGCCCGCGAGGTCGAGTTCGCCATTGAATGAAAGGCCTGTGTGTCCGAAGCAGAAGGGCAGTGGTCTCGCGAGCTCGAACGCGAGTTCGCGAACCCGCTGGGGACCCTGTGACTCCAGGAACTCCGTGGGCAGCCAGAATCCCAGCGCGGTGACAGCGCCAGGCTCGTCCATGGCTGCGTCCGACAAGTCCTTCCCGTGATATTCGAACGCGAAGGCTTGCTCTTCGGGTGAGTCGCCCCGGAGGCGGACCACGGCCCAGTCATCGGCTCGAAGTTCGTCTCGGACGCGCTCCCATCCCGACGCGTCCAGCGGATGCCAGGCCCCTTCGGAGTCGGCATACCTGTCGAGGGTCCCAGTCCCGATTGCCCCCTGAAATGTATCCAAGGCGCGCAGGACATCCTGCGCCACCGCGGCATGCGACTGGCGCAGGTAGAAGCAGATGTTCAGCCCTTCCCGGAGGACGAGGTGTCCGTTGCGGGCCCGGATGCGGATGCGAGGATAGCGCTCGGTCATGGAAGGACTCCCCACCGGGGAATGATGCGGAAGGCTCGCGTGCCCAGCGCCTGCTCGTACATGAACTTCTGCGTCCGGCCCGCGTGGGGATGTCCTCGGGGATATACCCTCCAACTCGAGGGGTCGTCGCCGAGACAGGGGAACTTGAAGTCATACACGACCAGCGCCTGGGTAGGGTTTCCCGCGTGGATGACGATGTCGGGGACCAGCGTCCCCTTCAGCTCGCCGGCACGTCCCTGACGGATGAGGGCCTGGGCCTCGTGCTCGCTGAGCGCCTCCCAGGCCTGGTCACGTGACGCGCGACGATATCTGGGCTCCACACTGAATCCTCCAGCGCGCAGCTCCGCCAGCTCCCGGCGGGCGCAGTCGAGCGCAAGGTGGTGCATCTCGGCTCCCAGCTTCATCGCCCACGTCACGGGAGCGCCTTGTGCGTCGCGTGATGCTTCCCGTCTGCACTCCTCGGGGGTGGGATTCCGGCCCTGGAACCTGGCGAGCAAGACCGTCGAGCGCGCATCGTCAGCGCAGTCTTCGAGCGCCTTCTCGATGACTGCTTGCTCCTCGGCCTTCAACAGTCGCAGCGCTCCATCGCCCGCGGCTCCCACGGAGGCGGTGATTCGTAGCGCTCTGCCGCCCGGGAGCAGGGGCTCCTCTCCCGCCATTCGCGCGCACGCGGCAGGGTTCTGCCGGCAGGCGCTGGTCGCCGAGTCGAACCCATAGCGCTCTGGCACCGCCGCACAGCCGGTGAGCACGCCACTGGCAAACAGCACCCGCCATCCTGGTCGTGGCATGTCCCCTCCGATGTGCAGCCATGCCGGCCTGCATACCGGAGCGGCATGCTACCGCTTCCGCCGTCGCCCCATGAAGCTGGCGAACCGCTCCGCGAAGCGCGCGACGGCGAGCCCCACGATGTCCAGCAGCCACTGCTGGAGCCCCGAGCGCGCGCAGTCCTCCAGGAACACCTGCCTCGCGCAGCGCAGGTGTTTGTCCAGCCACCGCTGGGCCTGCGCCGCCACGCCGGGCTCCTCCACCTCCACCAGCGTCTCCAGGTTCACCAGTGACAGCGGGTCCAGGTTGAAGCTGCCCACCAGCAGCTTCGTCCCATCCACCAGCGCCGCCTTGGCGTGCAGCGTGGACGCCGTCCACTCGTGGATGCTCACCCCGGCGCGCAGGAAGTCGCGATACAGCCGCATCGTCGCCGCGCGCGCGAACATCACGTCACTGCGCCCGGCCAGCATCAGCCGCACCTTCACGCCCCGCCGCGACGCGCGCTTGAGCGCCCGCATGAAGCCCGGGTCCGGCAGGAAGTACGCGTGCGCCAGCACCACCTCGTGCCTCGCGCCGTCAATCGCCTGGAGGTATCGCTTGTGCAGCCGGTGCCCGCCGCCGAAGCCCGACAGGAACAGCTTCACCGCGCCCGACTCCAGCGCGGAGGCGCCGGCATGCAGCGAGGCCCCGAGCTGCCGGCAGATGTCTCCCCGCAGCTCCAGCGCCAGGTCCGCCCAGCCGGGCTTGTCGCCTTGGGCCGCGTAGGCATCCCCGATGTTGATGCCCCCGAGGAACGCCACCGCGTCATCGACCAGGAGGAGCTTCCGGTGGTTGCGCCACGAGCGGCCGGCGCACAGCGAGGTGAGCGGGTTGTACACGCGCACCTTCGCTCCAGCGGCGGTCAGCGTCTCCGTGAGGTAGCGGCTGGTGCCGATGCTGCCCCAGCCGTCCACCACCACCTTCACGGCGACGCCTCGCCGCGCCGCGGCCACCAGCGCGTCGAGGAACTGCGCGCCAATGGCGTCCCGCTCGAAGGTGTAGACCTCCAGGTGTACCCGGACCTTCGCGGAGGCGATGGCCTCCAGCATCCGCGGGTAGGCCTCCGTGCCGCCGTCCAGCAGGGTGAACCGCTCCGCGCGGGCTTCATCCGGCGGGAGGAAGTCCGCGGGGCCGTACAACCGCGGCAGTGAGGCTTCGGCGCGCATGGGCGCCCACCACCCTACCGTTCCCGGCGCGTCCACGGGACGGCCTCACCGTGATGCGGGCACCCTCCCGGGGTCGTGGGCCGTCATCTCCTCCCGTCATGCTTGCGGGCGCCCTTGCCCTTGCCCTTGTGCTTGCACTCGGTGCCGTCCCAGTACTGGCTCGGGTGGCAGTGCTTGCTGCTGCGTTTGGACTTCTTCGACTTGAGCGGACGCGTCTCGTGGTGGTGATGGCTGATGCAGCCACTGAAGGTGAAGAGCGCGAGAACGGGGAGGAGGAAGCGGGCTTTCTTCAGGCGGGGCCAGGACATGTTTTTTCCGACCCCGCGCGGCGGCGAGCGGCCACGCTGCCCATCGACGCTGTGCGCGCGCTTCGATAGCCTGCGCGCCGTGCCTCCTGCCGCGAAGCCCGTTCGTCATCGGAAGATTGGTGCCTACCGTGTCCTCGGAGAGCTGGGACGTGGTGGCATGGCCCTGGTGTACCGGGGCCTGCACGAGATGCTTCAGCGCGAAGTCGCCATCAAGGAGCTGCTCCCGGATGGCCAGCGCGACAGGGAGACGCTGTCGCGCTTCCGGCGCGAGGCGCTCGCGCTCGCGGCCTTCCGCCACCAGAACATCGTCACGCTGTATGACATGGTGGAGAAGAACGAGAGCCTCTTCATGGTGATGGAGCTGGTGGACGGCCCCACGCTCCACGCGCTCATCAAGGAAGGCCCGCTGCCGGCCGACGTCACCGGCGTCATCGCCGCGCGCATCGCCAGCGCGCTGGACCACGCGCACTTCCGCCACATCATCCACCGGGACCTCAAGCCCGCCAACGTCATGCTCACCAAGTCCGGCGAGGTGAAGCTGATGGACTTCGGCATCGCCAAGGACGTGGGCATGGAAGCGCTCACCCAGCAGGGCATGGCGGTGGGGACGCCGTCGTACATGTCCCCGGAGCAGGTGACGGGCGTGCCAGTGGATGGACGCACCGACATCTTCTCGCTCGGCGTCCTGCTCTACGAGGCCCTCTCCGGCGCGCGGCCCTTCCACGGCAAGACGGCGGGCGAGGTCTTCGCGAAGATTCGCGACGGCAAGTACACGCCGCTCTCCAGGGTGGCGCCCAACGTCCCCGCGCCGCTGGTCCGCATCATCCAGCGGGCCATGGAGGTGAGGCCGGAGGACCGCTTCCCCGACGCCGCCGCCATGCGCCGCGAGCTGGACGTCTTCCTCGCGCAGGAGGTGCAGGTGTCACACGCGGCCCTGCTGGTGGCCTTCCTGCGTCACCGGCAGAAGCTGACGGAGACGGAGGCCCAGCAGCTCATGCGGCCGCACGAGCTGGACGCCGCGGTGGAGGTATTCGACACGGGCCGCGCCCGCCAGGGCGGCAAGCTGAAGTGGGCGCTGGCCGCCGCCATCGCGCTGATGACGGCGGCGGGCACGGGCCTCTACTTCACCCAAGCCCAGTGGGCGCCGCTGGTGGAGCAGCTCACCCGCTGAGCCCTGGCTTCGCTCAGGACTTCGGCTTCTCGTGCGTGACGGTGACGATGGTGCCGATGCCGCCGCGCACGAAGAAGTCGCCCACCACGGTGAGCTTGCGCGGCTGGATGGCCTTGATGATGTCGTCCGCGATGGTGTTGGTGACCTTCTCGTGGAAGGCCCCCTCATTGCGATAGGCCCACATGTAGAGCTTGAGGCTCTTGAGCTCGATGCAGCGCTGGTCCGGCACGTACGTAATCTTGAAGCGTGCGAAGTCCGGCTGGCCGGTGAGCGGGCAGAGGCAGGTGAACTCCGGGCAGTCGAACGCGATTTCGTAATCGCGCTCGGGGGCCGGGTTGGGGAAGGTCTGCAGTTCCTTGGACGGCTGCGAGGGCATGATGCTGTCGTCTAGCACACCAACGCCGTGTGTCATCCCTCCTGTGGATGTCCGCCTGCCAACGCGGCTGGCCTCCGGCAGGGGTGAATCCGGGGGGCACCCCCGTTGCCGTCCTGGCGGGGGCCCATAATCCAGGGGCGTCACCTCCCACCGCCCGAGCACATGCCGCTTCCTCCCGACGTCGAAGATGCATTCTCGTGCCTTCCGCTGGCCCTGGTGCGCGTCGGGCCGGACCTGCGCGTGCAGTGGTGCGAGGAGGGGTTCGCCCACAAGACAGGGGTGGCGCTGCACGCGGGGAGCGACCTGCGGGACGCGCTGGAGCGCACCCGGAGCCTGGACGCGCTGGTGCGCGCCATCCAGGAGGGGACGCCGCACGCGGGGCACGTCATCACCCGGGCGCTGCGGCAGGTCCGGGTGCAGGTGAAGCCCGCCTCGGCCGGCGAATCGGCGGGCGTCTGGCTGGTCGTGGAGCCCTCGGGCGTGGACGACGAGGGGGCCTTCTCGCAGGCCGTGCAGGAGATTGCCCGCTCCGTGGGCGAGACGCTGGAGGTGGACAGCGTCTGCGCCGCCGCCGTGGTGGCGCTGGTCCGCTGCGCCCACGTGCGCCGCGCCGAGGTCTTCCTCTGCGAGGAGGAGGGCGGGGCCCTGCGCCGGGTGGCGGTGTCGGACCTGGCGGGCTCGGAGGCGCCCGAGGCGAGCTTCGACTCCCAGGCGGACCCGTTCCGGCAGGCGCTGGCGCTGCGCCAGGCGCAGCTGGGCATCCAGCGGGGCTACGGGGACTCCATGGGGTCCATCTTCGCCGCGGTGCCGCTGTGCGCGCCGCGCCGGACCGTGGGGCTGCTGCTGCTCTACAAGGAGCCGGGGACGTCCTTCTCCGTGCGGGAGCTGGACTTGTGGAGCGCGGCGGCGAACCAGCTCGCGGTGGCGGTGGAGAACGCGCGCCTGCTGCGTGAGGCGAAGGCGGCGCTCCAGGTCCGAGAGGAGTTCATCTCCATCGCCAGCCACGAGCTGAAGACGCCGCTCACCCCGTTGAAGCTGGGCCTCTACACCATGGAGCGGCGCCTGGCGTCGGGCCAGCCGGTGGAGCTGGCCACGGTGCTCAAGTCCAAGCGGCAGGTGGACCGGCTGGTGGGGCTGGTGGATGACCTGCTGGACGCGTCGCGCTTGGACGCGGGGAAGCTGGCGCTGGACCTGGCGCCGCTGGAGGTGGGGCAGCTGGTGGCGGAGGTGGTGGACCACTTCCGCGCCGCCTTCGAGCGGCCCTTCTCCGTGGAGGTGCCCCGCGAGCGCGTCTGGGTGCGGGGCGACCGGGACCGGCTGGAGCAGGTGCTGGTGAACCTGCTGGAGAACGCCCACAAGTACAGCGCCTCGGACGAGCCCATCGTCGTGACGGTGGAGCGCTCCCACAGCGAGGCGCGCATCCACGTGAAGGACCACGGCATCGGCATCCCGGGCGCGGACCAGTCGCGGGTGTTCCAGCGCTTCTACCGGGCGCGCAACGTGTCGCACCGCAACTTCGGGGGGCTGGGCCTGGGGCTCTTCATCAGCCACTCCATCGCGCGGCTGCACGGGGGCGGGCTCGCGATGTGCAGCGCGGAGGGGCAGGGCAGCACCTTCACGGTGGGGCTGCCGCGCATGGCGCCGCACGACGTGAAGCGCCTGCCGCACCGGCTGCTGCTCCTGGACGAGGACCGGGCCCAGGAGGCCGCGGCGGAGCGGGTGTTGCTCGCGGAGGGGTTCGAGGTGCTCACCGCGCGCGACGGCGCCGAGGCGCTGCGGCGCGCCACCCACCTGCCCGTGGACCTCATCGTCCTGTCCACCAGCGCGACGCAGGGGCAGACGGGCGTCTTCCTGGAGACCTTCGCCACGCTGCCCCGGGCGCGGCCGGTGCCCATCCTGCTGGCCGGCGATGAGCGGCCCTGGTGGGCCCAGGAGGGCACGTCGCTGTGTACGCGCCCGTACCGTCCGGAGGAGCTGCTGGCGCGGGTGCGCAACGTGCTCTCCGTGGAGCGGCGTGCTCCGGGGGACGGGCCGTTCGACCTGCTCAGCTCCCGCTCGTGAGGACGCGGAAGTCGGTGGGGACGACGCCCGCGCGCGCCAGGGCCTCGCGGGCGCGAGGGTGGAGGAAGGTCTCCAGCTCCACCTCCCGCTGGGCCGCGTAGCCGCTCTTCAGCGTCTCCGGCCGGTAGCCCGGGTGGCACATCAGCTCGATGACGCCGTCGCGGGGCAGGGCGGCGAGCTGGGACTCGAAGCGCTCCAGCGTCCAGTAGGGCTCCGCGCCCGCGTCGCCCAGGAAGTGCGCGTTGGTGGGGACGCCGTGGGACACCAGTGCGCGCCGCATCTCCGGGTGGATGGAGCGCACCGGCACGCCCACGCTTCGCGCGGCCCGGGCCAGTCCTTCCAGCACGCCCGCATGCTGGTGCAGGTGCTTGTGAACGTCCACGTGCGTGGCGGGCTGGCCCAGCAGGCCCGCGAGCCGCGCGAGCTGGCCGAGGGTCTCCGCTTCCACCACGTCCGCGGGGAGGCTGCTCGCGCGGGCCTCCACGAAGCCGCCGTCCCCGCCGAGCAGCGCGCGCGGGAAGCCGCTCCACACGGGCGCTCCCCGGGCGAGGTTGAGGTGCAGGCCGATGGCGAGCCCCCGGGCTTCGCGCGCGGCGGCCTCGGACCAGGGCGTGTTCACCATGAAGGTGGCCGAGGAGACGACGCCCTCGCGCATGGCGCGGAGGATGCCACGGGTGACGGCCGGGTCGTAGCCCAGGTCATCGGCGTTGATGATGAGGGCGGGGGAGGTCATGTCGGTGCGCTCCTCGCGAGGCTGGGGCCTAGGGCCGGGGGCGGGCCTTGAAGAACATCCACGCCTCGCGCGTGGCGTCCAGGTGGGGCGTGCCCTGGTTGAAGTCCGTGAAGCCGGGCCACGCATGCAGGCCGCCCTGCACGGTACACAGCGAGGCGGTGGCCGTCTTCGGCGTGCAGTCAGTGGCGGCGGTGCAGGCGCTGTCGCCCTGCTGGTACGTCTCCACGGTGGGGCCCACGCAGCCATTCCGCTCGGCCCAGCGTCGCACGGACGCTTCCGCGGACGGGTAGGCGCCGCCGAAGAGGCCCAGGTTGTCGCCGCCGTCGTAGCGGATGACGGAGTCGCCCGTGCCGTGGATGTGCAGCACGGGGACGGGGCGCGACGGTGTGCAGGTGCTGACGCCCTCCATGCCCGCCACCGGGGCGATGGCGGCGAAGCGGCTCGCGCGCTCACAGGCCAGCCGGTACGAGAAGAAGCCGCCGTTCGAGAAGCCGGTGGCGAAGGTGCGGCGCGTGTCCACGCACACGCGCGTGTCCAGGTCCGCCAGCACCGCGTCCACGAATCCCACGTCGTCCACCTTGGCGGACCGGGAGGGCCCGCAGCACCCGCCCGCGTTCCAGCCCCGGCTGGTGCCGTCGCTCCCCTTGCCGGTGATGTCCGAGGCGCTGAGCCCCCGGGGGTACACCGCGAGGAAGCCCTCCGCGTCGGCCAGGGTGGAGAGGGCCGTCAGCCCCTCCATCTCCAACTCGTTGGAGCCGAAGCCGTGGAATGCCAGTACGGCGGCGGTGGGCCGGGTGGCGTCGTAGCCCGCGGGCACGTGGACGCGGTAGTGACGCGTGCGTCCCTCGTGCTCCACCGTCCAGTCATGGGTGCCGGACCCGGCGGTGAGGCCGGCGCAGGCCGTGCGCTCTGGAACCGTGGGCTCCCCTTTCGCCGGGGCGATGACGCCGGCGTCCTGCTCGGCCGCGCGCGAAGTGTTCGAGGACGAGCACGCCGTGGCGCTGGCGAGCAGGAGCCCGAGGGCGAGGCGGGGACGGTGAAGACGCATGGCCTGGAGGTTAATGGGCGTGGGCGGGCGTGGCTTGGAGGAACGGGGGCGGCGCGCGAAGTGTCCGCCTCACTTCACGGCGAGGCACTCCGCAGCCAGGGCCTCGGCGCGCGTGGGGAATCGCTCGGCCAGCGCGCGCTTCGCCTCCGCGACGCCCGCGGTGTTGCCGGTGTGGGCGTGGAGCTGGCAGCGGGAGGCGAGCGCCCGTGGGTCCTCGGGGGAAAGCCGGTCCGCTTCGAGGTAGGCGCGCTCGGCGCCCGCGGTGTCGCCCTGCCGGAAGAGGACGGCCCCCAGGTAGTAGTGCGCCACGGCGAGCCGGGCGTCCTTGCGGAGCGCGCGCTTGAGGAGGCTGGCGGCTTCGTCCACGCGCTGCTGGCGGAAGCGCACGAAGCCCAGCTCGGCGAGGCTCGCGGCGTCGTCGTTCGTGCGCGTCCAGGCGGAGAGCACGGTGGCCGCTTCGTCCAGCCGGCCGCTCTGCGACAGGAGCAGGCCGTAGCGGGGCGTCACCTGGGCCGAGCGCGGCTGGAGGCCATGCGCCGTGGCCAGCGCGGCCAGCGCGCCGGGCAGGTCGCCCTGCCGCTCTCGCAGCTCGGCCAGGGCCAGGGACGGGCGGAGGTCCTTGGGGGCCAGCGAGGTGGCCCCCTCGATGGCGCGCTCGGCGCGCTTGCCCAGGCGCAGCTCCGTGGCAGCGCGGGCGGCGAGGAGGTGCGCCTCGATGTCCTGCGGGAAGCGCGCGACGAAGCCCTCCGCCAGCTCCAGGGCCTGGGTGTGTGCGCCGGCTTCGAGCAGCAGCGCGCCGGCGCGGCTCAGCTCCTCCGCGCTCGCGCGTTCATCCGCTCCCAGGCCCTTCAGCGCGGCGGCCTTCGAGCCCGGCGTGGTGGCGCGCTCCGCCTGGGCCAGCCGCTCGGCGGGAGGCAGGGCAGGACGCGTGAGGAACCACGCCGCGCCCGCGATGACAGCGCCCACGGCGAGCGCTCCCACGACGAGCGGCGCGCGCCGTGAGCGCCGTGCGGGGCCTGGCCCCGGCGCCGCGGTGGTTGCGGCGGGAGGGGCTTCGGGCTCAGCGCCCTGCGCGAGGAGGGGCTGGGCGCTCCGGTGCGCCTGCCGCACGGCGCCCGCGACGGTCTCGGCGTTGGGGTTCGTGGTCCGTGAGACGCTCGGCCACTCTGGTGGGACCTCCACGGCGCCGAGGATGGGACGCGCGTGCGGAGGCGGCGTGCTGCCATGGGACGGGTCCGCCAGCCGCGCACGGCGCAGGGCCAGCCGCTTGGGGTCGCGGTCTGGCGGGAACAGCGAGTCCACGTACGCGGCCAGCTGCTCGGCCGAGGCAATCTCCGCGGCGCCACCCACGGCCTCGATCGCGACGATGAAGGACTCGAGGCTGTCGAAGCGCGCGGCCGGGTCCCTGGCGAGCGCGGTGAGGCACACGCGCTCCAGCGCCGCGGGCACGGACGGGTCGAACGCGGTGGGGGGACGGGGGCGGCCCTCGGCGATGCGTCCCAGGACCTCGTCCGCGGAGAGGCCGGTGAAGGGCCGGCGTCCACAGAGCTGCTCGTAGAGCATGACGCCCGCGGCGAACAGGTCCGCGCGGTGGTCCACCGGCTTGCCGGCGATCATCTCCGGCGACATGTAGAAGAACTTGCCCTTGAGGACGCCGGGCTCCGTCCCCGAGCCGAGCGCATCCGCCTTGGCGATGCCGAAGTCGATGACCTTCACCGCGCCGTTCACGCCCACGTGGATGTTGTCGGGGGTGAAGTCGCGGTGGACGATTCGCAGCGGGCGCCCGGCCTCGTCCACGGCGCGATGCGCCGCGTCGAGCCCACGGCAGGCCTCCACCAGCACGCGCAGCGTGATGCCCAGCGGCACGCGCTGTCCGTGCTCGGCGGCTTCCTGGCGCAGCTCCGCGAAGGAGCGGCCCTCCAGCAGCTCCATGGCGATGAAGGGCTCCTGGCCCTCCATGCCCAGCTCGATGATGGTGACGACGTTGGGGTGCCGCACCTGCGCGGTGATGCGCGCCTCGTTGAGGAACATCTGCACCACGCGCCGGTCCGACGCCAGGTGCGGCATCAGGCGCTTCACGGCGACAGCCGGTCCTCGGCGTCCGTCGTCGTCGATGCCGCGTCCCAGGTACACCTCCGCCATGCCGCCTGTCGCGATACGCGCGGACAGTCGGTAGCGACCCACCTGATAGGGGTTCTGCTCCGGCTCCACAGTGCGCGCAGTCTACGTGTAGGCGTGCGTCCGCGCACAGTGTTGTGACCATTACGGCGGGTAGGAGTCCGCTTGCTGCGCACTCGCGTATGGAAGCGACAGTGTTAACGTCTGGCCTGTTTCATGGGCCTGGCGGGAGGTGGCCCTGACACACGCACGCGCTGCGTCCGGAGGGATGGTTGGGCACGGTCCTCAAGGGTGGTCTCGTCGTCGAACTGGAGCCGGCGCTGGTCGAGCGTGTGGACCTGCGCATCGAGGGAGAGCGCATCGTCGCCCGCGGGCCGGACCTGACGCCCGGCGCGGACGACGAGGTGGTGACGTTGTCGGGCAAGCTCGTCTTCCCGGGGCTGGTGAGCGCGCACCACCGGCTGAACGCGGTGCTGGGCCGGGGCATGCCGCGCCCCGCGCTGGAGACCTACCAGGAGATTCTCGAACAGGTGGTCTGGCCGTACGAGAACGCGCTCGACCTGGACGCGGTGCAGGTGGCCGCGTGCGCCGGTGGCCTGGAGGCGCTCCAGTGCGGCACCACCACCGTGTGCGACCTGCACGCGTCGCCCAACGCGGTGTCGGGCTCGCTGGTGCGGGTGGCGCGCGGGCTCCACGAGGTGGGCGTGCGCGGCGTGCTCGCCTACGCGGTGTCGGACCGCATGGGCGCGCTCGGCCGGGAGGAGGGGCTGGAGGAGACGGTCAGCTTCGCGAAGAAGGCGAAGGGCCGCTTCCGCGGACAGGTGGGCGCGGGGGCCAGCTTCACGCTCGGGCCGGACGCGCTGACGGGGCTGGCGGAGGCGCTCACGTCGCTGGGCACCGGCGCGCTGCACCTGCCGCTGGCGGAGGACCCGCTCGATGAGCGCCTGTCCAACGAGAACTACGGCGCCTCGCCGGTGTCGCGCCTGCTGGAGGCCGGCCTGCTGTCGCCCAAGAGCCAGCTCGCGCACGTGGGCCACCTGGACTGGGCGGCCCTGGCGCAGGTGATTGCCACCGGCGCGTGGCTGGTGCACACGCCGCGCGCCAACCAGGGCCTGGAGGTGGGCTACGCCCCGGCGCTGAAGTTCGGCGCGCGGGCCACGCTGGGCGCGGACGGCGTGTCCGCGGACCTGTTCGCGGAGGCGCAGGCGGCGTACCTGCGCTCGCGCGAGGCGGGACAGCCCATCGACGTGCTGCGCTATCTGGCCAACGGGCACCGCATGGCGTCGCAGATGTTCGACGCCTCGGTGGGGCCGATGCGCGAGGGCTCGCTCGCCGACCTGCTCATCCTGGACTACCTGCCCGCCACGCCGCTCACCGCGGAGAACCTGGGCTGGCACGTGGTGTTCGGCCTGGGCAGCCGGCACGTGGAGGCGGTGATGGTGGACGGGGTGTGGCGCATGTGGGCGCGCAGGCCGCTGTCGGTGAGCCCCACGGTGGTGGCCGAGCAGGCGCGCGAGGCCGCGTCGGCCGTCTGGGCCCGCATGGCGGAGGCGGCGAAGTAGGCGCGGCCTTGCCCCGCGGGCGCGAAGTCCTGTCTAGTCCGCCGCATGCTCGTGCCATTGCTCGTTGCGGGACTCATCAGCGGTGCCATTCCCCAGGCCGGTGAGACGGCGCCGGACTTCACGGCGAAGGACTCGGCCGGCAACGTCTACACGTTGTCGGAGATGGTGAAGAAGGGGCCCGTCATCCTGGCCTTCTTCCCCAAGGCCTTCACAGGCGGCTGCACCCGGGAGCTGAAGGCGTACCGGGACCGCTACGCGGACGTCGAGAAGGCGCAGGGGCAGGTGCTGGCCATCAGCATGGACGACGCGGAGGCGCTCGCGCGCTTCAAGGCCGACCTGAAGGCGCCCTTTCCCTTCATCCCCGACCCGGAGGGACAGGTCGTCTCCGCGTACGACGTGAAGATGCCGCTGCTGTCGCTGCCCAAGCGGTACACCTTCGTCGTGGGCGAGGACCGGAAGATCCTCAAGGTCGAGTCCGGCAACGACGCCATCGACCCCAACGGCGCGATTGTCGCGTGCCCGCTGCGCAAGCCCGCGAGCGCGAAGCCTGACGGCGCGAAGCCCGCGGACGCGAAGTAGCGCGCTTCACGGCGGCGCGCGCCGGCGGCTGTCGAAGACCTGGGCGGGCGCGCCGTCGATGAAGGTGTCCTCGAAGCCGCCCCCCGTGTACTCGTCGATGACGCGCCGCCAGAAGGCGGTGGCCGCGCGGTTGGCGGGCAGCTGCGACACCTCCCAGACGCCGGGGAAGCGGTCGAACACGGCCCTGGCGGCGAGCCGCCCCAACCCCTGCCGCCGCTCACCACGCAGGATGAAGAACTCGCTCATCCGGTAGTCCCGCCCGGGCGTCATGTACGGGAAGGGGGACTGGCCCACGAAGGCGAAGCCCACCACGCGGCCCGCCCAGCGCAGCAGCAGGGGATGGACCTCCGGCGCGGGAACCAGCCACGTGGGCAGGAAGTCCGGCCGCCAGCGCCCCTGCACGTCCAGGCTGTACTCGACGCCGAACTCGCTCAGGTCGTGGAGGTAGAGCGGGTAGAGGTTTCGCAGCAGCGTGTGCTCGGACGGAGTCGCTCGGAGAATCTCCATGGAGGGCCTCACGTGCCCCCAGCATGTCCCTTCGCGCGCCCGCCGGCCAGGACATCCAGGGAATTCGCGTAGGTGTGACGGACGGACGAAGGGGGGCCCGGGTGGAGCCTCACCTCCCATCCATCGGATGCCGTGCAGGGACGCGGTGCGACGGGGCAATCCTCGTGTGAAGGGGCTTGCCCTACGTTGCCCACC
>Ga0182745_1002764_pt1 | contig 15428 bp, 12 predicted proteins | sample eDN3rd30CKraftBY_FD_128523 | JGI IMG/M metagenome (GOLD analysis project Ga0182745, IMG submission 128523) | Enriched backyard soil microbial communities from Emeryville, California, USA - eDNA 3rd pass 30_C Kraft BY (version 2) (version 2) | ecosystem: Environmental > Terrestrial > Soil >...
ATTGTTTCAATACCTTCTGTTACATCTGCTGGGTCCCCAGGTCCGTTTGAAAGCATAATGCCATCTGGATGCCAAGCTAAAATTTGTTGTGCAGAAGTGTTATAAGGTACCACAAGCACGTCACAATCGCGTTTGTTTAACTCGCGTAAAATACCATGCTTCATACCAAAGTCCATTAACACAACGCGTTTTCCTCGCCCTGGACTTGGATAAGCCGCTTTAGGTGAAACTTCCTTCACATGATTTGTAATTAGCGGCGTTGCTTGTAATACTGCCACCACTTCTTCTACATTCACTTCTTCATCAGCCGCTGTAAGCATTGCTTTTACAGCACCTTTTGAACGAATGATTCTTGTTAGCTTACGAGTATCAATCCCCTCGATGCCAGGAATGTCCTGAGCTAGTAAATAATCATTTAATGAAAGATCACTTCTGAAGTTTGATGGCTCTTTTGCAAGCTCACGACAAACTATTCCACGAATAGCAGGTGTAATGGATTCAAAATCATCACGATTAATGCCGTAGTTCCCGATCAACGGATAAGTGAATGTAACAATTTGTCCGTAAAAAGATGGATCCGATAATGTTTCTTGATAACCAGTCATCCCTGTTGTAAATACAACCTCACCCTGTGACGCTCTTTCGCTGCCGAATGCGTACCCGTTAAATACTGTCCCATCTTCTAATATTAATAATCGCTTTTTCATTATTCTGCCTCCTCGTAAACAATCTTACCTTCTACCATAGTCAGTACCGGCCAGCCTTTTGCCTTCCACCCAGTAAATGGTGTATTGCGGCCTTTTGTTGCAAATTCATCTGGATTAATCGTTTGTTCTTTATTTAAATCTATTAAAACTAAATCAGCTGCAGCCCCTATTTCTAATGTTCCATATGGAAGGTCAAAGATTTGCGCAGGCTTTACAGTCATCCAGTCAACTAACTGTTTTAAAGTCCATTTCTGAGTTTCAACAAAATGTGTGTAAAGAAGCGGGAATGCCGTTTCAAAACCAACAATTCCAAATGGTGCTCCAACCATGCCACAGCATTTTTCCTCAACTGTGTGAGGTGCATGGTCCGTTGCAATACAGTCGATTGTGCCATCAAGTAATGCTGCATGCAGTGAATCTTTATCATCAATCGCGCGAAGTGGGGGATTCATTTTCCAGTTTGCATCATCGCTTGGAATATCCATTTCTTCCAATAACAGATGATGCGGACAAACTTCTGCTGTCACACGTATTCCAGCTGCCTTCGCATCTCTTACTGACCGTACAGATTCTTTTGTGGAAACATGACATACGTGATAGCGAGCACCAGCTGCTTCAGCTAACAGCACGTCGCGAGCAATTTGCACTGATTCACAAATCGATGGAATCCCAGGTAAGCCTAGTTCTTTATTTCTTTTTCCTTCATGCATAACCCCTTCATAAATTAAGGAGTTATCTTCGCAGTGAGCTACCACAACCATGTCAAGCTTTGCTGCTGCCTGCATTTGTTCATACATTGTAGAAGCAAGCTGCACTCCTACACCATCATCTGAGAAAGCAACTGCTCCGCTTGCTTTAAGGGCTGCTAAGTCTGTACGCTCATCTCCCGATTGTGCAACTGTTAAGGAACCGTATGGCAATACCCGAACTTTTGAACTTTGTTCGATCAAGCTATTTATTAATTCCAAATTTTCAATCGAGTCAGGTACTGGTTTAGTATTAGGCATGGCGCAAATAGTTGTGAATCCACCTTTTGCAGCAGATGCCGTACCCGTTGCGATTGTTTCTTTATGTTCAAATCCAGGCTCGCGCAGATGGACATGAACATCGACAAATCCTGGAGATAGCAAGTTGCCCTTCCCATCAATGATTTCAGCACTGATAGGCAGTTCTCCACCGATTTCTTCGATGCGGCCGTCAACGATTGTTACCGATGTCTCAATTAGTTCACTTTGTTCGTTTAATAATTTTACGTTTTTTATATATTTTGTCATCTCTATCTTCCTTTCAGGACTGTCTCTACTATTGCCATTCTGACAAACACGCCATTTCGAACTTGATCAAATATTCTTGATCTCTCACATTCAACAAGCTCTGATACGATTTCAACATCTCGGTTAATTGGCGCGGGATGCATAATAATCGCATTTTCCTTCATTTTTGCTTCTCGTTCAAAAGTAAGCCCGTATTGTTCATGATAGCTTTCTTTAGAAAAGCTCTTATTGACAACATGCCGTTCGTGCTGAATGCGCAGCAGCATCACCACGTCACTGTCCTCAATTAGTCCATCCCAGGAATGATATGCTTCAAATCCACCTGCCCATTCTGGTGGACATAAGAAACGAACATTCACACCTAAACGCTTTAGTGCAGTAGCATTTGATTTTGCGACACGGCTATGAGAGATATCACCAACGATTGTTACATTTAATCCTTCAAATGATCCAAATTCTTTATGTATCGTATATAGATCAAGCAAGCTTTGTGAAGGATGCTGACCCGCTCCGTCTCCTGCATTAATCACTGCTACATTAATGCCTTCTAGAAGTTCGTTATAGTACTCATCTTCTTTAGCACGGATGACAACAGCGTCCATCCCAATCATTTCTAGCGTTTTCACCGTGTCATACATCGTCTCGCCCTTCAGTGCACTAGAAAATCCTGCATCAAAGGGAATGACTGTACATCCTACTTTTCTTTCAGCCATTTCAAAGCTTGTTTTTGTCCTTGTACTTGGCTCAAAGAAAAGATTTGCTACATGATAGGATTTGTCTAAAGTTGTCATTTCACCATTTTCAAATTGTGCCGCACGTTCAATGATCATCATGACTTCTTCATTTGTTAAATGTTCCATTGATAGTAAATTTCTCATTTAGTGCTTCCTCCTAGTTTTCGTGTTTTCATATAGAAAACTCGTATACTAAATCCCTATTTAGAAAAAATGCCTCGCAAAAACTTCATTTGCGAGGCTAGGAGGTATGACAAGCTAAGGTACGTTAATTCACGTACCCGCCTATCGATTCCCCTTCTTTGCCTCTCTGGACAATTCATTAAAAGGTTATATTATTCTTCTAATAACTTTTCTTTTTTATCTCTTCCTGGCAATACAAGATTTAAGATCACTCCGACGATGGCTGCTAGTGCCATTCCTTCAATAGAGAAGCTTTCGTTAAATCTTAGTGCTGCGCCACCAATTCCAACTACTAGAATGACAGATGCAATTACCATGTTGCGGCTATTGCCAAAGTCAATGTTATTTTCCACTAACATACGCAAACCACTTGAAGCAATGATTCCAAAGAGCAGGATTGAAATTCCTCCTAATACTGCTGTAGGAATCGTTTGTACTAATGCCATTGCTGTTCCAAAGAAGGAGAACAGGATGGCTAACACTGCTGCTCCGAATATCACATACACTGAAAAGACTCTTGTTATTGCAAGGACTCCAATGTTTTCGCCATAAGTTGTTTTGGGTGGTCCACCAAGTATTGCACTTACGAATGTTCCTAATCCATCACCAAGTAATGATCTATGTAAGCCTGGATCTTTTATGTAATTGCGGTTTACTACTTTTCCTAATACTAATTGGTGACCGATATGCTCAGAAATTGTTACGATCACAATTGGCACCATCGCTAGTAAGATTTTGGAAGTAATATGAAATTCGTAATCAACACCTGGAATCAAGAATTCAGGTAAGGCAAACAATTGCGCTTCTGATACAGGTGTGAAATCCACAATTCCGATGATTGTTGAGTAGATATAACCTACGATTAACCCTAAAAGGATTGGCATCGTACTTAAGACGTTTTTAAAGTAGACATTGAAGATGATTGCCGCAAACAAAGTGACAAGTGCTGCTGTAAAGTGTTTGAAGCTATACTCTCCATTTACATTCATCGCCATATCTACTGCTGTTCCAGCTAATCCAAGACCAATTACGATGATAACCGGTGCTACTACGATTGGCGGAAGTAAACGCATTAACCATTTATAGCCCGTTTTCCAAATTAGCAAGGAGACAATCCCGTACACAACTCCAACTGCCATTGCGCCGATCATTGCATTTCCAGGGCTGACACTTGCTCCATTCTCATCCAAGCCGCCAGCCGCAATTAGAATTGGTGCTATGAAGGCAAAAGAAGAACCAAGATATGCCGGTACTTTAAATTGTGTAATCAGTAAAAAGATAATTGTCGCGATTCCGCTTGTCAGTAATGCGATTGCGGGACTTAATCCTACTAATTGCGGTACTAAAATTGTTGACCCAAACATTGCAAACATATGTTGAAAACTTAATGTAATGAGCTGCCCTGCTGTAGGTTTCTCATTGATGTCTAAAACCGCTTTTGACATGCTGTAATCCCTCTTTTGTCATTTAATCTTCTTTGTGTAGTGTTACGTTATCTGCTTTATCTACTTCTGTTAAGCGAACGACGATTCTTTCAAGACCAGATGTTGGAATGTTTTTCCCAACGTAATCTGCGCGAATCGGCAATTCACGATGTCCTCTATCTACTAGTACTGCCAGCTGAATTTGTGAAGGACGTCCTAAATCCATTATTGCATCAAGTGCTGCTCGAACTGTACGACCTGTATATAACACGTCATCTACAAGGATAATTTTTTGGTTTGTCACAGCGTGCTCAATATCTACTTGCTGAACGAGTGCTTCGCCGTTTTCGTTTTTCATCGAAAGATCGTCTCGATATAAAGTGATATCTAGTTCACCTGTACGAATTGGTTTTCTTTCAATTTTTTCGATTTTCTCGGCTAGTCTTCTTGCTAAGAAAGCGCCACGGGTTTTAATGCCTACAAGAATACATTCGTCGATTCCTTTATTTTTCTCGATAATTTCGTGGGCAATACGTGTTAATGCACGATTCATTGAAGGACTATCTAGTAGTTCTGTAATTTGTCCCATCATTCGTTCCTCCTCCCTTGTAAGCTTTGCATTTTGTAACAGTCAAAAGAGTTTTCGATAGTTTCCCAAAAGAAAAACCTCTTAAAGCGAGTGGCTTTAAGAGGTTGGATATACGTGTTGAAATAACATGTTTGGACAATTTTCGCACTATTTCTATAGTGATGCTATTCTCTTCGCTACTATTTTGAGTTAATAGTCATAACTATTCCTCATTCGCAAAAAGCGCATAATTATTCCATAACATTTCTACATGTACCTTCTCAGCCTCTCTGGACTGCCATTAAAGGTGAATATATTAAGTTTAATTTTTAGTTTCCCATCTCTGTGGGTTATTCACTGTTGTTAGTATAGACTTCATAAAGTTTTAAGTCAACCATATTTTCAAAAATTATTAGAATATAATTAATTGGGCAGTGATTTGGAGTGTTAGGGATTTACTAAGTAAGATGCAAAATTAGTTGAAGTATAGTGAATGTAATATTACGGTAGCGGACTAAGCATACAAGCCGCAGAGCCAACTTGTGGTTGTCTCCACGACTAGTCTATGTGCTTTTGTTGAGGCCGCCCACAAATCGTTTTTCTTCAAAAGTTTCCGGTATTAGTGCGCAGCTTACATAGTAGGCTGCGTGTTCTGGATAGGACAACTTTCTGGAAGTTCGAAGTAGTATACTGCATTATTTCTGCTTGATGCCAATAAGCTATTACGTGTTTATAGAAATTAACTAATTTTTTGAATGAAGACGGCTGGCTTCTTGTGAATCTAGCCATTTCTCGTGAAAATCTCGCCATTTTCCGAAAAAATCTCGCCAACTTTGCCAGAAATCTAGCCATTTCTCCCGAGAATCTCGCCAATTCATAAATCCTAGCCTACTTTCTTTGTACTTTTCAATTAAATAGCACAAAAGCCGCAGAACCAACTTTGTGGCTCTGCGGCTTCTCAAATTATGCTTCCTTACGTAATTCCTCTAATAATGCTACGTAATCAGCCGGTAGTGGTGCTTCGAATTCTAGGTATTCTTCCGTAACAGGGTGCACAAATCCTAGTACGCCTGCGTGAAGTACTTGTCCACCGAAGTCGATTGTCTTTTTCGGTCCGTATTTTGGGTCGCCTACTAGCGGGTAGCCGATGTAATTCATGTGGACGCGAATTTGGTGTGTACGTCCTGTTTCTAGTCGGCACTCAACAAGCGTAAAATTGCCCATACGCTCTATTACTTGGAAATGCGTTACGGCATTTTTGCCATTATCGACAACAGCCTGCTTCTGGCGATCTTTTTGATCACGGCCGATTGGTGCATCAATTGTTCCCTTGTCATGAGCAATATGTCCATGCACTAAAGCTGTATATTTACGTGTAACAGTTTTATTTACAAGCTGCTCTACAAGTGAATGATGGGCATGATCATTTTTGGCTACCATCAGTAAACCAGAAGTATCTTTATCAATACGATGTACAATACCAGGTCTTAAAATGCCATTGATGCCGGATAAATCTTGGCAATGATGCATTAAGCCATTCACTAAAGTACCTGTTAAATGGCCAGGTGCAGGGTGAACAACCATTCCTTTTGGTTTATTTACGACTAACACGTCTTTGTCTTCATAAATAATTTCCAAATCTAAATCCTCTGGAATAACTTCTAAGCTTTCTGGATCAGGCACGTCCACTTCAATCACATCGCCTGCTTTTACTTTATATTTGGCTTTAATATCTTCACCATTTACTTTGACAATTCCATCTGTGATCCATGTAGAAATTTGTGATCTTGACCACTCTTCTTGAATTGTCGAAAGTGCCTTGTCAATACGCTCTCCTGCGTTTTCTTGTTCTATTGTAATTGTGACTACTGTCATTATTTCACCTTTTTCTTTTCATTCCGTTCTTCTCGTAGCATTACTAAAATAAGCATAATAACTGAAATCGTTAACGCTGCATCAGCAATATTAAAAATTGGGAAATCATAATTTATAATTGGGATTAGTACATCAACAAAATCCACGACTTCTCCTCTGAATATCCGGTCGATAAAATTCCCTAATGCCCCACCAAGTAAAATCATCAATGTGATTCCAAAAGCAGGCTTTCCTTTTGCTTCTTTATGGAAGTAGTAAATAATTCCTGCAATAACGATTAATGTCACAACGGTAAATATCCACATTTGTCCCTGTAACATTCCCCATGCAGCTCCGCGATTGCGATGTGAAAGAAGTCCAAACCATGGATCCCAAATAGAGATTTGATCGCCAAGCTCCATGTTTTTTACAACTAACCATTTTGTCCATTGATCTAATAACACGACGATTGCAGCTATACCATAGTATTTATACACAGTATTCCCCCATTTGCCGATAATCTTCAATTATTTTATGCAATTTATATTGATGACAAAGATTATCGATGTAATCTATATTGATATTCTATCATGGAAACACTACCAGATTTATCTGTTTCATTCAATAATTTGTCATGACAGTGTAAAAACAACCGCCCCCGAAAACGAGAGCGGTTATTTCTCAGAATCGTATGCTGTATGGTGGTGTGGGGATTTACCCGCCACAATTTGTCGAAAATCCGTCAGTTTTTCCGAAAATCCAACAGTTCCACGAAATACCTGCACTAACTTAAAGAATTAAACGTAGTATTTCTCTACTACTTCTGCACAACGGCTACATAGAGTTGGATGTGCTTCATGTTGGCCTACAGTTTCTGAGTAAGACCAGCAGCGTTCACATTTTTCTCCGTCTGCTTTTTCAACAACAATTGAAGTTTTGTCTAAAACTAGAGCAGTTTCAGGTGCAGATTCTTTACCTGTCACGACTTCAAGTTGAGAAACAATACAGCTTTGTGCAAAGTTAACAGCTGGGTCGTTTAACAATGCCGTTACTTCTTCGTTTGCAAAAATAGTAAGTTGCGCTTCTAAAGATTTACCGATTGTTTTAGCATTACGTGCTTCTTCAAGTGCTTTTAATACTTCATCACGAACTGCAATTACTTTTTCCCATTTCGCGCGAAGCTCTGGGAAGTTGCTATGCTCAACAACCTCTGGGAAGTCTGTCAACTGAACTGATACTTCCTCTTCGTTTAAGTAAGACCATAGCTCATCAGTTGTATGTGGCAGAATTGGCGTTAACACTTTTAATAATGTTTGAAGCGTATCATACATTACTGTTTGCATTGCACGACGGTCATTGTTATCTGCACCTTCAATATATACAACGTCTTTTGCAACATCTAAATAGAATGCTGATAATTCTACCGCCACAAAGTTATTAACTGTATGGTAAACCGATGCAAATTCATAACGATCGTAAGCAGCACGAACCGCTTTTAATACGTCTTGCAGGCGCATATACATATATTGATCCATTTCACGTAAATCTTCATAAGCTACACGGTCTGTTTTTGGATTGAAATCCGATACGTTACCGTGTAAGAAACGAAGCGTGTTACGGATTTTACGATAAACTTCAGAAATTTGTTTTAACATATCCATCGAGATACGTACATCTCCAGTATAGTCTACTGAAGCTACCCATAAACGAAGAATATCTGCACCGTATTGATTCATAACTTTTTCAGGAATGATGACATTTCCTAAAGATTTACTCATTTTACGTCCATCGCCATCTAATACGAAACCATGCGTTAAAAGGCCTTTATATGGAGCATAGCCATTAATCGCTACAGATGTAATTAATGACGAGTTGAACCATCCACGGTGTTGGTCAGAGCCTTCTAAGTAAAGGTCAGCTGGATATTTAATGCCGCGCTCAACTAGAACACCTTGGTGTGATGAACCAGAGTCGAACCATACGTCCATAATGTCACTTTCTTTTGAGAATCTGCCATTTGGACTTCCTGGGTGTGTAAACCCTTCTGGTAAAAGATCTGTTGCATCCCATTGGAACCAAATATTTGAACCGTGTTCACGGAACAATTGTGATACGTGTGCAATTGTTTCTGGCGTAATAATTTCTTCCCCATTTTCAGTATAGAATACTGGAATTGGAACACCCCATGCACGTTGACGAGAAATACACCAGTCACCACGGTCACGTAGCATATTATAAAGGCGTGTTTCACCCCATGCAGGCGTAAATGTTGTACTTTCAACAGCTTTTAACAGCTCATCACGGAATGCTTCTACTGAACAGAACCATTGTGGTGTTGCACGGTAAATAACCGGTTTTTTCGTACGCCAGTCATGTGGATATGAGTGTGTGAAGAAGGATAACTTCTCTAAAGCACCCACTTCTTGTAATTTCTCAGTAACAACCTTGTTCGCATCATTATAGAACAAACCTTCAAATCCAGGTGCTTCATTTGTATAGCAGCCTTGGTCGTTGATTGGGCTTAACACTTCTAAGCCGTATCTTTTCCCAACTTGGAAGTCGTCTTCCCCGTGGCCTGGAGCTGTATGAACACATCCTGTACCAGCTTCCGTTGTTACATGATCACCAACCATAACTAGTGAATCACGGTCGTATAATGGGTGTTTTGCAACAATGTACTCAAGCTCTTGACCTTTTACTTCTTGAACTACCTCAGCGTTTTCCCACTCAAGTGTTTGTGAAACCGTCTCTAGTAAATCCTTCGCAATGATGAATTTGTTTTCATTTACAGCCACAACTACATAAGTGATTTCAGGGTTTAATGAAATCCCTAAGTTCGCTGGAATTGTCCATGGAGTTGTCGTCCAGATGATGAATTTTGCATCTTCAGGTACAACGCCCTTCGCATCCTTAATGCCAAAGCTTACATAGATTGAAGGAGATTTAATGTCTTGATATTCGATTTCGGCTTCTGCTAAAGCTGACTCAGAAGAAGGTGACCAATAAACTGGCTTTAAGCCTTTATAGATATAGCCTTTTTCAGCCATTTTACCGAATACTTCGATTTGGCGTGATTCAAACGCTGGTTGCAATGTGATATACGGGTTTTCCCAATCACCGCGAACTCCTAAACGTCTGAATTGACCTTTTTGGTTTTCGACTTGTTCGTATGCATATTTTTCACATAGCTCACGGAACTCAGCTACTGTCATTTCTTTACGTTTAACACCTTTGTTTGTAAGGGCCTGCTCGATTGGTAAACCGTGTGTATCCCAGCCTGGTACGTAAGGTACATGGTAGCCAGTCATTGAACGGTGGCGTGTAATCATGTCTTTTAGTACTTTGTTTAATGCGTGCCCGATATGGATATCTCCGTTGGCATATGGAGGGCCATCATGTAAAACGTAATGTGGACGGTCTTTTGTGCGCTCTAGCACAAGTGCATTGATGTCCATTTCATTCCATTTTTCTTGCATTTTTGGTTCATTTGCAGGTAAATTTCCGCGCATTGGGAAATCTGTTTTTGGCATTAATAACGTATCTTTATACTCTACCATTTGTAATTCCTCCTACTATTGGTTTTCCTATTTTTAGTTAGCACACAACCGGGATTCCAAAGAGTTTTTTGAAAATAAAAAAGCCTCTCATCCCCGGTGAAAGGGACGAGAAGCTATATCTCGTGGTACCACCCTAATTTGCAATCTAAATAGTGTTTAGATTGCCTCTTAGACACTTTAACGCAAGTGTTTACGAAATTACTTACTTAACGAGACGCGTGGAGCGCCCAAATTTCAGCAATTTTGCTCAGGAGTGATTTTCGTTTTTGAACGCTTCGTTCGAGCTTTCACTGTCCTCGAATCGCTTTTGGCCACTTTCAAAAAGTACTGTCTCCGTCAACGCATATCATTTAGCTATTTTTAATTCTTGTGTTATCAGTATATGGAAACGAATAATTTTCGTCAAGTAATTGCGGCAATTATAAAAGTTTATTTAACTCTTCACTTGTTAATTCGATTTCTTCATTTTCTTTTCTAGCATGCTTTTGGATTTCTGTAAGACCTACTTCATATTCCATCAAGTGATCCCAATCATCCGTGCTTAGTAAATCTAATTGCGCTTCCACTAACATTTTGAAACGGTTGCGGAAAACTTTCGATTGTTTTTTCAATTCATCGATTTCAATGGCAACTCTTCGTGCTTTCGCTAATGCTTCATTCACGATACGGTCTGCATTTTTCTCTGCTTCTTTAATAATAAGCTTCGATTCTTGCTGAGAATTACGGCGAACCTCTTCTGCTGCTTCTTGGGCAACAACGATTGATTTTTGTAATGTCTCTTCAAGTGTATTATAGTGACTCATTTGTTCAGTCATTGTTTTAATCTTTTCTTCAAACTCTTTTTTCTCACGAAGGATAATTTCATAGTCTTTGATAATCTGATCTAGAAATTCATTCACTTCGTCTTCTGCATAACCGCGGAAGCCTCTAGTAAATTCTTTGTTATGTATATCAAGAGGTGATAATGGCATGGTCAACACTCCTTATAATTTGAAATATCTCACTCTATTATACCGCGCAACTCGTCTCTTGACATTAAATTTTCGTAACTTTTCCCTATAATCTACTATTTTTGCTCTAATCGGCCTACTTGAAGTCGAATTTTATCCTTTTTTGTTCGACCTTCTGTCATAGTAACCTTAATTCTACCATATCCTCTAGCAGATAGTACATCACCTTCTTGTACTTCGAAGGAAGCATCTTCTCTGACCGTCCAATTTACTTTAACTTTTCCTGCCTTAATGAGACTTTGCGATTTTTGTCTTGATATATTGACAACTGTCGCTAAAATTACATCGAGTCTCATTGAAGAAACTGTATAGGATTTATCAAACCATTCTTCTGTTAGTGTGATTAATTCTTCGGTAGTTTTTAATTGCTCTAGCTTTACTTTCGATTTTCCGATTGAGGTTAGGTTGGCCAAAATGTAATCTTGCACTTCCCCTACGACTGCAAATTGAATTGTGTTTTCTTCAATGCGTATATCTCCAAATTTCCCTCTGCCCAATCCTAGTGATAATAAGGCGCCTAATACATCTGGGTGTTTTAGCTGCACAAATTTTGTAGGGTAGTTGATAGAGAAAAATGTGATTTGGAAGTCGTCGTCCGTAGGTTCATAGTAGCTTGGGCAGATGAAAAGTCTCTGGCGCTCTGCGTCTTGGAAGCCTCCGTAAGTTTTTACAACCAGGTCATTTTGCTGACCGATAATCGAGGAAACTATAAAACGTTCACGAGGATCGAGAAAGTCTGTTAGCTTCGGTGCAAACCGGTCCTCTACCTCGCGCTGCCAGCAAATTACTTTTTCTATAAAAGTTTGTTCGTCTTTTCTAAAATGCTGGATTAAATGCTCCATGCTGGATTGCCTCACTTTTTCCTTTTTGTGTAAGTATTCTATATGATTTAGCTATATTAAAAGTTAAAAATGTAATACTAATATAAATTCTATTTTTTTGTAGCTTTGATGGGCGGGCTTAGCACCAAGCCGCAGAGACAACTTGTGGTTTTCTCTACGACTTGTCTTTGTGCTTAGTGAAAGGCCCGCCCACGAAAGTTGTAACTCTTAAAGTTTCCGAAGTTGGTGCGCAGCTTACGTGGTAGGCTGCGGCTTCTGAATTCGACTACTTTCTCTATACAACTAATAAAGTTTAGGATACAGCACTTGCTTTATCTACTCTACTCATGGCGATGTTTTTGCATTTCCTTAACAAAAAAACCCCCACTTGTTCGTAGGGGCTTGTCTTATGCGATTAGGTTGAAGATGTTGAGAAGAACGATTTTTACACCACGTTCGATGAAGCTTAGCAATAAGATTCCGATAATTGGTGAGAAATCGATCATTCCGATTGGAGGAATGAACTTTCTAAAGAACCCTAAGTATGGTTCACATAATTTCGCCAATAATCGACCAAAGCCAGATTGCTGTGCTGCTGGAACCCAAGACAATAAGATATAGATGATTAGCATAAACGAGTAAATCGAAAATACCATTGAAATTGCAGAAATAATTGATAACGTCCACATATTAATTGATTACCCTCTCTAAATTCAAATTTCCCTTGATTGCTAGTAGTAGACTTACCTTTTGCTAATAGGTGGTCTAATTATGTACTAAAAGCAGAGGGTAACTTCATTCCAAGGAAGGAATGAAGTTAGTATTCCTCATATAAATAATTGGAGATTTCACCCGATACTTCTACATTTTCCGGTGTACATAAGAAAATATCAGTACCGATTCGCTGGATGTCGCCACCTAGTGCATAAACAGTACCACTTAAGAAATCGATAATTCGAATTCCAGCTTCGCGATCTATGCGCTGCAAGTTGACAATGATGGCACGTTTATTTTTTAGATGCTCAGAAATATCCTGTGCTTCTGCATAAACACGGGGCTCCACGATGACAACCTTAGAATTCTTCAACGAATTAGCCGCTTGTAAGCTTACAACATTGCGTGGCGGCTGCGCTGCTGGTGCTTGCTCTTGTACGAAAGCTCTTTCTTTTTTAGTGCGTGACTTAGTTGCCGGCTGCTCTTTCGGAAGATTTACTGGTCTACTTGGAGCTTGCACTTCTACAGTTTCTTCGTCTTCCTCTAAGTAAAAGAAATTTTTTATCTTATTTTTCATGCTCATCTGTATCCCTCTTTTCTATCCAACAAGAGCTGTTCCAATTCTTACAAATGTTGCACCCTCTTCTACCGCAATTTCGTAGTCGTTTGACATACCCATTGAAAGTTCCTGGCAAGGTGCAAATGGCAAGTTGAGCTTAACAACTTCCTGTTGTAGATTTTTTAATTCACGAAAAACATTACGAATGATTGCTTCATCCTCAGTATTTGGAGCCATTGTCATTAAGCCAACAATTTGAATATTGTCAAATTGTGCTAAGCTTTCGATAAATGGAATTACTTCTTCTTTTGGAAGTCCATGCTTTGACTCTTCTCCTGATACATTTGCCTGTACAAAACAATTAATCGTTTTTTGTGCGCGTTTATGAATCTCTTCTGCTAAACTAAAACGATCTAAAGAATGAAGATAATCTATTTCATTGATGACTTGTTTTACTTTTCTTGACTGTAATGAACCAATAAAATGCCATTTGGCTTGATTATCTATTTCGCTCTTTTTAGCCAATAATCCTTCTGGACGATTTTCTCCAAGATGGATTAACCCAGCTTCGACTGCTTCAAAAGCTCTTTCTGTAGATACTTGTTTCGTTACTGCGATTACGGTTACTTGTTGATTTTTTTCTGAAAGATTTTTAGCTTGAGTAATTTTTTCATTTATAATTTGTAAGTTATCTGTAATCTTCGCCAATTTAAACCCAACTTTACATCAATAGTTTCTTTCATTGTATCAATCTAAGTGCTAATTTTCAATGCATTGCATAAGGTTCAAGCAAGTTCTCTTACTAAAATGACATCTTTTCCGACAACAAGTACATCCGTGATTGGCACTTTTCTTACTTGTTCCTCACTTTGCATAAAAGACATGAACTTTTTTGGCTCAGCAACTAAAAATGCAATAATGCTTCCGGTTCTTTCGTCTACCTCAGCATCCACAATATATCCTATAAAACGCCCATTGCCAGCCTCAATAATTTCCTTCTGCTGCACATCCGAAAAACGCAATCAAATCTCCCTTCGTTTGCATAATTAAATCCATTCTTTAATAACACTTATGCTAGACATAAACCAATTAGTAATTGATAGAGGATTAAAATCAATGTTTTATCCAACAAAGTAAGTGAGGATTAATCTTTACTTACAATGGATTTTGAATATTTTTGAAGACTCATTTCTTATTTGATACCCTGATTAATGGGCGATTCATCATTCTTTTATATTTTTTTCTACAAACAAAAACGCACTTAACATTAAGTGCGCCTGCTTGTTTTATCCTAATTTATAGTCTTTTTGCATTGTCTCAATTGCATTTTTTTCTAAACGAGAGATTTGCGCTTGAGAAATACCTAGTGATTTAGCAATTTCAGTCTGTGTTTCGCCGTAATAGAATCGTTTTGAAAGAATCATTTGCTGTCTTTCATCTAGTTTTTGCATACTTTCTTTCACACTTACATATGCAACCCATTGTTCTTCCGATACATCATCGTCACGTAATTGATCCATAATATATACGGCATCCCCGCCATCCGAATAAATTGGCTCTTGCAATGATAAAGGATCCTGTATTGCATCTAAAGCATACAGCACGTCTTCTTTTTTCATCTCAATCGCTTCTGCCAATTGTTCAATTGTCGGTTCATATAGATTCTCGGAAATAAACTGTTCTTTTGCTTGCATTGCTTTATAGGCAATGTCTCTTAAAGAGCGAGAGACGCGCAAAGCATGATGATCACGCAAATGTCTTCTAATTTCGCCAATGATCATTGGTACAGCATATGTTGAAAATCGAACATTATGCTTTAAGTCAAAATGATCAATAGCTTTTAATAAGCCAATACAACCTACTTGGAATAGGTCATCTGCTTGTTCGCCACGATAGGAAAACCTTCCGACAATACTCAATACAAGCCTTAAATTACAAATTACCAGTTCATCTCTTACCCATTCTTCTCCTGCTTGTAAGCGAACGAACAGCTCTCTCATCTCTTCATGTTTTAGCACTGGCA
>Ga0182745_1002765_pt1 | contig 15428 bp, 10 predicted proteins | sample eDN3rd30CKraftBY_FD_128523 | JGI IMG/M metagenome (GOLD analysis project Ga0182745, IMG submission 128523) | Enriched backyard soil microbial communities from Emeryville, California, USA - eDNA 3rd pass 30_C Kraft BY (version 2) (version 2) | ecosystem: Environmental > Terrestrial > Soil >...
ATTGAGGAACGACAAGGTGTATGCGCCGGGGTTGAGATTGCTATAGAGGACACCGCCGCCAGAGGTGACCTGGGAGCCGAGGGAACCGGCGGGGCCATCGAGCTGGAAAGTCGCGGCATCCGGAGACACCGTGCAGGTGGTCAGGGTAGCCGGGTCGTTGGCTGGCAGGGTGACACCTGTGGAACAGGAGTTGACCACGGCCTGGATGGACCCAACCTCGACAACCTCGGGAGCGAGACCCTGCCCTTGCGTGTCCGTCGTCGTGTCGTCAGTCGTCTGGTCCGTTTCAACGACAGTGTCCGTCGTTTGTTCGGTGGTATCCGTGGTTTGGTCGGTCGATTGATCGGTGGTGTCCGCAGGTTGCTCCTGCGTTTGGTCACTCGAGGTGTCGTCCCCATCCTGCGCGGCGGCAGTGTTCAGGAGGCCAGGTACGATCGAAGCCAGCAACATCGCGACAGTCAACCAGGTCCAGATGGTCTTTAGTCCCATTCGTGGGAAATGTCGTTTCGATCCTGATCCTGTAGTCATCGAGATTCCTCCTCTCCGGTATTTTTCTTCGATTCAACGGGAAACCCCTGCTCTCGCCACGCCTTGATACCGCCATCCAGGTGGGCCACATCCTGATACCCCATGCTGCGCAACGTCTCCGTAGCCAACGCGGACCGGCCGCCGGAAGCGCAGACGAGGATGATGCGATGGTCGGGGTCGAATTCCTCGCGATGACAGGGACTGCTGGTGTCGGCGTAGAACTCCAGCATGCCGCGCGGCGCATGATGGGCGGAAGCGATATGCCCGGCGGCATGTTCTTCCGACTCACGGATATCGATCAGTGTTGCGGAACCGGCCAGAAGCTCCCGGGAGACCTGATCGGGGGAGAGGTTCTCGATACGGGATCTGGCCCGGGCCACCATTTGTGATGCGGATTGACTCATCACAACCACCTGCCTTTCCTGACGTAGGAGGGATGTCACACAGCGTGACGGCGGGAACACCCCGACAGGAACCATGGTGGCGGACAGGAGGCTGTGGCACATCGGCAGGAATTACCCATTTTTGCCATATGCCGTGGGTGATGATATGGGGTGAAATTACCCAGAAGGAAAACCCGGGTACGATGCAGCACCTCGCCCACTCCCCGGTGGTGCAAGAGAAAAACGCGATCCCGCAGCCTGCCCCGGATTAATCACGAGCACGCAATCTCCGCGCGTCAGCCACGTCATCCTGAGCGACGCAATGGGGTCGCTTGCGCTATTCGCTGGCTCATGCCAGCTCACCCCGCCGGGGGTCGCTTGCGCTTTTCGGTCACGAGGTGACCTCACCCTCCCGGATGCCCGTGCGCAGCGAAGCGAGAGCACCGTTTCGGTGAGCATTCGGCTTCGCCGGGGGATGCTTCGGCCGCGGCGTCAGCATGACGGTTTTTTGGCGGAGGTGGGGAATACGCGCAACGCAATACGGGGCGCCGCATCGCAGGTTCGTTGACAGAGGTACGAGCCGTGGGAGTGACCTCCACATGGGACGTACGGGCGATGCCCGTAACTGCGGGGCGATGACGAGCATCGCCCGTAGGTGTCAGCGTTCCTCCCAGTAATCAGCCGGATTCGGTATCAACCACTTCCCCCGGATCAGGCGGATGCGCTGAAAGCAGACACAAGGATCCCTCGGCACGGATGCATCTCGCTGCGCTCGGGATGACGGGGCTTTTTGGCAAGCTGGAAGGATACGACAACAGGTCTACCCTTCCAGCATCGCCGCCGCTTCGCGCCGGGAGTGAACATCCAGCTTGGTGAAAATACCGGTGACGTGACGCGCGACCGTGCGGGGACTGATGCTAAGCTCCTCAGCGATTTCCTTGTCCGCATAGCGCTTCGCGATCAGGAGCAGCACCTCCTGCTCACGTGGAGTGAGCCCAAAGCGCGCCGCGAGGGTTAATGGCAGGACCGGGGCGTCATTTTCAACGCCGCCGACGCGGCGTGAAGCAGCATCGTGAACCTGGACGATCATCTCCGGTACCGTCAACCACCGCCCCTTGGCGATCAGGACTTCGCTTCGATCATCACCGAGCGCCTTGCCAACCAGATGTCTTGTTTCGTGATGATCCCCCGCTTCATGTGGCTGGATCGGGATGGTCGAGGCGGTTCTCGTCACATCGATCGCCCCGAGGGCCATGGCCGCAAGCTCGGCTTCGCCCGCGTGGGCCATCCAAAGCGCCATCGCCTCCAGCCAAACCAGCAAACCACGCGGATCGCCCACTTCCCGCCGGTATTGCAGAGATTCAGCGTGCGCCTCCCATGCAGCGGGAAGATCACCCAATGCGCGAGCACACTTGCCAACGTGATCGAGCGAAATGGCGATCCCGCGGGTATCCGCGAGCCGGCGGTCGATCGCCAATGAATCACGCGAACATCGCATAGCCTCTTCAAACCGTCCCAGGCAGTAGAGGGCGACGCCCATGGTGTCGATGCTGTGGGAGGCACCGTGCAGATTGCCGAGGGTGATGAAGGCCGTCCGTGACTCTTTACAATATTCGACCACGCGCTCGAATTCCCCGGCGTCAAGCGCGAGGATGGCCATGTTGTTGAGGGTCCCGGCGATGTTGTCGAGGTCGTTGACCTTGCGATGACATTCCAGGGACCGTTCCATCCGCTCCCGGGCACGAGTATTCCGATTGAGCCGACTATCGACAAAGGAAAGCAAACGCAAGGCGAAGCCGATGCCACTGTCGTCACTATTGGCGCAAGCAATCGCCAGCGAACGCTCGCCGGATTGCTCCGCCGGTTCGATATCGCCCTGTTCCAGGGCAAGCCACCCCGCCATGAAATGCGAGCGGGCCTGCAAATCTGGTGGGAGCCGCTCCTGCCAGGCAGGGTCGAGGGTGGGTTTGAGCCAGTTCCGTCCCTCGACCAGCATGCCGCGCAGTCGCCAGAAGCGCCACAGGGCGCAGGCGAGCCGGGTGTACGCCGCGACATCGCCTGTCTCAAGGAAGGTCCCCAGAGCGGCCCGCATGTCGGTCTGGGAGGCGTCGATCCGGGTCGTCCATGTCTCCTGATCCGGTCCGACCAGCAGGGGTGCAGCCTTTTCGGCGACATCAAGGTAATAGTGGGCGTGGCGCAGTCGGATGGCAGCAAGCTCCCCGGCATCTTCCAGGCAGGCGAGCGCATAATGGCGCACGGTCTCAAGGAGGTAAAACCGTGGGCCATCGTGCGCCTGCCGGACACGCTGAACGAGGCTCTTGTCCGCGAGCGACATCAGCAGATCCAGCGCCTCGACATCACACAGCGGCGCCTCGGCATCGCGGGCACAGATGACCTCCACCGCTTCCGGGGTGATACCGCCAGCGAATACACCGAGACGGCGGAAAATATGCTGCTCGCGTTCCGGAAGCAGATCGTGACTCCAGCCGATGGTGTCACGGATGGTTCGTTGATGCATGGGGCGGTCGGCAGGACCGCCAGTGAGCAGGGAGAGTCGGTCCGGCAGGCGTTCCAGCAATGTGGCCGGGGTAAAGACCTTGAGGCGGGCGGCGGCCAACTCGATCGCCAAAGGCAAACCGTCGAGCCGGGCACAGATGGCGGCGATGTCGGCAGCATTGTCGTCGGTCAGGGCAAAGCCGGGAGCAACCTGCCGCGCCCTGTCGACCAGCAAGGCGACGCTTTCGATGGCAGAGATCGCGTTCCGGTCAGACGCCGTCTCCAGATCCGGAATCTCCATGGGCGGAACGACGTACTCGAACTCCCCGGAGAGATGCAGCACCTCCCGGCTGGTGGCGAGGATGGTGAGCTGACCGCAGGTGGAGAGCACACGGGTCAGGAAAGGAATCGGCAACAATTGCTCGAGATTATCGAGCACCAGCAGCATCGAGCGATCCCGCGCATAATTGATGATGCGGGATTCGAAGGATTCCCCGGCAATGGATTGCAGGCCAAGCGCCTCGGCGATGACATACGGTACCTGCTCGCTACGACGAATGGCGGCGAAGGAGATAAAACGGATGCCATCGGGAAAGGCTCCCACCATCTCGTCAACAGCAGCCTCGGCAAGGCGGGTTTTCCCAACCCCCGCAGGGCCGGCAAGGGTCAACAGCCGGACATCATCCTGTTTGAGGAGAGCGACGATTCCGGCGAGTTGCTCCCGGCGGCCGACAAACGATGTCAGCGGCTGGACGATGTCCAACACCCGGCGAGGGTTCCCTGGAGATGGTGTGGAGGCCGACACGTTCGTCCTCACCTGACTCGAGCACATGGGCCGGACCCTGTTCTGCGAATGCCTCTCTTATGTTCCTTCCAATTCTAGCAAGCAAACACAATAATCCCCGCCCGACAGGCGCAGAACGGATGACGACGTACAAAGCAACGGACGATTATGCGCTTTCGTGCGCGGGACGGAGCGTACGGAGGGCCGCCGACCAGCGAACGAGTTCGTCCAGCATGGCGGTGCCTGAGGATTGGTGAGACTCGATCGGCTGGAAGACACCGGTTTCCTGATTGATGTGGTTGTTGACGAACTGGACGGCAACCGCTTCCTTCAGGGGCATCATGGAGAGGCAGGTTATGACGCTCTTGATATGTTGCTGGGCGCGCAGCCCACCGGAGACACCACCGTAACTGACAAGCCCCACCGGTTTGTGGGTCCATTCCTGGGAGAGATAATCCAGGGCATTGATCAGGGGAGCCGTCGCGCTGTAATTGTATTCAGGCATCACGAAGACATACGCATCGCAGGAATCGACCATGGCGCTCCACCGTTTGGTCTTTTCCTGCGTGTATTGTCGCAGCCGGGGATGGTTGGGTTCATTCATCAGGGGCAGGTCGATTTCCTTGAGATCGGCCACAGTCACGTCAAACGCACCGTGCTCCGCGGCGAACTCGACGAACCAGTCACCGACAGCCTTGCCTACCCTGCCCTCACGAACACTGGCGACGATCACCATCAGGCGCGGCTTGCCGGTATTGTCTTGCTGCGTTGTTCTTGTCATGTTCTTCCTTAAATAATCGACACGCGTGCAATGCACGCCAGCATTACGACCAACGCCGAATTATGCACCGAAGCAAGCCACCCGGAGCAAAACGTTTCGACGAGATGAAACGCACCCTTGCTTCACAACGTTCGGCGGTTGCCGGGTTATCGGTCCCGGCGGCGGGGGTCGACGGCGTCGCGCAGGCCATCTCCGACGTAATTGACGGAAAGCACGGTGATGAAGATCAGCAGGCCCGGGAAGAGACCTCGCCACCAGTGTCCCTGGTTGACGACGACACTCTGGGCCTCGGCGAGCATCCGGCCCCAGGTGGCCTGCGGTGGCTGGAACCCAAGTCCAAGAAATGACAGGGCGGATTCGGTGAGGATCGCCCCCGCGATACCGAGGGTGGCGGCGACAATGACCGGGCTAAGGGCGTTGGGCAGAACGTGGCGGAATGCAATCCGCCAGGATGGCACACCAACGGTACGCGCGGCCTCGACGTATTCCATACGGGTTAGCGAGAGAAAGCTGGCACGGACGAGCCGCGCGGTCCCCATCCAGCGGAAAATGCCGATCGCGATGACGATCGTCCAGAAGCCCTGTCCGACCAGTGCGAGCAAGAGGATCGCGACCAGCAGACCTGGCATGGAATAGAACACATCCACCAACCGCATGAGAATATTGTCGACGACACCACCAACATACCCCGCGACAGTCCCGACCAGAACCCCGATCGTGATGGCGAAGGTGACCGCAACCAGCGCGACGGTGAGCGAGATCCTTCCCCCTTCCATGGTTCGCACCAGTTGATCCCGGCCGAGTTCATCGGTCCCGAAGGGGTGCGACAGGGAGGGAGGCTGGCTTTTGGCACTGAAATTGATCTGTTCAGCATCCCATGAGGAGATCACGGGACCGGCGATCGAGAACACGGCGATGGCGACGAGCAGGAGAAGGCACACGAGGGCGATCTTGTGACGGCGAAATGCCTTCCAGCTGTCTCCCCAGAGCGACCGATGCTCGATATGCGGTGATCCGGCTCCGGCAAGCGACGGGGAGGCCGGAGCGCCATCCGCCTTCTGTATCGCATTCCGCGTCATGGTGGTCCCACTCATCGATATCGAATCCTTGGATCAAAGACTCCATACAGCATATCGGCCAGGATGTTACACACGATAACCATGACTGATGCCAGCATGAGAATCCCCATCAATACGGGGTAGTCCCTCAAATTCGCGGAATCCACAAAGAGCCGCCCCATCCCGGAGATGGCAAAAACCGACTCCACAATGACGGCACCAATGAAGAGATCCGGCAACTCCGTAGCTACGACAGTGATGATTGGGGTAGCGGCACTGCGGAGGGCATGTACCACAAGGATGACGCGCTCCCGCAGTCCCTTGGCCTGGGCAGTCCGGATGTAATCCTGCCCGAGGACATCCAGCATGGCGGCCCGCACATACCGGGTGAGCGAGGCGGTTGACGTGAGCGCCAGCACACTCACCGGCATGATCAGGTGCTTGATGAGATCCCAAAAGACGGCCCATCCCGTGAGATCCTGCCGCAGGTCGTTCAGGCCAACGGAGGGCAGCCAGCCAAGGCTGAAAGAAAAGAGATACAGCAACATAAGGCTGGACCAGAAGCTGGGGATGGAGATGCCAAAGAACGAAATACCCGTGGAGAGATAGTCGAAAAACGAGTATTGACGGACAGCACTCAGCAAACCGATCGGTATGGAGATGAGGATAGTCAGCGTGAACGCCAGTCCGGTGACCAGCAGGGTGGTCGGCAGGCGATCCATGATCATGGTGAGTACCGGCTGCCCGGTATTGAAGGATGTCCCCCAGTCTCCCTGCACCAGATCCGTTCCCCAATGCAGGAACTGAATGTAGAGCGGATCATCGAGACCGTACTTGTTACGCAGGCGATCGAGATCTTCGGCGGTCATCCGGCCGCCGGCATCTTCGGCAATCGCCAGGGGGCCACCGGGAGTCATCTGGAGCATCAGGAAGACCAGGATGCTGATACCGATCAGCAAGGGGATGGCCTGTAAGCACCTGCGAATCACATACCTTCCCACGGGATTCCCTCCACACCGACGAGGTGAGTATTCACGCGTTCCCTGTTGATCCGCCAGAACCCTCTGGCCGAAGAGCGTCAGCGGCCCATTCCCTCCCGTGTAATCCGGGAGGTGTGATACCGAAACCGGACGGCTCCCTCATGGTGGTGGAGGGGCGAACGGCCAAAGGGGTAAGGTGAGGTCACCCCGCGACCGAAAAGCACAAGCGCCCCTATCTGCCGCCCATGCCGCGAAGCGGCATCAGCGCCACCACCAGGGAATCACCCAGGACCCGTCCGTACGAAGCGAACCGTCCGGTCTCTCTCCGGCTTCACATCCCCCACCGCACATCCGGATGAAGAGGCGGGATTACGCCTCGTCGATATACCAGTCGGCAGCACTGTAGAGCGCGCCACGATCCCGGAAGAAGTCGGTGCCGACACCCTTGAGATGATCCCGCCAGGCTTCCGCCTTGGCCGAACGATACAGCGCGATGGCCGGGCGATCCTCATTCACGATTGCCACAATCTGGTCGTACACCGCCTGGCGGGTATCCCGGTCCAGCGTGGTCAACGCCTCCTTCGCCAATTCATCGACGTCCGGATTGCTGTAGAAGGTGTAGGTATTGCCAGACGGGTTCTCCTCGGAGGCAATCTGTTCCGTGGTGAATAACGAAACCCAGTCGAACGGATCCACCTCGTATCCAGCCCGGCTCATCAGGATATCGAATTCGCCCCGGGCCAGGATGCCCCCTTCCTGATAGCTCCCGAAGATAGTGTTGGACGGCACGTTCTCGATATTGAGCTCGATACCGATGTCTTTCATATTTTGTTGGACGACCTGCTGATAGAGTTCCCGGACCTGGTCACCGGCGATGGTCTGGTACTTGAGGCTGGCCCGAACGCCATCCTTCTCGCGTATCCCGCCATCACCTTCAACCCATCCAGCATCATCAAGGATTTGCCGCGCCTTGTCAGGATCGTACGGGGTGGGAGGAACCTCCACCCTGGCCCAGCCGGAGAAGATGAACGACGTCTCCAACGTACCGAACCCACCCAGGACCTCATCGATGATGACTTGCCGGTCGACGCCGTAGTCCATCGCCTCGCGGATCGCCTTGTCACCAAGCACCGGATGGGGCGTGGAAGGATCGCCCGTGGTCGCATTATTCAACCAGAGCCACTCGACGCTCGTACCGCCGTCATCCACCCAGACAACGACTCCATCGCCATTATCCTGAGCCTCTGTCAGCACCGGCAAATCACCAGTAACGATGAAATAGAGGTAATCGAGTTCGCCGTTGATGAACGAGGCGATGGCGGCGTCCTTCTGGGGCGTGATCTTGATGGTCATACCATCCAGATATGGCTTGCCTTCCTCACGGTAGTTGGCATTGCGCTCAAGTGTGATCTGATCGCCGGTTTTCCATTCGGTGATCACGAAAGGCCCCGTGCCCAAAGGAATCCGCGCCTGCTCGTGCTCCTGGGTGACAGCCGTGGAATCGAACTTGTGCTTCGGCAGCACCTGTTGCCACAGCTCCAGATACATGGGATTGATCTGGGTCATCTTCACCTCAACGGAGAGGTCATCTATCTTCGTCACCGATTCCACAAGACTGTATTCGGCACCGACACTCGGTGTACTTTCCGGATTCTCGTAGACTTCCCAGGTGAAAACGATGTCATCGGCGGTGAACGGCTCACCATCGGACCAGGTGAGACCCTCTTGCAGGCGATAGGTAATGGTCAGGTTGTCTTCGGAGATGCCGCCATTTTCCCGCGTCGGGAGTTCCGACGCCAGCACCGGCATGTATTCACCCGCGGTATTGGCGACAAACAGGGGATCGACGGTGAGCACCGAGATGAAGGATCCGGATTGCCCGTTGAAGAAGTCATTGAGTTGCCCGGGTTCCTGAATCAACCCCATGACGATCCGGCCGCCCGAAACCGGCTCACCACTGGTGGCCGTCGCATCCTGGGCGAAGACGCTGGGCATACCGGTTGGCAGTGCCGTCCCGACAGCAACGGCGGCGGAGCCAGCCACCATCTTCCGGCGATTCAGTGAATGGTCGGCAAGGCGGTGGATTACGGTAACGGGATTATCGTGGCGAGTAGACGTCGACATGATTTCACTCCCTTGGTGACAAGCATTGGCTCAAACATGTGTCATACACGCCGTTGATCCCGTGATTCACACGACCATCAAGATCCCGGGCGTTTGGATATGACACATCAGGTCATGGAAAGTTGGGGGTTCAGTTCCTCCTTTACTGGTTGTGCGCCGAACGCATACCGGTAGTACTCGTGCTCATTTGGTGGGCCGACAGCTACCCAGATACGTTTCTCCAGGGGCTGGGCAATGAGCGAGGCGAAGGTAATGGTGTCTGTTTCGGGGTTGTCTGCGCCGGTACGGCAGAGGCAATCCGGATGACAACTCCGGTCCCGCAGGATGGTCTGCATCACGGCCGGTGACAGTTCACCATGCCGAGCGTCCAGCATCTCCCGCATGGTGGCGTGCCGGATACGGGAGTTTTCCAGGTAAGGAGACTGGGCCCGCTCATGCTGGAGCATCGTCTCGTGCGTGTAGTGATTGGCATGGGCGATGATCCCCCGTTCGGGACCAACCCGGGCATCGTGGATGGCTGTTGTTTCAAGATCCGCAGCGGAGCCCCGGGTATCGAGCATGAGCAGATTTCGCGAAGATGCGCGTGGCACCGCGCGGACAGCGGCTATGGCGTCGTCCACCGTTTCGTGCGTCAGCGCCAGGCGGGAGAGCAGATAACGGGGGAACCCGACGCGCCATCCCTCACACGAGAGGTAATTGGCACAGACGCCAAGGCCGCGATCATTGATGCCGATATATGACACCTGCCCGGCTGGTAAGAGCATGAGGATCGATGGCATGTCATCGAACACCATTTCCACGACCACACTGATCTGGCTGTAGAAATCCGGCAAATCGGCATTCTGGCCGATCAGCCCCAGACCATCAGCGGTGGCTTCCGGCAGCACCGCGAAAGTGGTGCACTCATCACCGGGTTCTTTCTCAATATCCTCTTTGGTGACGACCCCAAGCTCGGCTCGAAGCTGGATCAGCCAGGCATCCTCCAATGAGAGACCGCTGCCAGCGGCAACCCCCCGGATTTCGTCGTCGAAGAAGGGAGCATATTTCTGGATGTAGGGACGATAGGCCAGCGCTCGCGCTCGCGCATCGTCCGGGGAAATCCCCATCCGTGCTTGCAAGCGATCCAGAGCCAAATCCCGATGCCGATGAATGAGATCGGCACAAGCGCGCCCATAGTGTTCACCGATCTCGTAGTGAGATCCTTCAAACCGGAAGAATGGAAACGAAGAGGGTACCTGCTCCATATTGACCGACCTTGCTCCCTGGTGCACGGGTTACACAATCCCGCGAATCACCTGTTGTTGGGCGTGTACGATGCCGCATATTGACGGGATATCCTGTTAACGAATTGGCCACAGACTATCATGTACTCCAATGTGTGTCAATGCATACAATGCAATACCTGGGAAGTCATTCAAGGCCAAAACACGGTAGACTGGACGAAACACAGGTGGGATGCGGGGAGCGAGGACACCATGCCCGAGCATGAAAACGGCCAGCGAGATCGACGCAGCGAGATGGCCGCAATCCGGAAAAAATACGAACAAACCGGACCAATGGTGGAGATCGCCTACTGGACCATCAGGGATGCGATCCGGAGCGGGGTGATTGCACCAGGCGAATCCCTGATCGAAATTGATCTGGCGGATGAGCTGGATATGAGCCGGACCCCCATCCGCGAGGCACTGCGCCGCCTTGCCGTGGACCGGCTGATCGAAACCGGTCCACGGCGGGGCTATATCGTCCCCACCATTTCGATGAGTGAGTTTGTCGAGATCTTCGAGATCCGGGAACTCCTGGATGGACTCTCGGCCCGCTATGCGGCCCAACGCATGGGAGTGGCGGAGATATCCGTGCTGGAGGATGTGATCCGGCAGCATGAAATCGCCGTCGATGCGGATAACTTTCCCGTGATCATGTCCACGGCGGACCAGTTCCATATGATGCTCCGATCCGGCTCGAAGCAGGATCGCGTACCGCAGATGCTTGCCGTGCTGACGGATGCATCCCGCTCGGCCAAGGGGCGGGAACTGGCACCGGACAGGATGCGGGAAGCGGCTCGCGAGCACCGGGCGATTTATGAGGCTATTGCGAAACACGATCCGGCGGCTGCCGAGGACCTGATGCGGGAACATGTGCGCCATGCGCTGCGAGCGCAAATCCTGGCGTATCAGCATTCCAGCATTCGTGAGAGCGTTTAGTACCACATCCTGGTGATGCGTTGGCAGTCATTCTGGTTGTTCGCTGATGCTATTCTGCTCGCGTCCGGAGTCGTTCGTGGAACCGGCCCTCGCAGCTGCGGCCGGTGGCCTACCTCTGGATGACATTCGCGTGGTTTCCATCGGAAACTGGCCACTGGCCGCAGCTGCGAGGATCACCCTGGCGCCCGTACCTCGTGACGAATCATCCCGATTCGACATCATTATTTCGTTCATATATCGAACAAGTTACATCTCCTTATACAGAATCCAGGTAAACACGGTGGGGTGATCTCCGAAGATCGACGCCTGCGGCGCCGATGGGCAGCGAGCCTCACGGCCGCCTGCCCCTACACCACTCCGTACCAATCACCCGGACACCGTATTACGCCATCCGCAGCATCAGCGACTTGCCGGATGCGCAATCCTGGTCCATGATGGTGACCACTGATCTGCATGGCATGCACAGTTGGATAGCAATCTTTTGGTATGAGGCTGTCGATTCGGAAGTCGATTGCCTTTTGGGGGAACCTTGAGCACCTGGTCGGGATCGCCACCGGGTCCTTAAAGCATTCATATAAACGGCGCCCCATATAGAACGAATGATGAACGAAGGACACCAGGCGATGGCGGTATTTGGGCGGACAAGCTACGGCACCCTTTTCGAACTCTTGCGGATGTATCCGGAAACCACCCGGACCGAACTGGTCCAGATGTCTGGACTGAGCAAGGCCACGATTTCGGAAGCCGTCTCCAGATTGATGGAGGTCGGGTTGATTGCCGAAACGGGCAAACGCCAGCCAAACCGGGGACGCAGCCAGGTGGTGCTGGCGCTACAACCGGCAATGAGGCAAGTCATTGGGGCGCAGTTCACTGGTGATGGATGTTTCGCGGTGCTGGCAGATTTACGGGCGGGGCCAATTGCCTGGGCGAAACGGGACCATCTGGGACAAAGTCCGGAAGGCTTCGTGGAAGCCCTGGTGGCATGCGTGGAAGAGCTGCGGGCACAGGCTTCGGCCCCGGTACTCGGCATCGGGATCGGCGTGCCGGGGCTGGTGGATGGCTCGGGGCGGGAAGTGATCCTGTCAGTGACCTACGGGTGGGAGCATGTTCCCATTTGCGACATGCTGGAGCAACGGCTGGGGATGCGGGTGACGGCCACGAACCGGTCGAAAGCCGCAGCACTGGGCGAATTCTGGCAAGGGAATCACACAGGGAGAACGGATAACCTCGCCTATATCAATATCGGCGCCGGAATTTCCGCCGGTTTTGTCAATCAGGGCAAGCTCTTTACCGGAAGCGGTGGTTCGGCGGGAGAGATCGGACACACCACCGTCTTGCCAGATGGCCCCACCTGCGCCTGTGGTAACCGCGGCTGCCTGCATGTGATGGCGTCCGAACGGGCCCTGCTCCAGACTGTGCGAAACCGGGTACGAGGGGATCCCAACGCCGTGCTGGGCGACGAATTGCCCCTGAATGCCCTTGGCACGTTGACGATGGAAAAACTGCACGCCGCTGCTGACGAGGGCGACGCAACGGTACTCGAGGCCATCAACGAAACGGGAACCTGGGTGGGGTTGGCCCTGGCCAACATGATCAACCTGATCAACCCTTCGCTGGTGGTGCTGGGTGGGTCAATTCCCGCCTTCGGGCAGCCATTCCTGACGGGAGTTCGTGAAGAGGTGCGACGCAGAGCCCTGTGGGATGCGCTGCATGGGATGGACATCGTGCTCTCGTCGCTGGGAGAAACGGCGGGAACCCTGGGGAGTGCGGCCCTGTTCCTGGATACGCTGAATGTCGAAACGATATTGGCATAAAACCAGGCTACCCGGCGAATATCGCAGGGATGATTGCGTCTCGTTTGACGAAACCACCACCCTGCAATCACGATGTATACATTGTGTTTGCAGGGCGCTTATACGAAATCCGGATGGCTACTGGAAGCAATGCTCCCTCGTACGGGCGATGCATGTCATCGCCCATCGGCGCCAGCCTGGCTTGTACGAGGCGCAACTGCGTGGCGAATGGAGCGATCATGCGATCAGCAACCACGGAAAATCATCCGGATTCCGTATGACAGACAACTAATGGTCGGTCCCGGCATCCTCAACGCCAGTTGGCGGCTCGGGGTCGGCATTGGGGAAGGCGTCCTTCAGATCATCGACACCTTCCTGCGGCGTCATTGACGCCACCAGTTCCTGACGCGCCTCGCGCTTGGCATCGAAATCGATCCCCAGGCGCTCACTCATGCTGTCGACCAGACTCTGGTCCGCCTCGCCATCGCGGTTGAAGGACCATTGCAGCATGGGAGGCCCCATCGGCACGTCATCGCCCGGGGCACCGACGCCATCCGGACGACCCGTGTGCCAAGTGTGCCACGTTTTTCCGTAACTATTGACCAGCGCCGTCATCAAGCCAAGTTCGTCTTCATCAGTCATATCCGGGGCACCGAGCACACCGGAAACAATTTCGTAATTGTGCGGATGCCAGTATTGATGTTCCTCATGCGGCAACGCATCGAACATCTCACCGGAAATCAGGTATTCCACACCCATCAGCTTGGCACCAACCTCACCGCCATCGAACACCGCGCACTGGATAACACCACTATCGAGCACCTGGCAGAAGTGATGCGCCTCCATCTGCATCATCGGGTCCTCCTTGGCACAGTGGAGCCCGACGGCGTAGACATTGAATGCGGTCATGGGGTAATTGGCGGCGGGGTTTTCGGAAGATGCCTCAGGAGATGCATCCTGGGCACTCCCCTTCTGGATCACCGCGACGGCCGCCGCACCTGCCCCTGCTGCTGCGAATGTGCGCCGGGACATGATGTACTTCGGAACGAGACGATGCGTGTGAGACTCAGAAGACATGATGAACGGTTCTCCTCGCCCCCGTCGGGGGCAGTAACGTTGGCTGGCGGAGCGGGACGAACACCGACCGTTCCTCAGAACGTGAGCCAGGGGTTCTGTAGCCAGGACCGCCATGCTGCAGTTCTTCCGTGAGGAGACGCTTCGGGATATTCTTCCCGCGTTCCGCTTTTGCTGATTGGGACCCATGCCGCCAAATCACACGGCGGAGCCTGCGAGCATGGCAAATGCCGCATTCTCACCGGTGACTATGCGCAGCAAGAGCGATGGAACGACCATCGCGACCGGTCAATCCCTGTGAAAGCCAGTGAGGTAGGTACCATCGCCGGGGAGACGCTTCTCGCAATTCAGCGTCTCCGCGACGGACCAGGGATACCGGAGCGGCAGGTACCTGGAGTGGAAGGCACAATTTTCAATTGCCGCTCCTGCATCCCGAATGTATCAACGGATGTCCGCACATTCTGTGCGATGCACCCTAGACGGCGGCGACACCATCAATGCGGATCACCTGACCGGCCGGCATGCCAGGGCCGGACATCAGGGTGTTGATAGCAACGTGGAGATTGCCCTGCGCATCGAAGGCGACACCGTGAGGCATCATGATACCTTCAACAACGCTGGTGACAGCGCCAGCAGCATCAATCCGAACGACACGACCCGGACCAGGTCCCTGGGCGGTCATCTCACCGAAGAGTTGGCTGGCATACAGATTGCCATCAGGACCGGCAGTCAAGGACACGGTGAACGCCAGTGGCTGATCCGTAGCAAATGGGCTGAACGTGCCATCGGCGGCCATAACCAGGATGGACGGTGCCTCGGCTGGCCAATTCTCCCGCAATACGGCGACGTAGACGGTGCCATCAGCGCCGATCGTCACCGATGTCGGGACCGGCTGGCCGGATCCCATATCGGGGGAAGGTTCGATGCCGGTGAGTTCGGTCAGGCCGGGAACCACCGCCGCCGCAGTAATCTCGCCCGAATCGCGGTTGACCGTGTAGATCACATTGGCACCGGCATCGGCGACGAGGATATTACCGCCGCCAGCGTTGGCGATCATATAGAGATTCGAGTTGACGTCCGTGCCATCCAGGTTGTTGGCAACTTCATACGCGGCGAGGTCAGCGATGATGGAGACTTCGCCCGTCGCGAGATCGAGCACATTGAGGGCGTCCTCGCCATCAAGCAGCTCGAACCCCTGCTCGACGGCAACGCCACCGATGGAGAAG
>Ga0182745_1002772_pt1 | contig 15412 bp, 17 predicted proteins | sample eDN3rd30CKraftBY_FD_128523 | JGI IMG/M metagenome (GOLD analysis project Ga0182745, IMG submission 128523) | Enriched backyard soil microbial communities from Emeryville, California, USA - eDNA 3rd pass 30_C Kraft BY (version 2) (version 2) | ecosystem: Environmental > Terrestrial > Soil >...
CTTCGTTCCGCCGCGCGGAGCGGGGCTTCGGGGCGGCGCTTGAGTGCCTCGGTATAGATCCCGGTCAGCTTCGCCTCCCATGCCTGATGCGAGGCGTCGAGGCAGTTCAGCATCGGAAAATCGGGGTCGTCGCCCGAATATTTCTGCTGCGCATAGGTCAGGCAGGCCTCCATCCCCGTCCCGGCGCAATCGGCGCGCGCGCCCTGCGTCTCGGCGCCTTTCAGGCAGGTGTCGATCGTGGCGGGATCAAAGCCCGAGGCATCGCCCGCATGGACCGGAATCGCGAGGACGAGAAGCGCGAGCGTGGCGCGGATCATTCCTCGCCCTCGCCATCTTGCCCCATGTCGCGCAGGCGGAGCGCCTGCTCTCCGGTCAGCTGCAGCAGGCAGTTGGCGGCGGCGGGGCCACCCGCCGTGCCGCCCTGAAAGCGCACGGCCTCATATTCGCAACTGGAATCGCGAAAGGCGATCCAGTCACGCTGCGCCTGCTTCAGCACCGGGGCGGCAGGCTTGGCGGCCGAGCCGAGTTCGGCAAGCTCGGCATCCGCCGCCTCGGCCGCCTTCAGCACGCGGGCATATTCGCGGTTGAGCATCGCGTCCCAGTCGCGCGTCTCGGCGGAAAGGCAATTCCCCATGCCGACCGTCGTATCGCCGCCGGGGGTCGTCATGCAGGCGGTCGAGGCCTCGCCGATACAGACCCGCGCATTGCCGGTATCGCCCGCCGTCCGGTCGAGGCAGGCGGTCAGGATCTGCGGGTCATAGGCGGGTTCGTCGGCCAGTGCCGGGGTGGCAAGCAGGAAGGCAAGGGCAAGGGCACGCATCAGGCAATCTCCATCAGTTGACGTCCGATCAACATCCGGCGGATCTCGGACGTTCCCGCGCCGATCTCCATGAGCTTGGCGTCGCGGAAAAGACGGCTGACCACGCTGTCGTTCAGGAACCCTGCCCCGCCCAGCGCCTGCACGGCCTGATGCGCCTGCACCATCGCCTGTTCCGAGGCATAAAGCACCGCCCCCGCCGCGTCCTGCCGCGTGACCTTGCCCGCGTCGCAGGCGCGCGCGACCTCGTAGACATAGGCGCGGGAGGTGTTCAGCGCGACATACATGTCGGCGATCTTGCCCTGCATCAGCTGGAACGATCCGATCGGCTGGCCGAATTGCCGCCGGTCACGGACATAGGGCATCACCTCGTCAAGGCAGGCCGCCATGATGCCGGTGCCGATGCCCGACAGCACCAGCCGCTCGTAATCGAGGCCGGACATCAGCACGCGCACGCCCCTGCCCTCGGATCCCAGCACATTCTCGAACGGGATCTCGCAATTCTCGAAGATCAGCTCTCCGGTGTTCGAGCCGCGCATCCCCAGCTTGTCGAAATGCGGCGAGGTCGTGAAACCCGCCATGCCGCGTTCGACGATGAAGGCGGTGATGCCGCGGCTGCCGGCCTCGGGGTCGGTCTTGGCATAGACGACCAGCGTGTCGGCGTCGGGTGCGTTGGTGATCCAGTATTTGTTGCCGTTGAGGACATAGCGGTCATTCCGCTTCTCGGCGCGCAGCTTCATCGATACGACGTCGCTGCCCGCCCCTTCCTCGGACATGGCGAGTGCGCCCACATGCTCGCCCGAACAGAGCTTCGGCAGGTATTTCGCCCGCTGCGCATCGGTGCCGTTCAGCTTGATCTGGTTCACGCAAAGGTTCGAATGCGCGCCATAGGAGAGGCTGACCGAGGCCGAGGCCCGCGCGATCTCCTCGGTCGCGATGACATGGGCGAGATAGCCCATGCCCGCCCCGCCCCATTCCTCGGGGACGGTGACGCCCAGCAGGCCAAGCTCTCCCATCTCGCGCCAAAGCTCGTTCGGGAAGGCGTTCGAGCGGTCGACCTCGGCGGCAATGGGCTTCACCCGCTCTTGCGCCCAGCGATGCACCATCTCGCGCAGGGCGTTCACGTCCTCGCCCAGATCGAACTCCATCCCTGCGGTGAACATCGGCTCCTCCTACCGGTTATTGAACAGTTGTTCATTTAATTCGCTTATGCGGCGGGCCTGCCTCTCGCGTCAAGCCCCATGCAGTCGCGATGCTGTCGCGCGGACCCGAGTCGGGCAAGCGGGAAGCGGTGTTGACAGGCGGGGCCGCGCGCGCGATCCATGCCCGCCCGAAGCCTAAGGGGAGCGCATGGAGACCCAAGCCCGCCTGCTGATCGCGCGCCATGCGCCGCTTGCCAGCCCCGGACTGGCCGGGCGGCGCGACGTGGCGGCCGATTGCTCAGACACCCGGTCGCTTGGCTGGCTTGGGCAGCAGCTTGTCGCCGACCGGCTGTGGTCCAGCCCGGCCCTGCGCTGCCGGCAGACCTGCGCGGCGATGGACCTTCGCCCCGAGATCGTCCCCGAGCTGTGGGAGCAGGATTTCGGCGACTGGGAACAGACGGGCATTTCCGACCTTGGGCCATTGCCGCCCGAGGCGCTGGCCGTCCATCGGCCGCCCGGCGGCGAGAGTTTCCTCGACATGGCCGGGCGGGTGCAGCGAGTGCTGGCCGAGGCGTCGGGGACGGTCGCGATCGTCGCCCATGCCGGAACGGTGCGCGCGGCGCTGGCCCTCGCGGTGGGTCCGGCGGCGCTGTCCTTCAGCGTCGCGCCGCTCTCGCTGACCATCCTGTCGCGCAGTTCAGGCGGCTGGGCGGTCGAGGCCGTGAACCGGGTCGCGCCGTGATCCTCTCGACCGATACGCTGACTGTGGCGCTGGTCGCGCTGCTGATCGACGTGGCGATGGGCTGGCCCGATGCGCTCTATCGCCGCATCTCGCATCCGGTGGTCTGGATCGGCCGGCTGATCGAGGCCCTCGACCGGCGCTGGAACCGGGGCCGCCACAGGATCGCGCGCGGGGCGCTGGCGGTGGTCGTCGTGGTCGCGGCGGCGGTGCTGCCGGCGCTTCTACTCGCGTGGCTGCTGATGCCGCTTGCGGCCGGGCCATTCATCCTTGGCGCCCTCGCCTGGCCGCTGGTCGCGGCAAGGTCGCTCGATGCCCATGTCGCGGCGGTGGCCCGCCCGCTCGCCTCCGGCGACATCGCGGCGGCACGGCAGGCAGTGTCGATGATCGTCGGCCGTGACCTACCCGAGGACGATGCCGCCCCAATCGCGCGCGCCGCGCTGGAGAGCTTGGCCGAGAACAGTTCGGACGGGGTGATCGCGCCCCTTCTCTGGGCGGCGGTGGCGGGACTGCCGGGGATCGCGGCCTATAAGGCAATCAACACGCTCGATTCGATGATCGGCCATCGCAGCCCGCGACACGAGCTCTTCGGCAGGGTCGCCGCGCGGCTCGATGACCTCGTGAACCTGCCCGCGTCGCGGCTGACGGGGCTGCTTTTCGTGCTGGCCGCGGGTTCGGGACGCGCCTTGCGGGTGATGTGGCGCGACGCGGGCCAGCACCGCTCGCCCAATGCCGGCTGGCCCGAGGCCGCGATGGCCGGCGCGCTGGGGGTCAGGCTCTCTGGCCCGCGCAGCTATCACGGGGTCGAGACGCCGGAGCCGTGGCTCAACGCGGGCGCGCGCGACCCCGATGCGGCGGACCTCTCAAGGGGCCTCGGCATCTATCGCCAGTCGGTGGTCAGCGCTGGCGTCCTCATCGGGATCGCCTTGCTGCTGGCCTAGCGCCAGTCGAAGAAACCCGCGGGCGCGCGGGACAGCAGTTCCTCGGCCAGATCGGTCCCCATGGCGCGACCATCGGCCGCAGGGCCGCGACGCTCGCCAAAGATGATCGCGCCGCCATCGGGTTGCAGGATCTCACCCCTGAGCCACAGGCTGTCGCCCTCGATCACGGCAAGGCCGGCAATCGGCGTCTCGCAGGATCCGTCGAGCCGGGCAAGGAAGGCCCGCTCCGCCGCGACCCGGAGCGCCGAGGGCGCGTCGCCGATCGGGGCCAGCAGGGCCGCCACGCGCGCGTCATCCGCCCGACGCTCGACCCCGATGCAGCCCTGCGCCACGGCGGGCAGCATCTCCTCGGGGGCGACGGGGCCTTGCGCGACATGGATCATGCCAAGGCGCGACAGCCCCGCCATGGCAAGGAAGGTCGCGTCCGCCACGCCATCCTCAAGCTTTTTCAGGCGCGTCTGGACGTTTCCCCGAAACTCGACCAGCTTCAGGTCCGGCCGCCGCGCGGCAAGCTGGGCGCGCCTGCGCAGGCTCGAAGACCCGACCACCGCCCCTTCGGGCAGATCACTGATCGAGCCGTAGCGGGGCGAGACGAAGGCGTCGCGCACATCCTCACGGGGCAGGTAGCAGTCGATCAGCAACCCATCCGGCTGCATCGTCGGCATGTCCTTCATCGAATGCACGGCGATGTCGATCCCGCCCTCGGTCAGGGCATCCTCGATCTCGCGCGTGAACAGGCCCTTGCCGCCGATCTCCTTCAGGGGACGGTCAAGCACGCGGTCACCGGTGGTCTTGATCACCACGATCTCGAACGCGTCCTGCGGCAAGCCATGCGCGGCCATCAGCCGGTCGCGGGTTTCATGCGCCTGCGCCAGCGCCAGCGCCGAGCCGCGGGTTCCGATGCGAAGGGGGGTCTGGGGATCGGGCATTTTGGTCATGGGAAAGGGCTTAGCGCCCGGCCGCGCACTTGACAACGGGGACCAGCACGCCATGAAGGCCCCTGCGAGGTGAACATGACCCAGAAGACGATCCTGCGCGCCCTTGCGGGCGAGCGACTGCCCGTGCCGCCGGTCTGGATGATGCGACAAGCTGGCCGCTACCTGCCCGAATATCGCGCGACCCGGTCGCAGGCGGGCGATTTCCTATCGCTCTGCTACACGCCCGACCTTGCGGCCGAGGTGACGCTGCAGCCGATCCGCCGCTATGGCTTCGATGCCGCGATCCTTTTTGCCGACATCCTGCTGATCCCGCAGGCGCTTGGCCTCGACCTGTGGTTCGTGACCGGCGAGGGGCCGCGCCTTTCCACCGTGACCCGGCCCGAGGAGGTCGCGGCGCTGAAACCCGTCGAGGCGATCCACGAGACGCTGAACCCGGTCTACGAGACGGTCCGCATCCTGTCGCGCGAACTGCCGGCCCAGACGACGCTGATCGGCTTTGCCGGCGCACCCTGGACGGTCGCGACCTATATGGTCGCCGGACGCGGCACGCCCGATCAGGGGCCGGCCCATGCCTTCAAGGATGCCGACCGCGCCGCCTTCTCGCTGCTGATCGACCGCGTGACCGAGGCGACGATCGCCTATCTCTCGGCCCAGATCGAGGCCGGGGCCGAGGTGGTGAAGCTCTTCGACAGCTGGGCCGGATCGCTCAAGGGCCGGGATTTCGACGACTTCGCGCTGGAGCCTGCACGGCGCATCATCGCCGCGCTGAAGGCCCGCTATCCGCATGTCCCCATCATCGCCTTCCCGCGCGAGGCCGGGCCGCGCTATGCCGGGTTCGCCCGCGCGACCGGCGCGGATTGCGTCGCGCTCGACAACTCGGTCAGCACCGACTGGGCGGCGGCCGAGGTGCAGAAGGACGGCTGCGTTCAGGGCAACCTCAACCCCGCCTTGCTGGTCAGCGGCGGCGCGGCGCTGGAGGAGGAGACGCGGCGGATCGTGCGCGCCTTCTCGCAAGGGCCGCATATCTTCAACCTCGGCCACGGCATCACCCCCGACGCCGACCCCGAGAATGTGGCGCGGATGATCGCCGCGATCCGCGGCTAGGCCATGTGGATCCTTGCCACGCTGATCGCCGCGGCTGCGCAGACCGCGCGCAACGCCGCGCAGCGCGGCCTGACGGTCGAGATCGGCACCATGGGCGCGACGGCGGTGCGCTTCCTATTCGGACTGCCCTTCGCGGCGCTGTTCTTGCTGCTCTGGTCGCTTCATGCGCCGATCCCCCGCCCCGGCATGGCGGTGATCCTCTGGGTTCTGATGGGTGCGCTCAGCCAGATCGCAGCGACCGCGCTGATGCTGGTGATCATGAAAAGCCGCGGCTTCGGCGTCACCACCGCGCTGATCAAGACCGAGCCGGTCAGCCTTGCCCTCATCGGCGCCATCGTGCTGGCCGAGCCGCTGGGACCGGCGCGGATGGCCGCCATCGCCACCGCGACGCTGGGGGTGATCCTGATGTCGGGGACGGATTGGCGCAGCGGAGGCTGGCGCGCCGTGGTGACGGGCATCCTCGCCGGCGGGCTTTTCGGCCTTTCCGCCATCGGCTTTCGCGGCGGGATCCTTGCCCTGCCCGAGGGCGGCTATGTCACCCGCTCGGCAACGGTGCTGCTCCTCAGCCTCGCCATGCAGACGGCGGTGATGCTGGTCTGGCTCGGACTCGCGGATCGCGCGGCGCTTGGCGGCATCGCGCGGAACTGGCGTGGCTCGATCCGGGCCGGTTTTCTTGGCGCCTTCGCCTCGCTTTTCTGGTTTCTGGGCTTTTCGATGACGGCGGCGGCCAATGTCCGCACGCTGGCGCTGATCGAGGTGGGGATGGCGCAGCTCGTCTCGCGCCGTGTCCTGCGCGAGGGGGCCAGCCCGCGCCAGCTTGCCGGCATGGCGCTGATCGTGCTGGGCGTCGCCGGGCTCATCGCCCTCAATGCGGGCTGAGAACCGGCAGCACCGACAGGACCAGCAGCGACGCCATCGTCCAGTTGAAGAACCGCAGCCGCCGCGGCTCCTGCAGGAAGCCGCGCAGCCCCTGTCCCATCGCGGCCCAGACTGCGACCGAGGGCAGGTTCACCAGCGTAAAGATCAGCGCCACGCCGAACGCTCCGCCGCTCCCCGCCGCATAGGCCGAAAGCGCCCCCAGCCCCATCATCCACGCCTTGGGATTGATCCATTGAAAGGCGCAGGCGGCCAGAAATCCCATCGGCCGGGCATCCACGGCCGATTTCCGCGCGTCCGGCGGGGCGGCATGGGCGATTTTCCAGGCGAGCCAGAGCACATAGGCGAGACTGATCCACTTCAAGCCTTGCGCAAGGGCTGGAGAGGCGGCGATGATCCGGTCGATGCCAAGACCCAGGACCGCCACCATGCCTCCGAAACCGAAGGCCACACCCAGAAGGTGTGGCACGGTCCTGCGCATGCCGAAATTGGCGCCCGATGCCATCAGCATCAGATTGTTCGGGCCGGGTGTGATCGAGGTGACGAAGGCGAATGCAACCAATGCAAGCAGGACGTGTTGAGACATTAGGGGAAATACCGGGCTGTTATTTCCGCAAAAATATTCGAAGTTGACCGCAATTTCTGATTTTTATGACCTTGTGAGGCAGAATGTCACAACTGACGCCGGAAAATGATCGGGTTTCCGCCAAAATATTGCAGATACTCGCGCGCAATGGCCGTATCCCGAATCAACAGCTCGCGGCCGAGATCGGGCTCTCCCCCTCGGCCTGCCTGCGCCGCGTGCAGGAACTGGAACGCCGGGGCGCGATCACCGGCTATCGCGCGGTCATCCATCCCTCGGCGCGCGAGGCCGGCTTCACGGCCTATGTGACGGTCGGGCTCTCGCGCCACTCGAACGAGGCGCAGATCGCCTTCGAGCGCGCCTGCCTCGCCGCGCCGCAAGTCCGGGAATGCCACAACATTACCGGCTCGATCGAATATCTGCTCCGCGTCGAGGTCCGCGACCTCGAGGCCTATCGCCGCTTTCATACCGAGGTGCTGGGTGCCTTCCCGCAAATCTCGACCATCACTACCCATGTCGTCATGGGCTCGCCCAAGGACGAGCGTGCCTGAAGAGCAAGGCATTGCGCCCCGCAGAAGCCTCGCAGGGGTATTTGGAAAACGGTGAAATCCGAGGCGGGTCCCTGGAACTCACCGTTTCTTAAATACCCAAAAAACGGCTCACGCGACGAACGGGCTTTCCGGGCAGGCGCGGCATGGCTAACAAGGCAGCATGACCCTGCCCACCCTTTCCCCCGACCAGGCCGAAGCCTGGGATGCCCTTGCCGCCCTGCTGGAGGAGTCCGGGATCGACCTCGTCTCCGAGGAGATCTCGCCAGCGACGCCGGGCAAGGGCCGGGTGATGGCGGTGATCGGCAAGGCCGGATCGGGCAAGACGCTGCTGCTGGCCGAACTGACCAAGGCCCTGAAGGAAGCAGGTGTCGACATCATCTCGGGCGATTACGAAGGCCGGAAGCGCAAGGATCGGCGGACCGCCGCGATCCTCGCGCCGACGAACAAGGCCGCCTTCGTCCTCAGGATGCGCGGCGTGCCGGCGACCACGATCCACCGCATCCTCTATACCCCGGTCTATGACCCGGAATACGAGCGTATCGCCGACTGGCTGACCGGCGCGGGCGAGCGTCCGGTGGTCGAGGGTGTGATCGATGGGCTGACCGATGCCGCGCTGGACCGCGCCAAGGCCTTCTACCAGCAGCATGCCTCGATCCCCGGCGCGCTGGCCGCGGCGGGATTGCGCGGGTCGGATTTCATCCGCGGCTGGAAGCGGCGCGAGGAAGGGCTCGACATCGGCCTGATCGACGAGGCCTCGATGCTCGACGAGCGCCAGTTCGACGACCTGCGCGAGATCTTCCCGGTCCTCATCCTCTTCGGCGATCCGGCCCAGCTTGCCCCGGTCGGGCAATCGGGTGAGATGGTCTTTGACCGGCTGGCGAAATCGCAGCGGCTGGAACTGTCGCGCATCCATCGCCAGACCGGGGACAGCCCGATCCTCGACCTCGCCCATGCGCTCTCGGACCCGGATCTCGACTTTCCCGCTTTCGAACGGATGGTGCAGGATGCTGCGCGCCGCGACGATCGCGTCGTCTGGGCCGAGCGGGTCGAGAGCGACCTGATGGCCCGCAGCCCGGTGCTGGTCTGGCGCAATGTCACGAGGATCAAGCTGATCCAGGCCTTCCGCTCGGCCTATGGCGCGCCGGGGGATTCGCTTCTGCCGGGCGAGCCCTTGATCTGCGACGGGCTGGAACTGCCGCTGAAGCATCGCAAGAAGCGCATCGACCTCGAGGCGCGCGGGCTGATCAAGGGGGCGCAGGTCATCTATCTTGGCCCCGGCAGGAAGCCCGGCTTCTCGCGCCTGCATGTCGTTGGTGCCGAGGATCCGCGCCTTTCGGCCGCCTCGATCGTCAAGATCGAGATGCCCGATGTCGAGGAGCCGTTCATCCCCTATGCCGCGCGGATGGGCGCGACCTTCCTGCACGGCGCGGCGGTGACGATCCACAAGGCGCAGGGCAGCCAATGGCCAGATGTTCAGGTCTTCGCCCCGGACATCAACGCCGCCGCGTGGTCGAACCGGACCGAGGCGGGCATCCCGCTCTGGAAGCGGCTGACCTATGTGGCGATCACCCGCGCGCAGGAACGGCTGTTCTGGATCGTCCGCTCGCGCCTTGCGCGACCGAGCGCCCCCCTTGGCATCGACCATCTGGAGGAGCCGGCCCCGGTTCTGGCGCTGACCGCCGAAACCGAGGACTAATGCGCCTCGCGGCGGCGGATGGTCTTCGCCGCCGAGCCGGGGCGGACCTGCTCCATCCTGAGCAGCAGCGCCTCGACGAGCGCCTCGCGCGGCAGGCCGGTTTCCTCGGAGAGGCGCAAGAGCCCGAACTGGACCCGCGCCACCTCCTGATAATAGCGGGTGAAGTTGTAGTTGATCGCGGCCCCCGCCACCGCGCCAAGGATCGGCACGGTCTGGGCGGCGAGCTTCTGCGCCAATGAGGCGGAAAGCTTTGGCGCGACCTTGGCGATCATGCCCTGGATGGTCTGCCCGGTGATCGTCATTCGCGCGGCAACGAGCCCCAGATCCGCGCCCTCGTCATCGGCGAGCGGGCCGGCGCTGGCAAAGACATGCAGCGCCTCGCGTCGCGCAAGGTCGCTGTCGGGGTCGAAGCCATGTTCGGCGGCGATATCCATGATTGCCCGCAGCAGCAGCGTGATCGTCACCGGCAGTTCCAGCGTCGCCCCGGCGATGCCGGCAAAGCCGCCGACTGCCCCAGAGGTCGTCGAGAGCAGCCGGTTGAACCAGTCGCCACGATCTGCCAGCACGCCCCGCGAATGCGAGGCCGCATCGAAGGAGCGGTTCAGCACGCTCAGCGTGATCCGGTCCATGCGGTTGCGCACCGGGCCGGGCAGCCGGTCCATCAGCGCCTCGGCCTTGCCACCGACGGCGTTCATCACCTCCATTGCGACGCCGCCTGCCTTCAGATAGCGGCGGGCGAGGCGGTCGATCTCGGTATGCACGGTCGGGTCGGCAATCGGGGGCAGGACTGCCTGACGGGCGGGAATTGCGCTCTGTTCGGTCATCCTCGGGATACCTGGCCTTTCCTTTTGCGCGATTTTCGCGCGTCACTGCCGAAACCAGATAGGGACTGAAGGGTTCCCTTTCCATCGGCTGCTGTCCCTAATGTGAGCGGAGAGCGGGAAACGAGGAAGAGGGAACGAAAAGATGCTTGCCAGAACGCCTACCGGGATCGCCGGCCTTGCCATGTTGGTGCTGGGCCTTGCCCCGGCATTCGCCGAAGATGCGCCGACGCTTGCCGATCTGGGCAAGAATGCCGAACTGGCTGCGGCCTTCAAGGCGATGGCCGGCGAAACCGAGATGCCGGATTGGCTGGAGCAGCCGATCGTAACGACCCCGACCGCGACGGCAAGCTTTGACGGCAAGCCCTGGCAAGTCATGTATGGCTGCAAGCAGCATGATTGCGCCGCCCACCGGATCGCGGTGATCTATTCGGCCGAAGCAGGCAAGATGTATGGCGTCGTTTCGGATACATCCGAGAATGGCGAGGAAGAGACGCTGCACTGGCTGAATATCGGCGGCGGCCCGGAATCGATCGATGGGCGCACCATCCTTTATGCGGCGCTGACCGGCAGCCTCGCCAATCATCCGGGTGCCTTCGACTATAGCGCGGACTAGCCCCCGGCGGGGGCAAGCCCGCCCCTCTCCCGCGCGGCATCTTCGTCGCGCGGGCTTTCGCCCGGATCCCCGGCGCCACGGCCCGGATCGCGGGTGACGGGACCGGCGATCCCGCGCCAGCCATCCTCGACCAGTTCGAGGCCGAGGACGCGGTCCGGGTTGGTCGGCGGCGGCATCTCGACCCCTTCGAGCTTCGAGAATCCGAAGCGGCTGTAATAGGGCAGATCGCCCACCAGCATCACCCGCGACCAGCCCAGCGCCGAGGCGCGGGCAAGGCTTTCCCGCATCAGCAGCCCGCCCAGCCCCTCGCCCTGCGTGGTCGGATGGACGGCAACCGGACCCAGCAGCAATGTGGGCTGGCCCCCGACCTCGACCGGCCAATAGCGGATCGCGCCCAGAAGCACCCCCGAGCCGTCGCGCAGCAGAAGGCAGAGCGCCGCGACCGCGGGCACCCCTTCGCGCAGGCGGTAGGAGGAAAGCGCCGTTCGCCCCGGCGCGAAGCACAGGTCCATCAGCGCCTCGACCTCGGGCGTGTCCTCGGGGGTTTCGGGGGTGAGTTCGTACATTGAGTCTCCCGGTGGTGGCGGGTCCGGCGTATGTCGCGCCGCGCGCCCGTTATCACGCATGTTCCGTCTCGAAAACATCGGATGCGGGCAGGATGCGAAAATCTTGCGACAGTGGCCCGCGGATGGATGGTGACGTCCCGTTTTTCCACCGCCGCAGGGTTCCGCGGCGCTTGACGTCAAACGGCCGTGCAGGCAGACCGTTCCCCGTCACGCGCTGCCGGATCGATCGCGCCCGGCAATCCCAACCCGAGGGCAACCGATGTTCTATCGTCCCGAAGCGGGCCATGGCCTGCCCCATAACCCGCTGAACGCCATCGTCGCGCCCCGCCCCATCGGCTGGATCTCGACCCGGGGTCAGCTGGGCGACAATCTTGCGCCCTATTCCTTCTTCAACCTCACGGCCTATGTGCCGCCGCAGGTGATGTTCGCCTCGACCAACGCCAAGCCCGACCGGCCGGGGACCAAGGACAGCGTGGCCCAGATCGCCGAAAGCCGCGTGTTCTGCGTCAATATCGCCGATGGCTCGATGCGCGATCAGGTCAATGCAAGCTCGGCCGCCCTGCCCGCCGGCACCAGCGAGTTCGAGGCCGCGGGGATCGAGGCCGCCGAATGCGAGACGATCGACTGCCCGCGCGTCAAGGGTGCCGCCGCCGCGCTGGAATGCCGCATGACGCGGATCATCCGGCTGGCCGGGGCCCATAACGTGATGGTGCTGGGCGTTGTCACCGGCATCCATCTGCGCGAGGATTGCGTGGTCGATGGCCGCTTCGACCTGCGCCGCCACGGCTGGCTTTCGCGGCTGGGCTACAAGGATTACGCCGTGACCTCCGAGACCTTCGAGATGGAGCGTCCCTGATGGAAAGCACCGGGGAAAGGCGCGGCCGCGATACGCGCAGCGTCCGCGACTATATCCGCACCATCGTCGACTTCCCGCGTGAGGGCGTCCTGTTTCGGGACGTCACCACGCTTTTCGCCGATGCGCGCGGCTTCCGCATGGCGGTGGACCAGCTGCTGACCCCCTATGCGGGCGAGGCGATCGACAAGGTCGTGGGCCTTGAGGCGCGGGGCTTCATCCTCGGCGGCGCGATCGCGCATCAGCTTACCGTGGGCTTCGTGCCGATCCGCAAAAAGGGCAAGCTTCCCGGCGCGGTGCTGAGCCAGGCCTATGCGCTGGAATATGGCGAGGCCGTGGTCGAGATCCACGATGACGCGCTGAAACCGGGCGAGCGGGTGCTGATCGTGGACGATCTGCTTGCCACCGGCGGCACCGCCGCTGCCGGGATCTCGCTTTGCGAAAGGCTGGGCGCCGAAGTGATCGGCTGCGCCTTCGTGGTCGACCTGCCCGAACTGGGCGGGCGAAAGCTGCTTGAGGGCATGGGGCACGAGGTCTTTGCCCTGACCTCCTTCGAAGGCGCCTGAGCGGCCCGCGACCTTGCAGCAGGCGGAACGGAAGGCTAGGTGAAGCACATGGACCAGAAACCACCCCTGACCCTCTACCTCGCCGCGCCGCGCGGCTTTTGCGCGGGCGTCGACCGCGCCATCAAGATCGTCGAGATGGCGCTGCAGAAATGGGGCGCGCCGGTCTATGTCCGCCACGAGATCGTGCATAACAAGTTCGTCGTCGACAGCCTGCGCGACAAGGGCGCGGTCTTTGTCGAGGAACTGGATGAGTGCCCCGATGACCGGCCGGTGATCTTCTCGGCCCATGGCGTCCCCAAGGCCGTCCCGGCCGAGGCGCGCCGCCGCGACATGGTCTATGTCGACGCCACCTGCCCGCTTGTCAGCAAGGTCCATGTCGAGGCCGAGCGCCACCATGCCGCCGGGCTCCAGATGGTGATGATCGGCCATGCCGGCCATCCCGAGGTTCTGGGCACCATGGGCCAACTGCCCGAGGGCGAGGTGCTGCTGGTCGAAACCGTCGAGGACGTGGCGGGCATCCTGCCCCGCGACCCCGGCAGGCTGGCCTTCATCACCCAGACCACGCTGTCGGTCGATGACACGGCCGCCATCGTCGCGGCGCTTCAGGCGCGCTTCCCGGCCATCGTCGGACCGGCCAAGGAAGACATCTGCTATGCGACGACCAACCGGCAGGCCTCGGTCAAGGCGATCGCGGGCCGCATCGACGCGCTTTTCGTGATCGGCGCGCCCAACAGCTCGAACTCGCGCCGTCTGGTCGAGGTGGGGAGTGCGGCGGGTTGTGCCTATTCGCAACTGGTGATGCGCGCGGACCAGATCGACTGGCGCGCGATCGAAGGCGCGCGGGCCGTCGGCGTGACCGCAGGCGCCAGCGCCCCCGAGGTGCTGGTCGACGAGGTCGTCGATGCCTTCCGCGCCCGCTATGACGTCACCGTCGAGATGGTCGAGACCGCGCGCGAGAATGTCGAGTTCAAGGTGCCCCGCGTCCTGCGTGAATCGGCCTGACGGCCCGCCCGTAAAGATCGTCGGAAGGAATCCTGATGACCGCTGAAATCCGTCTCGACATCTTCGCCGATCCGGTCTGCCCCTGGTGCCTGATCGGCAAGGCCGAGCTTGACCGCGCGCTGGAAAGCCGGCCCGACCATCCGTTCCTGATCACCTGGCAACCCTTCCGGCTGGACCCGCAGATGCCCGCGGCCGGGATGGATTACGTCGCCTACATGAAGATGAAGTTCAAGGACGAGAAGGGCATCATCGCGGAGATGAAGCCGGTGATGGAGGCCTCCGAGCGCCTTGGCCTCTGGATCAACCCCTCGCTGATCGAGCGGGTGCCGAACACGATGAACGCCCACCGTCTGCTCTACTGGGCCGGGCTCGAAGGCGTGCAGACCCCGGTGATGTCCGGCCTGATGCGGGCATATTGGCGCGAGGGCCGGAACATCTCGAACCCCGACGTGCTGGTCGCGATCGGCGAGGGCGCGGGCATGAACGGGCAGATGATCCGCCGCCTTCTGGCCACGCCCGAGGACCGCGACCAGATCCTCGCGCGTGAGATCCATGCCCGCGAGCGGGGGATCACCTCGGCCCCCACATTCGTCGTCGCCGACAGCCATGTCGTGACCGGCGCGCAGCCCGCCTCGCTGTGGTTGCAGGTGATCGACGAGCTGACCGGCCGTTAGGGCTTTCTCGACGGGTCGGGGATGACTATCTTTGGTCCTCAGCCGAGGTCACGCCGAGGAAGTCGCCATGCCCGCATTCTCCGCCCCCATCGCCGAACAGATCTGGGACATGAAATACCGTCTCAGGGACGCCGAGGGCCAGCCCCTCGACAAATCGGTCGAGGATAGCTGGCGCAGGGTCGCCCGCGACCTCGCCCGGGTCGAGGCCGAGCCCGCGCTGTGGGAGGATCGGTTCTATGCCGCGCTCGAGGGCTTCAAGTTCCTGCCCGCCGGCCGCATCCTTGCCGGGGCGGGCACCGGGCGCGACGTGACCCTCTTCAACTGCTTCGTCATGGGCACCATCCCCGACAGCATGGCCGGCATCTTCGACATGCTGAAGGAAGCCGCGCTGACCATGCAGCAGGGCGGCGGCATCGGCTATGACTTCTCGACGATCCGGCCCAAGGGGGCCGAGGTCAAGGGTGTCGCCGCCGATGCCTCCGGCCCCTTGAGCTTCATGGATGTCTGGGACGCGATGTGCCGCACGATCATGTCGGCGGGCAGCCGGCGCGGCGCGATGATGGCGACGATGCGCTGTGACCATCCCGATATCGAGGCCTTTATCGAGGCCAAGCAGGACAGCGCAAGGCTGCGCATGTTCAACCTTTCCGTGCTGGTGACGGACGCCTTCATGGAGGCGGTCGGCGAAGACGCAAGCTGGGATCTGCAATTCGAGGGCAAGGTCTTTCATACCGTCCGCGCCCGCGACCTCTGGAACCGGATCATGCGGGCGACCTATGACTATGCCGAGCCGGGGGTGATCTTCATCGACCGGATCAACCGGATGAACAACCTGCAATATGCCGAGACGATCGCGGCGACCAATCCCTGCGGCGAGCAGCCCTTGCCGCCCTATGGCGCCTGCCTCCTCGGCTCGGTCAACCTCGC